>Ga0247737_1000302_pt1 | contig 18624 bp, 10 predicted proteins | sample UWRJL028104C2_FD_180937 | JGI IMG/M metagenome (GOLD analysis project Ga0247737, IMG submission 180937) | Plant litter microbial communities from Arlington Agricultural Research Station in Wisconsin, United States - UWRJ-L028-104C-2 | ecosystem: Environmental > Terrestrial > Plant litter >...
CCCGGTTACCCTTGCTACGTTTCCGTCCTGGGGGAGTTGGCCTGGATGGCGCCACGCGAGGAGCCACGACGAGTTTAGCCCGAACAGGGCTTGTCTCGCACACAGCTGCGCGGCCTAGGGTTTACCCGTGGCGCGAAGCATCTACATCACCTCCGTCGAGGGGCACACCGGCAAGTCCACCGTCGCGCTTGGGATGCTGGACACCCTGAGCCACCAGACCCGCCGCGTCGGGGTGTTCCGACCGGTCGCGCGCTCCAAGGATTCTCGCGACTACGTGCTCGAGATGCTGCTCGCCCACGACGGCGTCGACCTGCCCTATGAGGAGTGCATCGGTGTCGGCTACGACGCGGTGCACGCCGATCCCGATGCGGCGCTCAGCGAGATCGTCTCCCGTTTCAAAGCGGTAGAACGGCAGTGCGACGCGGTGGTGATCCTGGGCTCTGACTACACGGATGTCGGCTCGCCGACCGAGCTCGGATTCAACGCGCGCGTCGCCGCCAACCTCGGCGCGCCGGTGCTGCTCGTGTTGGGCGGACAGCAGCACGACGAGCACGGCGCCCGTAGCCCCGGCGACCTGCGCCAAATCCTCAGCCTGGCCGAGACCGAGCTCTCCGCAGCGCACGCCGGCGTGATCGGCGTCATCGCCAACCGCGTCGACCCCGGCATGCTCGACGCGGTGGTCGCCGCGCTCTTCGCCGACAGCGACGGTGTGCCGGTCTGGGCGATTCCCGAAGACCCCTTCCTCATCGCCCCCAGCGTGGCCTCGATCATGGATGCCGTCGGGGGCACCCTGGTCTCCGGCGACGCGGCGCTGCTCGGCCGCGAATCGCTCGGTGTGGTGGTCGCCGCGATGTCGATGGAGAACGTGCTCACCCGCCTCATCGAGGGCGGTGTCGTCGTGATCCCGGGCGACCGTTCCGACGTGCTGCTGGCGGTGCTCATGGCCAATGCGGCCGAGACCTTCCCCTCGGTGGCCGGGGTCATCCTCAACGGCGGCTTCCCGCTGGTGCCCCAGATCGCCCAGCTGATCGAGGGCCTCGACAACTCGCTCCCCATCATCAGCACGACCCTCGGCACCTACGACACGGCGCTCCGCATCACGCAGACGCGGGGTCGGCTCGCCGCGGATTCGCCGCGCAAGTACGACACCGCGCTCGCACTGTTCGAGCAGTACGTCGACGCGGGACTGCTGCTCGAGCGCCTCGACGTGAGCCGCACCGATGTGGTCACCCCGCTCATGTTCGAGTACGACCTGCTCGATCGCGCCAGAACCAACCCGCAGCACATCGTGCTGCCGGAGGGCGGTGAGGATCGAATCCTTCGCGCTGCGAGCACCCTGCTGCGCCGATCGGTGGCGAAACTGACGATCCTCGGAGACGAGGGTGAGATCCGCGCCCGATCGGCCGAGCTCGGTCTCGACCTGAGCGGGGCCGACATCCTGAGCCCCTTCGATCCCGAGTTGCGCGAGCGGTTCGCGGTCGAATACACCAGGCTGCGGGAGCACAAGGGCGTAACCCTCGAGTCCGCCCGCGAGACGGTGACGGATGTCTCCTACTTCGGCACGATGATGGTGCACCTCGGTCTTGCCGACGGCATGGTCTCGGGCGCGGCGCACACCACGGCGCACACCATCCGCCCCGGTTTCGAGATCATCAAGACGGATCCGGGCGTCTCGGTGGTGTCCAGCGTCTTCCTGATGTGTCTCGAAGATCGGGTGCTGGTCTACGGGGACTGCGCGGTGAACCCCGACCCGAACGCGGCCCAGCTCGCCGACATCGCGATCTCCTCCGCCACCACCGCGGCGCAGTTCCAGATCGAGCAGCGGATCGCCATGCTCTCGTACTCGACCGGGATGTCCGGTGCCGGCGCAGACGTCGACAAGGTGCGCGAGGCGACGGCGTTCGTGCGGGAGCGGCGCCCCGACCTCAAGGTGGATGGTCCGATCCAGTACGACGCCGCGGTGGATGCGTCCGTCGGTCAGTCGAAGATGCCGGGATCTGAGGTGGCGGGGCGCGCGACGGTCTTCATCTTCCCCGACCTCAACACGGGCAACAACACCTACAAGGCGGTGCAGCGCAGCGCTGGCGCCGTGGCGATCGGGCCGGTGCTGCAGGGCCTGCGCAAACCGATCAACGACCTCTCCCGCGGGGCGCTGGTGCAGGACATCGTCAACACCGTGGCGATCACGGCCATTCAGGCACAGACCCGAGACCTCGCGCTGCACCAGGAGAGCGCGCTGGACCGAACGAGCGCAACGGAGGCAGCGCAGTGAGCCAGATCTTCGTCGTCAACTCCGGCTCCTCCTCGATCAAATACCAGCTGATCGACATGGAAACCCAGCGGCCGGTGCTCTCCGGCCTGGTCGAGCGCATCGGCGAGCCGGGATCGGATGTGCCCGACCACGAGGCCGGCATGCGTCAGGTGATCGCGCAGCTCGGCGACGGCCAGCAGATCGCTGCGGTCGGGCATCGCGTGGTGCACGGCGGTTCGCTGTTCGACGCCGCGACGCTCGTCACTCCGGAGGTGGAGGAGCAGATCGGCGAGCTGTCCGCCCTCGCACCGCTGCACAATCCGGCGAATCTGCAGGGCATCCGTGCCGCGAGCGCCGCCCTGCCCGGCGTGCCGCAGGTTGCGGTGTTCGACACCGCCTTCCATCAGACGCTGCCCCCGGCGGCGTACACCTATGCCATCGACGCCCGGCTCGCCGAGGAGTACCAGGTGCGCCGGTACGGCTTCCACGGCACTTCGCACAAGTACGTCTCCGAGAAGACCGCTGAATTTCTCGGGCGGCCACTCGCCGACCTCAAGACGATCGTGCTGCACCTCGGCAACGGGGCATCCGTCGCCGCGATCGACGGTGGGGTCTCGGTCGAGACGAGCATGGGAATGACGCCGCTCGAGGGGCTCGTCATGGGCACCCGTTCCGGCGACATCGATGCCGCGGTGCTCGTCCACCTGCACCGTCAGGCCGGGCTCGGTTTCGACGAGCTGGATGACCTGCTCAACAAGCGCAGCGGTCTGCTGGGTCTCACCGGCAACGGTGACATGCGCAACGTTCAGGATGCGGCATCCGCGGGCGACGCGGCGGCAGAGGCGGCGCTCGCCGTCTACCGGCATCGGATGCGGCGGTACATCGGCGCGTACATCGCCCACCTGGGCGGGCTGGACGCCCTCGTCTTCACCGCGGGAGTCGGCGAGAACAACGCGCTGCTGCGACGTCGCTCGCTGGCGGGGCTGGAGTTCCTCGGCATCACCGTGGACGCCGAGCGCAATGAGGTGCGATCGTCGGAGCCACGGTACATCTCGCCGGACGGATCACCGGTGGCCGTGCTGGTCGTGCCGACCAACGAGGAGCTCGAGATCGCCCGTCAGGTGGCGGCGCTGCTCGATCTGAGCTGACACGCCGACGCGGTTGATTTCGGTGCTTGACTCCCCGGCCCCGAATCCCTACGGTGAAATCCACCGGGGTTGTTAACCACCGTGTGTCGAAAGTACCCGAACGTGTAGAACTCCGTTTTGCGCCGATGGGGACTGTCGCACCGCCCCGGTTCACATCGGGTGTTATGGGGCGGGTAATGCGATCAGGAAAACAATTCGGCGCGTCGAAAAACGGCGCGGTAACCAGGGGACGCCGGATTTCTCCGGCGAAAACGGCATTCGCGGCGCTGGCCGCGGCGACTGCCTTCGCCATCGCCATCTCGGGCTTCGGCCCGGTGTCGACGGCTCGAGCGGTCGGGGGTGACCGGTCATCAGCGAGTGGCACGTTCCTCTCCGGAACATTGCTGGGCAGCCTGCTGCCCGCGGAGCTGGCCCGCATCGGCACCGCCGCGGCAGTTAACCCTGGTGGTGCACCCACCCAGACCGAACGGGACGCCCTCGACGCGACCGTTCTCGACACCCTCAGCATCGACATCGGCGGGGGACTGCAGATTCCGGTGAACCTGGCCGACGTCGGGGCGCTGTCCTCGTTCGCCCAGGCTCAGGATGGCGCGACCTCGCTCGGTGCATCCGGCCTCGTGACCAACAACGGCGCGGTCGGCGTGGGTGCCGTCGGTGCCGGCGAGGTCAACAGCCCGATGACCCTGGACCTCAGCGACATCATCGGTGGCACGCTCGCGAACGAGCTGACCAACCTCAACCTCGAGCTCGGCGCCGTCAGCGCCTCCGCCTCGAGCACGGGTGGGGCGACGCCTCAGGGCTCCTACGAGATCGTCGGCTCCCGACTGCTGCTGACCAGCAACACGCTGGCCGGCATCACGAGCAGCGTCACCAACCTGATCACTCCGCTCCAGGCGGCGGTGAACGGCCTCGGCGGCGCAACCGGAGGCATCTCCACCGCGGTCGGCGGTCTCACCTCTGGCCTCGGCAGCCTCTCGCCGGCGGATGCTTCCGTGGTGGTGAACGGCAACCTGCAGGCTGCCGTCGCTCCGCTGCTCACCGGCACTCTCGGCGCCGGAACCGCGGTCAGCATCGACCTCGCTACCGGCACCATCGCGGTCGACCTGCAGCAGATCGCCGGGTCGCTCAACGGGCGTCCGGCAAACTCGCCGCTGCTCACACCGGCGGTGATCACGGCGATCACCACCGGTGTCACCAACCTCATCGCCAGCTATACGACGACGCTCCAGACGACGATCGCCGCGGCGCTCGACGCCGTCACGGTCAACGCCACCCTCGTCGTCAGAGTGCCGGTCATCGGTACCGAGGTCGCGCGGGTGAGGATCCTCGGCAGCATCGGTCAGCTCCTCGGAACCACCGGAACCGCCTCGGTCACACTGGCCGGCGTCCCCCTGCCGCTCGACCCGCTGCTGCGACCGCTGCTCTCGACGGTGCTCGGCACGGTGACCAATCCGACTACCGGCAGCTTCGGCACCCTCATCACGGGCATCCAGAACCAGGTGATCACCCCGGTCGCCACCGTCACCGGTCCGGCACTCGCGCTCGTCGACGACCTCATCGGCATCACCATTAACAACCAGACCCCGACGCCCGCGGTCGCCGGGTCGCAGTTCACCGAAACGGCGCTGCGGCTCAGCCTGCTTCCGCAGGGTCCGATCCCGGACCTCCTCGAACTCAACGTCGCGGAGGCTGCGGTCGGCCCGAACGCGCTCAATGCTCCGTCGGCGATCACGGCGATCACCCCGGTGCGCGGGCCGACGACCGGTGGCACTCCCGTCACCATCACCGGCACCGGTTTCACCGACGCCAGTGCCGTCACCTTCGACGGCACCGACGGCACGGCCTTCACCGTGCTGAGCGACACCAGCATCACGGTCTCCTCGCCGCCGCACGCGGCGGGACCGGTTTCGCTGGTCGTGGTCGATCCGGCAGGAAACTCGGCACCGACGACGTTCACCTATGTTGCGCCGCCGACGGTCTCGGCGATCAATCCGGTGCAGGGTCCGACGGCCGGAGGAACGGTCGTGAACATCACCGGAACCGGCTTCACCGCCGCGACCGGAGTCACCTTCGATGGCATCGCCGGCACGGCATTTGTGGTGAACAGCCCGACCAGCATCACCGTCACCAGCCCGGCTCACGCGGTGGGCCCGGTCGACGTGGTCGTGGCCGGTGAATTCAGCCCATCCGTCCCCGCGACGTACACCTACGTCACCGCTCCCGTTGTCACCGCACTCACCCCGACGAGCGGCCCGACCGCGGGCGGTACCGTCGTCACGATCACCGGGAGTGGCTTCACGGGCGCGACCGGCGTCGCCTTCGGCGGCGTTCCGGCGACAGCCTTCACCGTGAACAGCGCCACCTCGATAACCGCGACTGCCCCCGCTCACGCGGTGGGGCCGGTGGATGTCGTGGTGCAGCACCCGGGCGGTGACTCCGCCCCGCAGACCTTCACCTACCTGGCCGCCCCGACCATCGGGTCGTTGACGCCGATTCAGGGGACAACCCTCGGCGGCACCGCGGTCACCATCACCGGAAGCGGTTTCACCGGTGCCACTGCGGTGACCTTCGGCGGCACACCGGCCACCTTCACGGTCGTGAATCCGACCACCATCACGGCGACCACCCCGGCGCACGCCGCGGGCACGGTCGAGGTCGTGGTGACCACTCCGGGTGGCTCGGCCTTGCCGGGTGACTTCACCTTCATCGCCCCGCCGTCGCTGTCATCCCTGACTCCCACCAGTGGCCCGACGGCCGGTGGCACTCCGGTGACGATCACCGGCACCGGGTTCCTCCCCGGGAGCACGGTCGAGTTCGGCGGTGTCCCCGCCACCGGGGTCACCGTCGTCAGCTCGACCGAGATCACCGCGACCTCCCCGGCGAACCCGGCGGGAGCCGTCGATGTCGTGGTGAGCTCGCCGTTCGGTGACTCCGGTCCGCTGCCGTTCACCTACCTCGCGCCCGGCGGTCCGCAGATCCTCCTGATGGACCCGACCAGTGGGCCGGTGACCGGGGGAACGGTGGTGAGCCTCGTCGGCCCGAACATCGACCTGCTGTCGCAGGTGACCATCGACGGCATCCCGGCACCCACGCTGCTGTTCCCGGGTGGAGTCTCGTTCGTCACTCCGCCGCATCTCGCGGGACCCGTGGACGTGGTGGTGACCAACGCGGGAGTGGGCTCGTCGCCGCCGCAGATCTTCACCTACCTCGATGCGCCGGCGCCCACCGTGACGGGACTCACCCCGACCAGTGGCACGACGATCGGCGGCACGACGGTCATCATCACCGGCACCGACCTGCAGGACACGACGGGTGTCACGTTCGGGGGAGTTCCCGCGACGGTAGTGGGATCGCCGACCGCAACCACGGTTACCGTTCTGACCCCCGCGCACCCGGCGGGTGTTGTCGACGTGGCGGTCACCGGCGGAGCGCTTCCGGTCGACGCTGGTGAATTCACCTTCGTCGCACCGGCCATCACCGCCGTCGCCCCGGCCAGCGGCCCGACCGCGGGCGGCACGCCGGTGACCATCACCGGTACGGCCTTCGAGAACGCCACCGGAGTCAGCTTCGGCGGCACCGTCGTGCCGATCCCTCTGGGCGCCAACACCGGCACGGTCATCACCGTCGCCTCGCCGCCGCACGCGGCGGGACCGGTGGATGTCCGGGTGCAGTTCGCCACCGGATCGTCCGACCCGGGTGCCTTCGAGTTCATCCCGCCGGCAGCCATCACGGGCATCACCCCGGTTCGCGGTCCGATCGCCGGGGGAACTCCCGTCACCATCGAGGGAACCGGATTCGACGCGGCGACCGGAGTGACCTTCGGTGGTGTCGCCGGTACCGCATTCACGGTGAACAGCGACACCAGCATCACGGTGACCACCCCGGCGCACGCCGCCGGATCGGTCGGCGTCGTGGTGGAGAGCCCCGGCGGTGACTCCGCCCCGGGCGACTTCGAATTCGTCGCTCCGCTCACGGCGAGCAGCCTCAACCCTGACGCCGGGCCTGTCACCGGCGGAACGGTCGTCGTCATCACCGGAACTGGATTCGATGACGCGACGGGCGTGACCTTCGACGGTCTGCCGGGTACCGCTTTCGTGGTGACGAGCCCGACCAGCATCACGGTCACCTCTCCGGCACACCCCGCCCCGGGCACCGTCGACGTCGTGGTGGAGGGGGCCTTCGGTGACGCGGACCCGCTCGACTTCGATTACTTCGTCAGACCGACGATCACCCTGGTCGATCCGACCGTCGGCCCAGTGGTCGGGGGAACGGTGGTGACCATCACCGGTACCGGATTCACCGGCGCGACCGCCGTCACCTTCGGCGGCATCCCGGGCACCGGAATCGACGTGATCAGCGACACCGCGCTGGAGATCACCAGCCCGGCACACGCGGCAGGTCCGGTGGACGTCGTGGTGGAGGGAGCCGACGCCCCGTCCAACGCTGGCGCATTCACCTTCGTGGCCTCGCCGGTCATCATCGGTCTGAACCCGACGAGCGGCCCGACCGCAGGCGGCAACACGGTGATCATCACGGGTACCGGATTCACCGGCGCGACGGATGTGACCTTCGGCGGCCTGCCGGCAAGCTCGGTGGTCGTCGACAGCGACACGCAGATCACGGTCGTCGCTCCGCCGCACGTGGCAGCTGACGTCGAGGTCGTGGTCGAGCATCCGATCGGGGACTCGGCACCGGTCGACTACGCCTATCTCGCCGCTCCGGCGATCACCACCCTGGCGCCGCCCAGCGGCCCGATCACGGGGGGCACCGTGGTCACCATCACCGGTTCCGGATTCACCGGTGCGACCGGCGTCACCTTCGATGGCGTCGCGGGCGCCCAGCTGCTGGTGGTGGATCCGACGACCATCTCGGTGGTGACCCCGCCCCATGCACTCGGCGCCGCCGAGGTTGTGGTGCAGTCGCCGAACGGTGACTCGGTACCCGGATCGTTCGAGTACGTACCGGTTCCGGTCGCGATCACGACCCTCACGCCCGACAACGGCGGCATCGGGGGTGGCACCGTGGTCACCATCACGGGAACGAACCTCGGTGGCGCGACCGGCGTGACCTTCGACGGCATCCCGGGCACCGATCTGATCGTGACGAGCGACACCAGTGTCACGATCACCTCTCCGCCGCACGCCGTGGGTCCCGTGGATGTCGTGGTGCAGACGACCACGGTGCCGTCGGCGCCCGCCACTTTCGTGTACCGCGTGCTCACGGTGATCACCGATATCGCCCCGCCCACGGGGCCGACGGCAGGAGGCACGACCGTCACCATCACCGGCGCCTGCTTCACGGGAGCGACCGGGGTGTTCTTCGGAACCACCGCGGCCACCGGCGTCACGGTCGTGAGTGACACGGAGATCACGGCGGTCACCCCCGCCGGGACCGGCGTGCAGGATGTCACGGTGGTCGGCAGCCCGATCTGCGGAACGCGGGTGCTGGCGAGCGCCTTCACCTACGGCGACCCGGCGGCGCCGGCCGCGGCAGGCAACTCCACCGGGCTCCTCTCCTTCACGGGGATGAACGCGCTGCCCTGGATCCTCGCCGGAGCGCTCGTGCTCCTGCTCGGCATCCCGCTGATCCTCGTCGGTCGTCGCCGACGTCGTTCGGAGGGGTAGCGGCCACCAGCTGACGGCGGGGCCCGCATCCGTTCGGGTCGGATGCGCGCCCCCCAGGCCGTCGGAGCTCGCGGATGCAGCGGTGTAACCACCCGCTGCATCCGCGAAGCTCGTTAAGGGCGGAAGCTACAGCGCGCGCAGGGCAGCGCCGATCGGTTCTCCGCCGCCGGTCACCTCGAAGAGGGTGCGCGAAGCGAGATCGTCGAGCAGCACGGCGGCGATCAGCGCGGCGACGTCCGCCCGCGGGATGCTGCCGTGGTCGACCGTCGGACCGGCCGTCACCAGACCGGTGGCTCCGTCATCGGTGAGGGCGACCGGGCGCACGATCGTCCAGTCCAGGTCCCGCTGCTGCACCGCGACATCCGCCTCCCCCTTGGCTCGGAGGTAGACCGCCATGTCGCCGGCGGGCACCGCGTCGCCGGTGGCCGCGCCGATGCTGGAGACCACCACGAATCGTCGGACGCCCGCCGCCACGGCGCCGTCGGCGAACAGAATCGCACCGTCGCGATCGAGGGTGAGTTTGCGGGCATCCCCGCTGCCCGGGCCGGCGCCGGCCGCGAAGACGGCGGCATCCGCTCCGCTGAGGGTGGCAGCGACATCCGTCACCGTGCTGTTCTCGAGGTCGAGCTCGATGGCATCGGCGCCGACCTCGGCCAGGTCGGCGGCCTGGTTCGGGTCACGGATGATGCCGACGGGCTGGTGCCCGGCGTCGGAGAGGAGGCGGGAGAGAAGAAGGGCGATCTTTCCGTGACCGCCGGCTATGACTATGCGCATGTGATCGACCGTACGCCTGCTCGCGGCGCACGGGGTCGCCCGGATGTCGTCTGCCAATTCAGGTGAGACCTGCCCCGCAGGCGGATATCCGGCTGGCCGCCCGGTCTGACCTGAATTGCCGGGAAATGGAGGAGAGGGGGCGAGGGGGGAGGCAGAGAACCGGATGATGCGGGCTGCGGTCAGGCGCGCGGGGGAGCGGTGCTCGAGCGCAGCACCAGCGTGGTGGGAACGATGCTGGTGCCGACGCCGCGCTCGTGGTCATCGATCTCGCGCAGCAGCATCTCGATGCAGCGGCGCCCGACCTCGGCGAAGTCCTGATGGATCGTGGTGAGCGGCGGCCAGAAGGCGGAGGCCTCGGCCATGTCGTCGAAGCCGACCACGCTGACGTCGTCGGGAACGCGGCGGCCGTTCTCATGCAGGGCGCGCATCACCCCGAGGGCCATCTGATCGTTGGAGGCGAAGATCGCGGTGACCTCGGGCTGCCGCAGCAGTTCGAGCCCGGCGCGGTAGCCGGAGTCGACGGTCCAGTCGCCGACGATCGGCTGCGGCACGAGGGCCCCTGCACGCTCGAGGGTCTCCCGCCAGGAGGTCGTGCGCCGCACGGACGAGAACGACGAGGTAGGCCCGGCCACGTGGTGGACGGTGCGGTGACCGAGAGCGAGCAGGTGCTCCGTGGCGAGGCGGGCGCCCTCGGCCTGATCGGCATCGACGACCGAGTACTGGTCCCCGGCATCCGAGTCGACGATCACGACCGGGATTCCGGTGGGCAGCGAGACCTGTGCCTGGTCGAGGATGTGCGCCTCGATGATGATCACGATGCCGTCGACCGCCTGCTCGGCGAGTCGGTCGAAGGCGCCGGAGACCTGGCCCTGGGTCGGCATCTCGATCGGCAGCAGCGTGATGGTGTAGCCGGCCTCGGCGGAGGCGGTGGCGATCGCATCCAGCGTCCGCATGTTGCCGAAGGTGGAAAGGGTGAACATGATCACGCCGAAGGAGCGGAAGCGCCCGGTCTTGAGGGCACGCGCCGCGCTGTTGGGGCGATACCCGAGCTCGTCCATGGCGGCCTGAACCCGGTCTCGCGTTGCCGCATCCACATTGCTGAGGCCGTTCGAGACCCGGGAGACGGTCTGCGACGACACCCCGGCCAACCGTGCGACGTCGGCCATCGACGGCCCGCGCCGATCATTCTTCGACGCGGCGTTCTTCAGAGTGGTCATCGTCGATCCTCGTTGGGGATGTTTGCGTAAACATGCTAGCGTGTTCGAGTTCGATGTTTACGTAAACATTTTCGCGGATGACCGCGAACGAGACGCCAATGCCGGCAGAGCCACTGCCGGCCGAGAGAACGAAGAGATCAGCGGATGACGACGATGTCGCAGGCCCAGCCCGTCGCGAGGGCTACGCGGAGGCCGCACAGGGCGAAGCCGAACTGGTCGGGCTGGAAGTTCATCGGCCCGTTCATGGTCGTGTTCGCCTTCGTGCTGATCGCTCCCGTCGTGTACTCGATCTACCTCAGCCTGTTCAAAGAACAGCTCATCGGCGGCAACCAGTTCGTGGGGTTGGCCAACTACGCGCAGGCCTTCACCGACCAGAAGCTGTGGGATGCGCTGGGCCGTGTCTCCCTGTTCCTCATCGTGCAGGTGCCGATCATGCTCGTGATCTCGCTCGCCGCAGCTCTCGCCCTCGACAGCGCGCGCCTCTACCTCTCCTCCTTCTTCCGCATCGCGATCTTCCTTCCCTATGCGGTGCCGGCCGTCGTCGCCACCCTGATGTGGGGCTTCATGTACGGCACCCAGTTCGGTCTGGTGCGCAACATCAACGACTGGCTCGGCACGCACCTCGCACCGCTCTCCAGCAACTGGGTGCTCGTCTCCGTGGGCAACATCACCACCTGGGAGTTCATCGGCTACAACATGCTGCTGTTCTACGCCGCACTCCGCGTCATCCCCGTCGACCTCTACGAGGCGGCGGAACTCGACGGCGCGGGAACCTTCCGCGTCATCCGCAGCATCAAGCTGCCGGCGCTGCGTCCCGCCATCGTGATCGGAGTGATCTTCTCGATCATCGGCAGCTTCCAGCTGTTCAACGAGCCGAACATCCTGCGCTCCCTTGCCCCGAACGCGATCAGCACCTACTTCACGCCGAACATGTACGCGTACAACCTGTCGTTCTCCGGGCAGCAGTACAACTACTCGGCCACCATCGCGATCATCGTCGGTGTGCTCACCGCCGTGATCGCCTTCATCGTGCAACTCACCGGTTCCCGAAAGGAGGCGTGACGTGGCTAATGCAACGATGACCGCGCCCGTCCGCCCCCTCGCCACGGCGCGAACCCGCCGAATCGGTGCCGGGATGGTGCGCCCCAAGTCGATCCCGCTGACCGTCGTCATGGCGATCCTGGTGATCTACAGCCTGCTCCCGCTGTTCTGGCTGTTCGTCGGGTCGACCAAGACGCAGGGCGAGCTGCTGAGCTCGTTCGGGCTGTGGTTCAGCGGGCCGTTCTCGCTCTTCCAGAACATCGGCGAGACCCTCACCTACGACAACGGTGTCTTCGTGCGCTGGCTGCTTAACACCCTGCTCTACGTCGTGGTCGGCGCGGGCGGGGCGACCTTCCTTGCCCTGCTCGGTGGTTACGGCCTGGCGAAGTTCAATTTCCCCGGCAAGAAGGCGGTCTTCGCGGTCGTGCTCGGCGCGGTCGCCATCCCCGGGACGGCGCTCGCGGTGCCGACATTCCTCATGTTCAGTCAGATGCACCTCACGAACACGCCGTGGGCGATCATCCTTCCGTCCCTGATCAGCCCGTTCGGCCTGTACCTGATCTGGACCTATGCGCAGGATGCCATCCCCAGCGAGTTGCTCGAGGCTGCGCGCATGGACGGCGCTGGTGAGTTCCGTACCTTCTTCACCATCTCGTGGCGGCTGCTCACACCCGGACTCATCACGGTGCTGCTGTTCACGCTCGTGGCGACCTGGAACAACTACTTCCTGCCGCTCATCATGCTGAGCGAGCCGACCTGGTACCCGCTCACTGTCGGCCTCAACCAGTGGAATCAGCAGGCGCAGACCGTCGGTGGGCAGCCGATCTACAACCTCGTCATCACCGGGTCGCTGCTCACGATCGTGCCGATCGTCGTCGCGTTCCTCTTCCTCCAGCGCTACTGGCAGTCCGGCCTCGCCGCCGGAAGCGTCAAAGCCTGACCCGAAACTCACCATCCCCAGAAAATCCCGCACCACCTTTACAAGGAAGTGAAAGGCACCAATGAATAAGAAGCACAGCACGCTGCGCCGCGTAGCGACCGCCGTCGCCAGTGGCGTTGCACTCACCGTCGCCCTCGCCGCCTGCTCGTCCGGAGGCTCCACCTCCGCCGACAGCGGCAGCGCGAGCGACATCACCGCCGCCCTGCAGAAGAAGTCGAGCATCACCGTGTGGGCCTGGGCCCCCGCGGTGAAGGACATCGCGAAGTCCTTCGAGAAGAAGTACCCGAACGTGACCGTCAAGGTCGTCAACGCCGGCACCGGCAACGACCAGTACATCAAGCTGCAGAACGCGATCAAGGCCGGCTCCGGTGGCCCTGACGTCGCGCAGATCGAGTATTACGCGCTGCCGCAGTTCGCGCTCGGCGACTCCCTTGCAGACCTCGGCAAGTTCGGCATGTCCGACCTCGAGAGCAAGTACACGACCGGCACCTGGAACTCGGTCAACCTGAACGGCAAGCTCGCCGCGCTGCCGCAGGACTCCGGCCCCATGGCGCTGTTCTACAACAAGACCGTCTTCGACAAGTACGGCATCGCCGTGCCCACCACCTGGGACGAGTACATCAACGCTGCGAAGACCCTGCACGCTGCAGACCCGAACGCCTACATCACCAACGACACCGGTGATGCGGGCTTCACCACCAGCATGATCTGGCAGGCGGGCGGCCAGCCCTACAAGACCAGCTCCGACGGCAAGAAGGTCACCATCGACCTGCAGGATGCCGGCGCCAAGAAGTACGCAGACATGTGGAGCCAGCTGGTCGACGGCGGTCTCGTCTCGCCCATCTCCTCGTGGAGCGACGAGTGGTACAAGGGCCTCGCGGATGGGTCGATCGCGACCCTCGCGATCGGCGCCTGGATGCCCGGCAACCTCGAGACCGGCGTCGAGGCGGCATCCGGCAACTGGCGCGTCGCGCCACTGCCCACCTATGAGTCGGGGTCGGCTGCCACCGCCGAGAACGGCGGAAGCGGCGACTCGGTCATGGCCGCGAGCACCAACAAGCTCGTCGCCGCCGGCTTCGTGAAGTACATGAACGCCCAGGAGGGCACGCAGATCTCGATGGACGCCGGCGGATTCCCGTCGACCACCGCCGACCTCTCCTCGAGCAAGTTCCTCGACGCTGCCCCCGAGTACTTCGGTGGTCAGCAGATCAACAAGGTGCTCGCCCAGGCCTCGAAGGACGTCGTGAAGGGCTGGTCGTACCTGCCGTTCCAGGTCTACTCGAACAGCATCTTCGGTGACACCGTCGGCCAGGCCTACGCCGACAAGGCGAACCTGAACGAGGGCCTCAAGGCGTGGCAGAAGTCCACCGCGAGTTACGGCTCCGAGCAGGGCTTCACCGTCACCAGCAAGTAGTTTCCAGCATCACCGCATGGGCTGCGGCCCCTCGCGCACACCGTGTCGAGGGGCCGCAGTCGCGTGCCGCATCAGATCAAGGAGTCGCAGTGCCCGCACGCATTCGCGTCGATCGATCGACCCCGATCGCCCCGGTCTCGCCCCGGCTGTTCGGCTCCTTCGTCGAGCACATGGGCCGCTCGGTGTACACCGGCATCTACGAACCCACCCACCCGACCGCGCTGCCGAACGGCTTCAGGGCCGATGTGCTCGCACTGGTCACGGAGCTCGGGCCCAGCATCATCCGTTACCCCGGAGGCAACTTCGTCTCCGGCTTCCGCTGGGAGGACTCGGTCGGCCCTCGCGCCGAGCGCCCGGTTCGCCTCGACGCGGCCTGGCACAGCGTGGAGACCAACGAGGTGGGTCTGCACGAGTTCGCCGAGTGGGCCGAGCTCGCAGACGTCGAGATCATGCAGGCCGTCAACCTCGGCACGAGAGGGCTCGAGGATGCCGCGGCGCTGCTCGAATACAGCAACCACCCAAGCGGTACCGCGCTCGCCGAGCAGCGCCGGTCGAACGGACGTGACGAGCCCTTCGGGGTGACCATCTGGTGCCTCGGCAACGAGATGGACGGTCCCTGGCAGATCGGCCACAAGACCGCCGAGGAGTACGGCCGCATCGCGGTCGAGTCCGGGCGGCTGATGAAGTGGATCGACCCGACCATCGAGTTGGTGGCCGCGGGAAGTTCCAACGCCGAGATGCCCACCTTCGGGTCGTGGGAGCGCACTGTTCTCGAGCACAGCGCGGAGGTCGTCGACCACATCTCGCTCCATGCCTACTTCGAGGAGCGGGGCGGTGACGCCGCGAGCTTCCTCGCCTCCGCCGTCGAGTTGGACCGAGCGATCGCCACGATGGCCACGGTGATCGACGAGACGCTCGCCGCGCAGGGACTCACCAAGACCATCGGCATCAGCGTCGACGAGTGGAACGTCTGGTACCTCGACCGCTTCAACGCGGTCGACAAGGAGCCCCTGCTCACCGGGGAGTGGAACGAGCACCCGCGGATCATCGAAGACGAGTACTCCGTGACCGACGCTGTCGTCGTCGGCTCGCTGCTCATCTCCCTGCTGCGCAACAGCGACCGGGTATCGATGGCGAATCTCGCCCAACTGGTGAACGTGATCGCGCCGATCCGCTCAGAACCGAACGGGCCGGCCTGGCGGCAGACCACATTTCACCCCTTCGCCCTCACCTCCGCGGCCGCCCGCGGCGACGTGCTCTCGCTGCAGATCGACAGCGCGCAGCTGTCCACCGCCCGCTCCGGTGAGGTCGACCAGATCGACGGCGTCGCCACCGCCACCGAGGAGGAGCTCGTGCTCTACCTCGTCAACCGCTCGCTCGACCGAGCGGAACCCGTGACCATCGACGTGGGCGACGGCGTTCTCGCCGTGCGCAGCGCCCGCACCATCACGCCGCCCGAGGGCGGCACCCGTTTCACCGCCAACACCGCGGACCTACCGGAAGCAGTAACACCAGTGCCCCTCACCACCATCGCGCTCGAGGGCTCGACCCTCAACGTCGAGCTCCCCGCCCTCTCCTGGTCGATCGTCCGCCTCTCGCTCGGAGCTGCCTCGTTCGGAACCGCCGCGTGACCGCCCGCTGGGTGCGCTGGCCCGAACAGCACGAGCTCGCCGACGGCAGCATGAGCCTCGCGGCGAGCGAGCCGCGCATGGGCTTCGGCGCCGACTACAACCCCGAGCAGTGGCCGGAGGAGGTCTGGGCCGAAGACGTGCGCCTCATGCGGGCGGCCGGCGTCACCATCGTGAGCATCGGCATCTTCTCCTGGGCGCTGCTGCAGCCCACGGCCGACACCTGGAACTTCGGCTGGCTCGACCGCGTGATCGACCTCCTGCACGAGAACGGCATCGCCGTCGACCTCGCCACCGCCACCGCGAGCCCGCCCCCGTGGCTCACCGCCGCGCATCCTGAGGTGCTGCCGGTGAACCGCCTCGGCGAGACCGTCTGGCCGGGCGGCCGCCAGCAGTGGCGCCCCACCTCGCCCGTGTTCCGCGACTACGCACTCGAACTGGTGCGTGTGATGGCCGAGCGTTATGGCCAGCATCCCGCCCTCGCGATGTGGCACGTCAGCAACGAGCTGGGCTGCCACAACGTCTACGACTTCTCGGATGACGCGGCCGCTGCATTCCGCGTTTGGCTGCGGGCGCGCTACGGCTCCGTCGCCGAACTCAACCGCGCCTGGGCGACGGCCTTCTGGTCGCAGAGCTACTCCACCTTCGAGGAGGTGCTGCCTCCGCGTCTCGCGGCCACGCATCCCAACCCGACGCAGCAGCTCGACTTCGCGCGGTTCTCGAGCGACGCGTTGAAGGACTACCTGATCGCGGAACGCGACCTGCTGCGCGGAATCACGCCGGACATCCCGATCACCACCAACTTCATGGTGATGGGGGAGACCAAGGCGATGAACTACGCCGACTGGGCGAGCGAGGTCGACATCGTCTCGAACGACCACTACATCCTCGGTGCGGACCCGCTCGGCTTCGAGGAGCTGTCGTTCTCGGCGAACCTCACCGGGCACCTGGTCGGCGAGCCGTGGTTTCTGATGGAGCATTCCACCAGCGCGGTCAACTGGCAGCCGGTGAACCTGGCCAAGACGCCCGGCCAGCTGCGCCGTGACAGCCTCACCCACGTCGCCCACGGCGCGGATGCCGTCTGCTTCTTCCAGTGGCGTCAGTCGCTGGGCGGCGCGGAGAAATTCCACTCGGGCATGGTGCCGCACGCGGGTGCCGACAGCCAGGTGTTCCGTGACGTCGTGGCGCTCGGCGCCGATCTGAAGGCGCTCTCGCCGGTGATCGGATCTCGCACGAAGCAGTCGAAGATCGCGATCCTGTTCGACTGGGAGAGCTGGTGGGCCTCGGAGCTCGACTCGCACCCGTCCGATCTGTTGCGCTACAAGACTGAGGCGATGGCCTGGTGTGCGGCGGTGCTGCGTAATGGGCTGAGTGCGGACATCATCCCGGTGTCGTCTGCGCTGGACGGGTACGACATCGTCATCGCGCCGATGCTCTATCTGGTGCCGGAGCACACCGCGACCCGGCTGTCGGACTTCGCCCGCGGCGGCGGAAACCTCGTCGTCGGTTTCTTCAGCGGCATTGCAGACCAGGACGACCGGGTCTACCCGGGCGGCTACCCCGGCGCATTCCGCGACCTGCTCGGCGTGCGGGTAGAGGAGTTCGGTCCGCTGCTGCCCGGCGTCACGACCACGCTCGACAACGGTGCCGTCGGCACGCTGTGGAGCGAGAACGTGTCGGTCGAGCCCGACGTCGAGGTCATCGCCCGCTTCGTCGACGGCGCATTCCCCGGGGTCCCGGCCGTGACCAGCAGAGCAGTGGATGCCGGCGCCGCCTCGTACGTCGCAACCTCGCTGGGTGAGCGCGAGCGCACCGACCTGCTCGCCCTGTTCGCCCGTCGTGCCGGAATCGAGTCCAACCTTGACGCATCCGTTCACGGCGCGGTCGAGGTGATCACCCGCGTGACGGAGACCCACGAGTATCGCTTCGTGGTCAACCACAGCGCGACAACCGTGCAGGTTCCGGGCGTGGACGGTATCGACCTCCTCGGGGCGGATGTCGGGGACGGGGTGCTCACCCTCGACCCGAACGGCGTCGCGGTGCTCGAGGTCGCCCTGCGTTAACCCGGGGTATCCCCGCCGTTCTACCTCCCGTTCGGGGGCCACGCCATGGTGAGTCCGCCGCGCGACGCGTCTCGTCGGCGGCGAATAGAAGGAGAACCCCCATGGTCACAGAACCGCTTTCACCGCCACGGCAGCGGCGGGCATCGCGCTCGCCGCTGTCGTGGTCGGCGCCGGGATGATGCCGGCCCAGGCCGCCACGACCGCGCCCAGCCCGACTGCCACGGCGGCGCCCACCACCACTCCGACCCCCGCCGCGCCCGGCACACCGCCGGTGTTCACGGCGACCCAGGCCCGCGCCTACGACACCTTCGACGCGCACCAGGCCGTGGCGGTCGACGACCGCTACTTCTACGCGATCGACAACCAGAGCATCACCAAGCACGACAAGAAGACCGGTGCACCCGTGCTGCAGTTCGTCGGCGATGCAGACGGCCCGATCATCCACATGGACAGCGGCGTCGTCGTCGGCGGCAAGCTCTATGCGGCGACATCGAACTACAACACCACGCCCGAGAAGAGCTCGA
>Ga0247737_1000303_pt1 | contig 18593 bp, 20 predicted proteins | sample UWRJL028104C2_FD_180937 | JGI IMG/M metagenome (GOLD analysis project Ga0247737, IMG submission 180937) | Plant litter microbial communities from Arlington Agricultural Research Station in Wisconsin, United States - UWRJ-L028-104C-2 | ecosystem: Environmental > Terrestrial > Plant litter >...
CGAGACCGAGACGACCCGCCTGCTGGAAGAGCTGCACATCGACCACCTGCGCCACGCCCCGGCGACCGGCCTGTCGGGCGGCGAACGTCGCCGGGTCGAGATCGCGCGGTCTTTGGCCGGCAAGCCCAGCTTCATGCTGCTGGACGAACCGTTCGCCGGCATCGATCCCTTGGCCATCGCCGACATCCGCCAGGTCATCCGTTATCTGGCGGGCGAGGGAATCGGGGTCCTGATCACTGACCACAATGTCCGCGAGACGCTCGACATCATCGACCGCGCCTCGATCATCTCGAACGGGTCGGTCCTGTTCGAAGGCACCGCCGACGAGGTCATCCACGACCCCGAGGTGCGCCGGGTCTACCTGGGCGACCTTTACGGCTGACGCATAACGTCGTCAGATAAGCGCGGGAGAACGCCGTGCAGACCGACGCCGAACTGATTGACCGCATTTACGAAAGCTCCGTCGTCCCCGAGCTCTGGCCGGGGGTGCTCGACGACATCTCGGCGATGGTCGAGGCCGAGGGCGGGCTCCTGTTTTCGGCGCGCAAGGCTCTGCACTGGACCGCGTCGGAGACGGTACGGGATGTCTTCGCCGAATACGTCAACGACGGTTGGTTCACCCGGTGCAGCCGCCGCATCTGCATCATGAACGCCAGCGAGCCCGGCTTCTTCACGGAGCAGGACTTCTGGACCGAGGAGCAGATGGGGGCCGACCCCATTTATCGCGACTTCTTCCGGCCGCGGGGGCTGGGCTGGTCTGCGGGCACGGGGCTGCGCATCCCCAGCGGCGACAACATCGTCTTCAGCATCGAACGCGCCCTGGAGCGCGGACCGATTGAGCCCGAGCATCTCGAGCGACTGGACGCGCTGCGTCCGCACCTCGCCCGCAGCGCCCTGATCAGCGCCCGCCTGGGTCTGCAGCGGGCCGAGGGGGCGGCGGAGGCCCTGACGGGGATGCGTCTTCCGGCCCTGGTGCTCGACGACGGAGGGCGGGTCGTCGAGGCCAATCAACAGATCCAGGAAATGGCGGATCAGATCGGATTCCGGGGCGGCGGCAGGCTCGCCCTGGCCGATCGCGCGGCCAACGAGATTCTGTCGGGGATGCTGGCGGCCATCGGCACGCCGGAGGGCGCGCGATCGTGCAGCCTGCCTCTGCGGGATGCGACGGGCGATCCTGTGGGGGTGCTGCACGTCCTGCCGGTGAAGCGAACGGCCCATGATATCTTCGGGCGCGGATACGCCCTGCTGGTCCTGACCCCCATCGGCACCGACAAGTCGCCCTCGACCGATCTGATGCGATCGTTGTTCGACCTGACCCGGTCCGAGGCCCGCGTGGCGCGGGGGCTGGCGGTGGGCAAGACGGCCGAGGAAATCGCGGTGGAAGGCGAGGTGGCCCTGACCACGGTGCGGTCTCAGATCCGCCGCGTGCTCGAAAAGACCGGCTGTACGCGTCAGGCCGAGGTCGCGGCGATGCTGGCCGGACTGGCGATCGGCCCGAACTGACCTGCGGCGTAGCGTCGCGGATATCGTTGTTCCGCGTCATCTATCTGGATGACGACAGGCTGGACGCCGGGGCGCGAGATACGCCCAGGGTTAGTTCAGAGGTTGTCCATGATCACCAAACGCAGTCTGCTGACGTCGGTCGGGGCGGCCGTCGCGGTCGCCGTCATGCCGGTCGCGGCGCTGGCCGAGCCGCTGACGGTCCAGATGACCGGCCAGAGCCGTTTCATCATGACCGGCTACGACCGGTTCGTCATTCCGACCTACCACGTCAACTTCATCACCTCGCAGCAGGCGACGGCGGCGGCCAGCATCATGTCGCGCGTGCGGCTGGCCATGGTCCTGGTCGGGCCGGACCAGGCGACGATGCGGCGTCTGACGAATGAGGCCTATGCCGATCTGAAGGCCCAGATGACGGCGGCCGGCCTGACCGTCGTGCCGGAAGCCGAGGCCCAGGCCATGGTCGCGGCGGCCGGCTATCGGCCCATCGCCGGCAATGTGGAACTGACGGGGATTGGTCCCAGCATCACCATCGGCGCGGGCGTCCGAAAGGGCTGGGCGACCTTCGGGCCCGATGCGGCCCCGGCGCTGGAGCCGTTCCGCAACCTGCGCCAGACAATGGGGGTGGCGTTCGGCAATGTCGGGGTGACCAACGCCCTGAACCGATCCCTGCTGGCGGCCGAGGCCATCGCCGTCGTCCCGGCCCTGACCCTCGACTTCGTCAGCATGAACGCCAGCGCGGGGCGGGGCATCTTCGGTAGCGGCGCCGCCTCGGCCAACGGTCGCGCGGGCGTCGCGGTGACGCTGGATTCGCCGACGGCCGTGCACAAGCCCGCACGCGCCGGTCCCGGGACGCCGGGCAGCCTGCGTCCCCGCCGCGAGGTCATCTCGACCACCCCCTTCGCCGAGGTGATTCAGGGCGCCGCCGAGGTGCGTATGAACGACAGTCTGTCGGATATCGCGGACGAGAATTACCAGCGGGTCGCGCGGGCCCGCGGTGACGCCGTCGTCGTCGATCTGCCCGTCTGGGAAGGCCTGATCCGCGACGCCTACCGCGGCTACAACGCTTCGATCGTCGCCGCCATCGTCAACGAGCGCGACTGAACCCACCCATTTCTCTGGAGGAACCGACCATGAAAAACCTGTTTCGCGGCGTGCTGGCGCTGACCAGCCTCGTAGCCCTGTCGGGCTGCAACAGCGACCTCGTTACCGGCGGGCCGCTGATTCGCCCGGGCGAGCCGCTCGGTGCCATCCGCATCGTCAACGGGACGGGCGACCAACTTCATGCTGTCTTGATCTCGACCTGCAGCGCCTCGACCTACGGCCTGAACCGCCTGCCCAGCGGCATGGCGATTCCGGCGGGTGGGTCCTACGACTTCACCGTCTCGGCAGGCTGCTGGGACGTGGCCGGCGGCACGATCGGGGTGGGCGACGCCCGGGGCCGGATGCAGGTGCAACCGGGCCAGACCTTCACCTTCCGAATCTACTAGCTGCCGCGCCGCCCGAAGGTCGGGGCCGGGTTGATCCCGTTCGAGGGGGCGGGACCGCCCCAGTCGACCGGGGCGCGCGGGGCCGGGGCGGGAGCGGGGGCTCCCGGTCCCGGTCCGAAATCGAAGACGGGCTTGTAGGGCGCCTCGGCGCCGCCGCCGGCCCGCTTGGCCTCGGCGAACAGGGCGTCCAGACGGGCCTCGTCCAGGCTCGAGCCGGAACCGCCCACGTAGCGCTGGCTCGGATCGCGCGGGTCGGGGCCGAAGTTGTTCTCGCCCCGCGTGCCGGGCAGCAGGGTCAGGACGAACAGGATCACCTGTCCGATCATGCCGAAGAGGCCCAGCAGGCCCGCCGCACCCAGCCCGGCCAGAGCCGTGCCGAGGAAGGCGTCGCGGCTCGCACCCATGCCGACGGCGCTGACCGCCGTGACGATCGTGCCCATGGTCATGATCGAGCTGAGGACGCTGGGCAGGATCAGGCACAGCCAGATCGCGCCGCGCCCGCTGTCGTGCAGGCGGCGCGTCAGCACCGCATAGTTGGGGACGATCAGACCAAGGATGCTGACGCAGATCAGGCCGAAGGCGATCAGGACGCCGACGGTGGCCTTGTCCGTGTCGCTGTGGCCCATGGAGATGGTGGCCAGGCCGATCAGGAGGAAATACCAGAACCCCTGAAGCAGGCCGAACAGCCAGTATTCGCTGCGGCTGGCGCGGCCCTTGAAGTCGGCATAGCGGATCAGCGGTCGAAACAGGATCATGCGCGGCCCCCGCGTCTGTCGAGGGCGACACCCTGGCATGATCGGCGTGAACGCGACGCGAAGGGGATTGGTTAAGCCCGCACCTCGGACATGCCCGAACGCGCGAAAGCCCGCGTTAACCGGTCGCGGTCATCCTGACAGCAAGTTCCGGGCCAAGACGGCCCTTCGGAGACGCGGCAGGTGATCGGTCAGAGGCTCGAGGTTCGGCAGGGGCAGGGGCTGGTCATCACGCCCCAGCTGCAACAGGCGATCAAGCTGCTGCAACTGTCCAACCAGGAGCTCGACGAATACGTCGAGGCCGAGCTCGAAAAGAACCCGCTGCTGCAACGCGAGGAGCCCGAGGCCGGCGCCGAGGTCGCGCGCGAGGCGCCGACCGATTCCACCGAGCTGAGCTTCTCCGACGCCGAGACCTCGGACCGGTCATCCACCGTCGATGCGCGCGAGGACGACGTCTATGGCGACGCGACGCCGGGCGAACGCACCTCGGACCGTCTCTCCGACGAGGCGGCCGAACAGCCGGGCCTGTCGGACTGGTCCGCGGCCGGCAAGGGCGGTTCCTTCAATGACGGCGACGGGGGCGAACGGCCCGAACGCCATGACCCGACCCTGTGGGAGCATCTGCAGGAACAGGCGTCCTCGGCCGGGTTCTCGGCCACGGACCACGCCATCGCGCTGAGCCTGATCGACGGGGTGGACGAGGGCGGTTATCTGCGCGGCGAACTGGCCGAGATCGCCGACCGGCTGGGCTGCGGCCTGGATCGGGTCGAGGCGGTGCTGGCCATCTGCCATGGGTTCGAGCCGACGGGCGTCATGGCCCGGTCCGTGCCCGAATGTTTGAAGCTGCAGCTGATCGAGCGCAACCGCTTCGATCCGGCCATGGGCGCCCTGCTCGACAATCTGGACCTGCTGGCGAAACGGGACCTGTCGGCGCTGCGCAATGTCTGCGGCGTCGACGCCGAGGACCTGTCGGAGATGATCTCCGAGCTGAAGGCCCTGACGCCCCGGCCGGGCGCGGGCTTCGCCGGAGAAATCGCCCAGACCGTCATTCCTGATGTTCACGTGCGGCCCGATCCGGCCGGCGGCTGGCGGGTGGAGCTGAACTCCGACACCCTGCCGCGCCTGCTGGTCGACAAACGCTATCACGCCTCGGTTTCGGCCGGTGCGCGGACCGAGACGGAGAAGGCCTTCGTCGCCGACTGCGCGGCCCAGGCCAACTGGCTGGTCAAGTCGCTGGACCAGCGGGCCAAGACCATCCTCAAGGTCGGATCCGAGATCGTGCGCCAGCAGGACGCCTTCCTGGCCTTCGGCGTGGAGTTCCTGCGGCCCCTGAATCTGAAGACCGTGGCCGATGCGATCGGCATGCACGAATCGACGGTCAGCCGGGTCACCTCGAACAAATACGTCTCGACCCCGCGCGGGGTGTTCGAGCTGAAATTCTTCTTCACGGCCGCGATCCAGGCCACCGACGGCGGCGCCAGCCACTCGGCCGAGGCCGTCCGTCACCGGATCAAGTCGATGATCGACCACGAAGGTCGCGACGGCGACGTTTTGTCCGACGACCGGATCGTCGAGATCCTCAAGGAAGCGGGCATCGACATCGCTCGCCGCACCGTCGCCAAATACCGGGAAGCGCTGAGAATTCCGTCGTCGGTCGAGCGCCGGCGCATGTTGAAAACGGGTTAGCCGAACAACAAAGCGTGACTGTAAAATCGGCGTTCCTGATTGACACCTTTCGCGGTCGGTCGCGTTCTATCCCTATGCAAGTCCAAGTCAGCGGCAAGCACGTGGATGTCGGCGAAGCGTTAGGCTCGCGCATCTCCCAGGAACTCGAAGACGGAGTCGGAAAATACTTCGAACGCGGCGGTCAGGACGCCGAAGTCGTGGTGTCCAAGGACGGCCATGGCTTCAAGGTGGACTGTTGGGTCCGCCTCGCGTCCGGGCAATCGCTCGTGACCACAGGCCTCGGCGGGGACGCTCACGCGGCCTTCACCGACAGCCTCGAGAAACTGGAAAAGAGGGTCAGACGCTACAAGCGCCGGCTCAAGGACCACCACATCGGACCCAAGGGCCTGTCGCCCGAAAAGACCGAGATGGCGGCCGCTTCCGTGGCTCGCAGCATCGTGCTGCGCAATCCCGACGATGACGTCGAGGATTCCCTGTTCGACACCGCCGGCGACGATGACGGTCCTCCTCCGGCCGGCATGGTCATCGCCGAAAGCATTTCGGAAATCCGCACCATCACGGTCGGACGCGCGGTGCTGGAACTCGACATGACCGGCTATCCGGTGGTGCTGTTCAAGAATGCGGCGCACGGCGGTCTGTCGGTCGTCTATCGCCGCCCGGACGGCAACGTCGGATGGATAGACCCTGAACGCACCGCGTCGTTGAATGGACACGGTTCTGTAAACGGTTCTGGCGCATAAGACTTCCCAGGGGCGCGCGAACCGTCTAGACGGCGCGCGCCCCTCAAGGGGCCTGCCCACAACCTCGAGTATGAGTCGGGACGATCATGGATATCGGGGAACTGCTGGTTCGGGACGGAATCGTCCTGAAGAGCGGCGCGTCTTCTAAGCGGCAGGCCTTGCACGTCGTTGCAACCGCTGCGGCCCACGCCATGGGCCAGGACGAGATTCGCGTCTTTGACGCATTGATGGAGCGCGAGGCGCTGGGCTCGACCGGTCTCGGTTCGGGCGTGGCGGTGCCGCATGCGCGGGTGCCGGGCCTGGACTGCGTCAAGGCTGTCTTCGTGAGGCTCGATACGCCCGTCGCCTATGACGCGGTCGATGACCGTCCGGTCGATCTGATGTTTGCCTTGTTCGCCCCGCCGAAGGCCGGCGCCGAGCATCTGCGGGCTCTCGCCGCCGTGTCACGCGCGCTGCGCTCGCCGGAACTGCGCGAGCAACTGCGTCAGGCCCGGACCGAGGACGCCATCCACGCCCTGTTCGTTCGCGAAGACAGGGTTCCGGCGACGGCGGCCTGACGGCTGCGGTTTTTCCCTAGGGCGCGCTACCGCGCGCGACGCGGTCGCTTGCTACTTGAACGCGGTCGGTCTCGCTGCCGCGCGAGTCCTGAAGACTAGTGCACCGAAACCGGCGCGAGCTCATGCGCCACGGCGGCTGCGAAGGCGGTTTCGCGATCCATCATGACCGCCAGCCGCTCGCCGTCCGCGCTGTGCACGGCGTAGAGCGTCTGATCGGGATCGATCACCAGGCCCTTGGCGTCTTCCAGCGGCGTGTCGGAGATGGCGTCGGCCATCACGTCCGCGGCCGTGATCTCGCGCACGTAGACCAGGTCGGGGGCGCCGAAACCGGCGAAATCCTTGTTCGTCATGATCGGCGTCATAAAGACCGCCTCCTTTTCAATAGATGACAACGCCCGGACGCGCCGCGAGTTCGCAGCCGCGTCATGGCGAACGTATTCAGGTGTTCAGCCGACGCTGATCGGGATGCGCCGGATCGGCTCGACGTTCTCGGGCCGCAACAGATCGACGTGCAGCAGACCGTGCTCCAGCCGGGCGCCGTCGACCTCCAGACCGTCGGCGAGGACGAAGCTGCGCACGAAGCCGCGCGCCGCGATGCCGCGATGCAGGAAGGCCTGGTCCGGCGAAACGCCTTCGCGCTTGCCGGCGATGGTCAGCTGCCGCCCCTCGATGGTGATGGCCAGGTCGTCGGGCGCGAAGCCGGCCACGGCCAGCGAGATGCGCACGGCGTTGTCGCCCAGCTGTTCTACATTATAGGGCGGATAGCTCTCGGCCGCGGCCTTGGCGGCGCGGTCGATCAGGGCGCGGGTCTGGTCGAAGCCCAACAGGAAGGGGCTGTCGAACAGCACGGTTCGGGTCGTCATGGTTCAGTCCTCGACAAGCGACTGCGGCTCAAAACCTCCCGGGATCGGCGAGGCCTCGGCCGTGATCCGATATGGGCAGGCGCGGGCGTGGGAGCAAGACCGTTCTCCGGCGCCACTGGTCGGGCCGGATTCCCCCCTCTAGAACGGCTTTGAACCCGGATCACCCGGGCGCGAGGGGCGGTTTGGCGGCATCGAGGATCCTGATCGCGGGCGGCGCGGGCTTCATCGGCTCGGCCCTGGTTCGCGAGATGACCGCGAACTCGGACGCCCATGTGCGGGTGTTCGACAGCCTGACATATGCGACCAGTCCGGCGGCGCTGGACGCCGTGCGCGGCGATCCGCGCTTCTCCTTCGTCCAAGGCGACATCGCCGACGCGGCGGCGGTCCGGGCGACGGTCCAGGACTTCGCCCCCGATGTGATCGTCAACCTGGCCGCCGAGAGCCATGTCGACCGCTCGATCGACGGGCCGGGGCCGTTCGTCGACAGTAATATCGTCGGGGTCTTCGTCCTGCTGCAGGCGGCCCTCGATCACTGGCGCGCGCTGGATGGCGAGGCGGCGGCGGGCTTCCGCTTCCATCAGGTTTCGACGGACGAGGTGTTCGGGTCGCTGGGGCCGACGGGCGCCTTCGACGAGACGACCCGCTACGATCCGCGCTCGCCCTATTCGGCGACCAAGGCGGCGGCCGATCATCTGGTTCGCGCCTGGGGTCACACCTATGGTCTGCCGGTGGTGGTGACCAACTGCTCCAACAACTACGGCCCGTTCCAGTTTCCGGAGAAGCTGATCCCGCTGATGATCCTGCGGGCGCTCGGGGGGCAGAGCCTGCCGGTCTATGGCGATGGCCTGCATGTGCGCGACTGGCTGCATGTCGAGGATCATGTGCGCGGCCTGCGCGCGGCCTTCGAGCGCGGGGAGCCGGGCCAGACCTATGTCTTCGGCGGCGGGGCTGAGCGGACCAATATCGATCTGGTGCGGATGATCTGCGCCGCGCTGGACGAACTGTCACCGCGCGCCGACGGGCGACCCCATGCGGAGGCGATCGCCTTCGTCGAGGATCGGCCGGGGCACGACCGGCGTTATGCGGTCGATCCGTCAAAGGCCCGCGCCGAGCTCGGCTGGTCGGCCCATGTCGCGTTCGAACAGGGCGTTCGCGATACGGTCGCCTGGTATCTAGAGCACCGCGACTGGTGGGGCGCGATCCTCGACGATCGCGACGCCGTGGCCCGGCAGGGACTGACCAGTGGCTGAGCCGATCGACATCCTGATCGCCGGTGGTCACGGTCAGGTCGGACAGGCCCTGGCCCACGCGGCGTGGCCAGCAGATGTCCGCCTGCATCGTCCGTCACGGGCCGAACTGGACCTGACCAGCGCGGCGGCGCTTGCCGAGGCCTTCGCCCGCACTCCCTTCGCCGCCGTGATCAACGCCGCCGCCTTCACCGCCGTGGACACGGCGGAGACCCAACACGAAGCGGCCTTCCTCGCCAACGCCGAAATCCCCGCACGACTGGCCGAGGCGACGCGGGCGGCAGGGAGTCCGCTGATCCACCTCTCGACCGACTGCGTCTTCGACGGACGACTGGACCGGCCCTACGCCGAGGACGATGCGACAGCGCCGATCAGCGTCTATGGAGCGTCCAAACTCGCCGGAGAGCTGGCCGTCCTGTCCGGCAATCCTCGCTCGGCGGTGGTCCGGACCGCGTGGGTCGTCAGCGCGCGCGGCACGAATTTCGTCCGCACCATCCTGGATGCCGCCGCGAGCCGCTCGGAGTTGTCCGTCGTCGCCGATGTGGTCGGCAGCCCGACCTCGGCCGACGATCTGGCCCAGGCGCTGGTCGCCCTGACCATGGCCATGGTCGGCGATCCTTCAGCGCCGACGGGCGTCTATCACTGCGTCAATTCGGGCGAGGCCAACTGGGCCGAACTGGCGACGGAGGCGCTGCGGCTGGCCGGATCGCGCACGACCGTCATTCCCGTACCCGCCGCCGAGCGTCCGGCCCCTGCGCCGCGCCCGGCCAACTCCCGTCTGTCGTGCGAACGGCTGGCGAAGGACTATGGCGTAACGATGCGGGACTGGCGGGTCGCCGTCGCGGACATCGTCGCCGAACTCCAATCCGAGAAGGTCGCGCCATGAAGGGCATCGTTCTGGCCGGCGGCGCGGGCACGCGGCTGCATCCGATGACGGCGGTGACGTCGAAACAGCTGATGCCTGTCTATGACAAGCCGCTCATCTACTATCCGCTGACGACCCTGATGCTGGCCGGGGTGCGAGAGATTCTGATCGTCACCACGCCGCGCGACCTGTCGGCCTTCCAGGCCCTGCTGGGCGATGGCGACCAGTGGGGCCTGTCCCTGACCTATCTGGCCCAGCCGACGCCGGGCGGCATCGCCCAGGCCTATGTGCTGGGCGCCGACTTCGTGGCGGGCGGGCCGTCCGCGCTGATCCTCGGCGACAATCTGTTCCACGGTGACGGACTGGTGGACCGACTGAACAGCGCGGTGCGAGCGGCGGAGGCCGGCGGGGCGACCGTCTTCGCTCATCAGGTCAGCGACGCCGAACGCTATGGCGTCGTCGACTTCGACGCAGACGGTCGGGCGACCTCGATCGAGGAGAAGCCGGCGAAGCCGCGCTCCAACTGGGCGGTCACCGGCCTCTATCTCTACGACGCCGAGGTGGTCGAGATCGCCGCCGGGCTCAAGCCCTCGGCGCGCGGCGAACTGGAGATCACCGACATCAACCGCACCTATCTGGAGCGCGGTCGATTGACGGTCGAGCGGCTGGGGCGCGGCTACGCCTGGCTGGATACGGGCACGCCGGAGAGCCTGCTCAACGCCGCCGTGTTCGTGCGCACGTTGGAACAGCGTCAGGGCGTGAAGATCGCCTGTCCGGAAGAGGTCGCCCACCACATGGGCTTCATCGACGACACGAAGCTTGAAGCCGCCGTCGCGCGCACAGCCGGCTCCGACTACGGCCGGTACCTGGCCCGTTACCTGGAGCTCGGCCGGATCGGCTGACCTACTGTTCGGTGCCCGAGCGCCACAGGTTTCGGGTCAGGGGCTCGATCAGATAAGACAGGGCCGTCCGCTTCCTCAGCAGCACCACGACCTCGACCGGGAAGCCCGGGCGGATCTCGCTGGCCGCGCGACCCAGCCGTTCCATCTCGGCGGGCGGCACGGAGATCTCCGCGCGATAGTGGCTGCGGCCGGTCTGCTGGTTGGTGAAGGTGTCGGGAGAGATGCGCGTCACCCGGCCGTGGATGAGCGGGGGATCGCGCTCGCGCAGGCCCGGGAATTTCACCTCGGTCTCCAGCCCGACATGGACGTTGTCGATGTCGGCCGGGTTGATGTCGGCGACGATGATCTGCTGGGCCTCGTCGGGCACCACCTCCATCAGCACCTGTCCCGGCTGGATGACACCGCCCTGGGTGAAGACGGCCAGGCCCACGACCTGACCCGTCGCCGGACTACGGATCTGGCTACGCTCGATCTGATCGCGCAGGGAGGTCAGGCGCGGCTCGTTCTCGTTCAGCTGGACCTCGATCTGGCGCAGCTGGTCGGAGACGTCTTCGTTCATACCGGTGTTGATGCTCAGCATCTGCAGCCGGGTCTCGCCGATCTGCTGCTGGGTGCCGGCGACCTCGGCGCGGAGGGAGCCGAGCTGGCCGTCGAGGCCTGCGGCGTCGCGCTCCAGCGCCCGGACCCGGGTCTGGGGCGCATAGCCTTGGGCGGCCAGTGATCGCAGGCCGTCCAGCTCCTCGCCGATCAATCGGCGCTGTTCCACATTGGACTCGATCTGGCGCTGATAGCCCTGGATCCGCTCCTCGAGTTGGCCGATGCGCTGGCGCAGGACCCCGACCTCGGTCGAACGACCGGCGCTGCGGGCGCCGTACTGCAGACGTTGCAGACGCATGGCCTCATCGGCCAGGGCGCGGTTCTCGGGCGACAGGCCGGCGAACTCGGCCGGGACCGGTATGGCGGCCAGCTTGTCGCGCTCGGCGATCAGTCGGGCGCGTTGCGCCATCAGGGCATAGACCTGTCCCGAGAGGCCGCGTTCGGCGGCGGTCAGTTCACCGGTCGACAGCTCGACCAGGACCTGGCCCTGACGCACCTTGTCGCCCTCCGCGACGTGCAGGACCGTGACCGTGCCGCCCTCGCGGTGCTGGACCGCTTGGCGGTTGCCGGTCACGGCGACCTGACCGGGCGCATAGGCGCCGGAATCGAGCGGCGCGATGGCCGCCCAGCCCAGGAACAGGACGAAGAACAGGGCGATGATGATGCCGCCGACCATCAGCTCGCGGCGCGGCGAGGCCGTCTGGGGCTCGACGTGCATGGGCGCTGCAGGCGCAGAGCCCGGGGACTGAGGGCTCATCCCGCCTTGACCTCGTGCAGCAGGCCCCCGGGGGCGCGGGGCGTGCGCATGCGGGCCAGCACCTCCTCGCGCGGGCCCTCGATCTGGACCACGCCGTCGCGCAGGGCCAGCAGCCGGTCCGCCTTGGCCAGAACCCCGGCGCGGTGGGCGACGATGACCACGGCGGCCCCTCGGGCGGCGGCGGCCTCCACGGCGGCGATCAGGGCCGTCTCGCCGTCCTGGTCCACGCTGGCGTTGGGCTCGTCGAGCACCAGCAGGACGGGGTCGCCATAGAGGGCGCGGGCCAGGCCGACACGCTGCGACTGACCCGCCGACAGTCCGGAGCCCTGCGAACCCAGCAGGGTGTCATAGCCGCCGGGCAGGCGCTGGATCAGGTCGTGCACCCCGGCCGCCTGGGCCGCCCGAACGGCGGCGGCGTCGGTGTCCGGCGACGGATCGGCGAAGCGGGAGATGTTCTCCTTGATCGTTCCGGCGAACAGGGTCGGCACCTGGGGCAGGTAGCCGATGTGGCGCGCCAGAGTGTCGGAATCGCGCGCTCCGTAGTCCGCGCCGTCCAGACGGACGGAGCCGGTGTCCGGCGACAGGGCGCCGGCGATGACGCGGGCCAGGGTGGTCTTTCCCGATCCGCTGGCTCCGATAATGCCCAGCACCTGACCCGGCTCGACCTTGACCGAGACGGCGCGCAGCTGGGGCGTCTCGGCCCCGGGCAGGCGGACGCCGACCGTCTCGACCGATATCCGGCCCGAGGGCGCGGGCAGGGCGGTGCGTGGCTGGCCGTGGCTGGCGGTCTTGGTGAACAGGTCGATCAGGCTCTTCCAACTGGACCGGGCCTGAACCAGGGTGGGCCAGGCGCCCACCAGCTGCTCGATCGGCATGACGGCCCGGCTGAGCAGGACGGAGGAGGCGATGATGGAGCCCGGCGACATCTGCCCCTTGACCACCAGGAAGGCGGCCAGGCCCAAGGCCGCCGATTGCAGGGCCAGACGGAAGAATTTGATCGCCCCGGAATAGCGGCCGCCGGTCAGCTGGGCCTCGGCCTGCGCGTCCGTGGCGGTGCGGCGACCCTCCATCTGGCGGGCGATGATGGCCCGGCGCATGCCTAGGGCCTGGACCACCTCGGACTGGCCGGACAGGGCCTCCTGGGCGGCGTAGGCGCTGTTGCCGGCGCGGGTCGCGCGCCCGAGGCGAGGACGGGTGTCGCGCTCGTTCAGCCAGGCGAGGACCGCGAGAATGACGCCGCCGGCCAGGGTCAGGACGCCCACGGCCGGGTGCAGGAGGAAACAGCAGGCCAGGTAGATCGGCGTCCAGGGCGCATCGAACAGGGCCAGCGCGCCCTGGCCCGAGATGGCGCCGCGCAGGCTGTCGAAATCGCGCAGGGCCTGCACGCCTTGGGTCCGGCCGCCGGCTTCCGTCACACGGGTCAGGATGGTTCCGGCCAAGTCGCGGTCGAGCTGGATGCCCGCCCGGATCAGGATACGGGTGCGCAGCCAGTCCAGCGCCGCGAGCGATCCCAGCGCCAGAAGGGCGACCGCGCTGACCAGCACCAGGGTCGTCAGGCCGGCCGTCGGCACGACCCGGTCATAGACCTGCATCATGTAGAGGGTGGGCGTCAGATAGAGGAGGTTGACCAGGGCGCTGAACACAGCCGCGCCGATCAGATGCACGCGGCACTGCCTCAGCGCCGCGAACAGCGGCTCCGATCCGGGGCGTTTGCCGAGAAAAGCGTCCAGCACGGGTCGATCTAGCTCCTCTGGCCTGCGGCCGCGACCGCGAAGGCCGGGGTCGAGCTATAGGCGCTAACGCATCGGCAACAAAGGCGACGCTAAGCCTTGCCTGGGCCCATGGAGCGCACCAAGCTCAGCACGGCGCGGCGCTGGTGCTCGCTTTCGATCAGGTTCCAGGCGCGCAGCAGGTCGGCGTCCCCGACCTGGCCCGGCGATCCATCCCCGTCGGCCGGCGACGGATCGCCGAACAATTCACCGACGGGCACCTTCAGGACCTCGGCGACCTTCCACAGTTTGGAGGCCGAGATGCGGTTGGCGCCGCGCTCGTATTTTTGCACCTGCTGGAAGGTCAGACCCAACCGTTCCGCGAGATCGGACTGGGACAGGCCGCGAACTCTGCGCAACACCCTGAGGCGAGCACCGACTTCGACATCAATAGGATTGGGATCGGACATAAATCTCGGTTACTGCTTCGCTCGGGCAGGATCAAGGCGTAGGTCTTGACTTCGTTCTCTCAACCGCAGGTAACGGGCATCCATGCCGCAGTCCGAGCAAGAAACGCAATCGAGGGTGGCGCGGCTGTCCGAGCGCGAGCGCGAGGTCATGGCCTATGTCGCCGCCCATTATCAGAGCAAGGCGATCGCGCGGCTGCTGGGTACGGCGCCGAAGACCGTGGACGCCCAGATCGCCAAGGCCTGCAAGAAGCTGGGCGCCGACAATCGCAACGACGCCGTCCGCAAATTGATCGGCGCGGGCGTTCGGCTGGACATAGGGGATTATCCCCTATGGGCATCAGACCCGATAGCCGAGCGGGTGGAGGAGCGGCCTTATCGGGACCTCGACAACGGGGATGCCGATGCAACTTTCTTCAGTCCATCAGACGACGCACCAGGGACCGGACCTGGACGCCCTGCTTCCGGCGATGAGTTATCGGGACCTGGAACTGGCTCTGCACCAGGTCACGGTCGGCGACCGGCACCGGCGTATGATCCCCTATCTGGTCTCCGCGCTTCAGGAGCAGTCGCCCTTCCTGACGGCCCAACTGGTCATGTTCGAGATTCTGAGATCCGCGAACTGTCTGGCGGACGTCGGGCCGCCGCAGATTCTGGACGGTTAGGCCTTAATCCCGGCCTGATCCGCCTGGGGATCGCCGCAGGGATCGCCCTCGCCCTCGCCATTGCGGCGCCGGCGGCCCTCTACGGCGCCATCATGCTCCAGCGGCTCGCTCTTTCGCTCCAGTAGCGACGACCGCTCTTCCCATCGCAACCCATAAGCAATGCCGCTCTCCGCGGCAGAGGAACCCTCATGTCCAATCGCAACGAAGCCGCCCAACGGGTCGCGAAGATGATCAACGACGCCGAACAGGCCATGGACATCGCCATGGCCAAGGCCTCTCTCCTGGTCACCGAACTGCCCAGCCTCCAGTCCGAAGCCGGCCTTCACGCCTCCTGGGCCCAGCCTGTCATCGTCTCCGTCTGCTCGGCCCTGGGCGATATGACCGCGGCGCGCGGCTCGATCATCGGTGCGCACAAGTCGCTGTCCGCCATCCAGCGCCGACTGGGAATCCCCCTCATGGAAGGCGGGACCAATCCGAAGGACGACGAAGTGCCCGAAGAGCGTCGCTATCCCGCCCTGCGCGCCGGCCGCTCCGAGACCGTGGTGCCGCTGCGAGCGTGATCCGAGCTACCGCCCGGCGTCCAGGCGCGTCATGATGCCCTTCTCGCGTTAGGGGTCATGACGCCGGTGACGGGCGCCTTCAGCAATCTGCACGTAATTCTTTCGATGGCGGCCGCCCTCGTCGTCTTCGGCGCGGCGGTCGCTTTCGGTTCCACGCGACTGCGCCTGGTCGCGCTGCTACAGGCCGCCGAGAACTTCGGCATCATCCTTCTCGCCGCGGGCGCGTCGCCCAGCGATCGCCTGCTTCTGATGGACGTCAAATCGTTCGTGGTGCTCCTGGCCTATGGCGTGATGTGCTTCCGCTGGCCCGACCGGTGGTTGATCCTGATGACCGGCCTTCAGGGCTTCGCGTTCCTGCTCCACCTGTCCGACGTGCTGGATGTCTCGCTGCCGAGGTCGGTAAACGGCCTGTTCCTGAACGCGATCGGCTGGGGGATGTTGCTGGTCCTGGCGACCGCGACCGCGATCCACGTCGTGAATCGTCTCGACAAATCACGCGCTTGACCGTGTTCCGGAAACCAAAAGAGGCCGGCTGCGATGCAGCCGGCCTCTCGGAACTTGGTGGAGCTTAGCGGAGTCGAACCGCTGACCTCTTGCATGCCATGCAAGCGCTCTACCAGCTGAGCTAAAGCCCCGAACCTCGAACTCGCGTCCTTCGGTCTGGTCCGCCGGGTCTGGTGTGGCCCCCGGCGAGGCGGCGGAACCTATGTCGGGTCGATTTTGAGATCAACCCGGTTCCGCCATTTATTTTCGCATTCTTCCGATCGACGCCGGGCAGGTCGAAACCTGCCCGGAAATCAATCGACTAGCAGCGATCAGTCTTCGTCTTTCGCGCCCTTGGCGATGTCTTCGTCGAAGGCGTCGTCGTCTTCGTCCTCGATGAAGGGGACGGAGTCGTCGTCATCGTCATCGGCCAGGACGTCGTCGTCGCCGTCGGTGGTGCCCATGCCGGCCTCTTCGGACGGATCGGCCGTGGTCTCGTCCTCGTCATCGGGGGTCAGGATGGGCTCGTGGCCTTCCTGGTCGATTTCGGGGGTGACGACTTCTTCTTCTTCGTCCTCGTCGTCGGTGGCCTTCTTCTCGACGACCTGATCTTCAGCGTCGTCAGAGGCGTAGCCGCCCGGACGGCCGCGACGGCTGCGCAGCTTGATGGCTTCTTCAGGATCGAACTCGGTGTCGCACTTCGGGCAGTGAGCCGGGCGACGGCCCAGGTCGTAGAATTTGGCCTGGCAGTTCGGGCAGACCTGCTTGGCGCCAAGTTTGGGATCGGCCACGGGTGATGGAGACCTTTGGATGGAGGAGGGGATTTCGGCCGCGTCCCTTGCCACTATGGGGGGGCGCTGTCAAAAGTCCTGTTCAGCGTGGCCGTCGCCCGCTCCCTCCCCCACTGCATTTCATGGAGCCTCCGTGGCCTCCAACGCCTCCCATCTGACCGCGCGTCCCGGCCGTCCCTTGCGGGGGACCGTGCGGGCGCCGGGCGACAAGTCCATCTCGCACCGCTCGATGATCCTCGGCGCCATGGCCACCGGGGTGACCGAGGTCGAGGGCCTGCTCGAAGGCGACGACGTCCTGGCCACGGCGCGGGCGGCCGAGGCCTTCGGCGCGACGGTGGAGAAGCTGGGCCGCGGACGCTGGCGGGTGACAGGGCGCGGCGGGTTTCAAACTCCGGCCGGCGTGATCGACTGCGGCAACGCCGGCACCGGCGTGCGCCTGCTGATGGGCGCGGCGGCCGGCTATCCGATTTCGGCGACTTTCGACGGCGACGCCTCTCTGCGGAGCCGGCCGATGGGCCGGGTCACCGATCACCTGACCCGAATGGGCGCGACGTTCGACTGGAGCGGCAAGCCGGGGCTGTTGCCCGCGACCCTGACCGGCGGGACGCTGAGCGCCATCGACCATGTGCAGACCGTCGCCTCGGCCCAGGTGAAGTCGGCCATCCTGCTGGCCGGGCTCAATGCCGAGGGCGTCACCTCCGTCACCGAGCCGGAGAAGAGCCGCGACCACACGGAGCGGATGCTGCGGGCCTTCGGCGCGACCGTCGATGTCGAGGAGCAGGGCGAAGGCTGGGTCATTCGCCTTCAAGGCGGCCAGCCCCTGACCGGAACCGCCGTTTCCGTGCCGGGGGATCCGTCGTCAGCGGCGTTCCCACTGGCGGCCGGCCTGATCGTGCCGGGATCCGAGGTCACCGTCGAAGGGGTGATGCTGAACAGCCTGCGCACCGGCCTGTTCGACACCTGGATCGAGATGGGCGCCGACCTGACCATCACGAACCGTCGCGTCTCGGGCGGCGAGGATGTCGGCGACATCACTGCTCGCCATTCCGCCCTGAAGGGCGTCGGCGTGCCGGAGAGCCGCGCCGCCTCGATGATTGACGAATATCCGATCCTGGCCGCCACCGCTGCTTTCGCTTCCGGCCAGACGGTCATGCGCGGCGTCGGCGAGATGCGGGTCAAGGAGAGCGACCGCATCCGCCTGATGGTCGACGGCCTGCGCGCCTGCGGCGTCGCGGTGGAGGAGGAGCCGGAGGGCTTCATCGTCACCGGCGGCCCCGTGCCTGGCGGCGCCACCGTCCACACCGCCCATGATCACCGCATCGCCATGAGCCATCTGGTGCTTGGTCTGGCGGCCGCCAACGCCGTCACTGTCGACGAGCCCGACATGATCGCCACGTCCTTCCCCGGCTTCGTGGAGATGATGCAGGGGCTGGGCGGCGACGTCGGGTGACAGAGCGTTCACTGGCGTTGGCCTCACGTCTGTGCTTCCACAGCACATAATGAACACGCCGTTCGTCATCGCCGTCGATGGGCCCGCCGCCTCGGGCAAGGGGACAATCGCATCGCGTCTGGCCCGTGAGTACGGCTTGCCGTTCCTCGACACCGGTCTTCTGTACCGCGCCGTCGGCCTCGATGTGCTGACCGGCGGCGGTGATCTCGGCGACGCCAAGGCGGCGGAGGCTGCGGCCCGCGCCCTCGACACCGACCGGCTTTCCGACGACGCGGCCCTGACCAGCGGCGACGCGGGCGAGGCGGCCAGCCGGGTGGCGGGCTTCCCCGGCGTCCGCGCGGCCCTGCTGGACCTGCAACAGGCCTTCGCGCGTCAGGCGGGCGGGGCGGTGCTGGATGGGCGCGATATCGGCACGGTCATCGCCCCAGCCGCCCAGGCCAAGCTGTTCGTCACCGCGACGCCCGAGACCCGCGCCCGCCGCCGCTGGCTGCAACTGACCGGTCGTGGCGATC
>Ga0247737_1000306_pt1 | contig 18569 bp, 20 predicted proteins | sample UWRJL028104C2_FD_180937 | JGI IMG/M metagenome (GOLD analysis project Ga0247737, IMG submission 180937) | Plant litter microbial communities from Arlington Agricultural Research Station in Wisconsin, United States - UWRJ-L028-104C-2 | ecosystem: Environmental > Terrestrial > Plant litter >...
ATTCGCGTTTGGTGGGGCATAAAGCAAAAGGAGCAACATCTCAGTTGTTAATTTAACTTGGAGGGAAAAAATAGCTGCAACATCTGCAATCATGGCGAGCATACCAGAGTCTCTAGAGCAGCCCTCTTTCCGTCGAAGATCCCCTTCTCCATCTACCTCTCCAACACCTGCAATCGGAGCTTGCCCTGAGATGTCTCGTTGTGTATCGACAACTTCAACTGGTTCCCTGGACTCAACCCCGAGGTTGTCTCTGGGAAGCTCTGTTGGGAGCTCGGCTTCAAGATCCTCTTCCGCAGGCTATACACCGCGACAATCAATGGGAGGCTTGGAGAAGAGGGGACCGCGAGGCTATGTACGTCCGCAAGGCACGAACTTCGCTACATCAGCCAAATCCCGGGAAAGTGTGTTGAGTCTGGGGAGCATAGCACATTTGCAATACTATTTTGCGCGTACGGGTCTGCTAGATGGAAAGGGAGGCCGGCTATCGAAAAAGAAGGATAACAATGGCACACTGGATTTGTCGGGTTTGGATACTTCGTTCCTTGCTCCGCGCGTGGTGGGCTTGGATGAGGATTCATCATATGCTTCCATGGGAAGCAGCCCCGAGCTTCTTGCACAAACACATGGTGGAATGATGGTCGAGAGTCCTACCCAAGAGGATTTTGGTTACATTAGTGAAGATGAAGATGATCCACATATGCTTCCACCTACGACTAGTACCTATACCCGTCCACCATCCACCTACCTTAGAGGATCTCAAAACGGAGCTTCATAGATCACTCGGGGAAGCAGAAAAGGTTCTTGCAGAAGTGAAGCAAAATCCAATGTCTCCTCCTCCTTCACCTGCATCGAAGGTCGATGCAGCTAGTCCTGTCTCTACGAGTCAAGGCTGGTATGAGATACAAGGCATGCACGTTCTAGACATTATAACTCTAGCTATTCGAGCTGCTAAAATATATTATACGGCTCATAACCAACCAGCACGTCTTGCATCAATCAAGTCAGAGAGGAAGATACGCGCAGAGCTTCTCTCCGTGATGGAAGTTCTAAAGCGAATGGCGACACGGAACTTTTCGCATGGAATGCGCACCGAGGAACGAGAAACCATTGAAAATTGGGTTGAAGGGGTCCATGACATGCTTAAGCAAGAAGAAGCCATCGAAGAAGCTGAACAGAAGCAACGAGCAAGCTGGACCTGGCTTGATAATTCATGGGAAGGTAAAGAAATAGAACGTGAATACGCGTTTATGAAATCTATGGACCCTGACTCCTCAACCCTACCAGAGTTTACACCTACATCTTCCGTGAGCGACAACTCTCTCCCAACTGCTTTCGTTAGCGATCTGAAAACAGGATTGAGGTTGGTCATGTTGCACAACTCTGTTGTGAAAAAGAGTAAACGTCAGTTTGGTGCAATTGATAAATGGCATACCGATTTCGCAAAACCATACCGCTGTGCCGAAAATTTAAGATTTTGGATCAAAGCCGCCGAGCTGCGCTGGGAGGTCATTCTCAAAGTCGATGTTATGGGTGTTGTTACTGGTACCGACAAAATAGCTATGCAAGGCTTTGAAGATGCAATCTGGAAATGGTGTAAGAAGGTTCGAGAAGAAATTTCTGGTGAAATGAAATTGTAAGGTGTGCCAAAGCGGCAATGGTCGCTAGAGGCAAGAGTTTGCGGTGGTTTTAAAGGAGTCTTATGGGTTTTTTTCATGTGATATGAATAATATGAATTTGTTATTGGGGAATAGACGAATTGTCTATGGGAGGCTTGATGCTTAAAGAAGGGGGGAAAACTTTTTTTGCATATTATTAAGTTGGGATGGGAATGGCTTTTGCTTCAGTTCGCAACGATACCCAATTCTTTTTATTTACTATAATACATACCCTCATGACTCTTTTTGGAAAACGAATTCTCTGAATATTCCTACTTTTACAGCTGTGAGATTTTAAAATGAATGCTTCGAAGGTAAGGTCTGGTATCAGTTGTCAATGAGTGATTATTTCTAAGGCTCATAGACCATTATTTTACTATACTTCCTTCTTATGAACCGTGTTAGAGCGTCCATCTTCTAAATTCAGACTAAATCTGAACGATGAGGGGCGATGGATACTGGATAGATTATAGACTCGATAGGTATAGCACTGGATAGTGATAGCCAGGATGGGGAAGTGGAGCTAAGCGGAACTGTATCATAATGTGCTCACTGAAATCCTCATTTTCATGGATTTACTCCAATCTCTGTATTCTCTACCCTCGCACTGCGATAGTGAAAAGTGGAGGAATAAAGAACATACTCTGGTAGAGTTTATCTCTGGTTAAATGAGATCTTCATTGGTGATCTAGGAGAACATTTGACAAAGAGAGATATATACTACAAGTGGCTCTTTACCGGTACAGCATGTGAGAGTCATTAATTCTAGATCTAGACTTAGCAACAGACTTTCTCTAGCCTGAGCGTGGTGCTTCATCCATCACTTATCTAGTTACTTCTACTACCCTACCATTTTCACAGCGTCAGGAACACCTTCAAGATCCTCGTCAATCAGCTAAAGATCTAAATGACCAACCCACAGACTTGCCATCTCATCAATTGACAAGATATACTTTAAGTATTCCAGCCCTTTTGAACCCATCATACAGACACAGCATCGTATCAAAGAGAAGAAATGCCACCACTAGGCCCCCTGGCCCCACAAATCCACCACGACACGACCACATACGAAATCGGCATTCACCCTTCTACCGATTGTCTGATCTTCCTTGCTAACTTCCTTGCACTGGCGTTGTTCGTGCTTGCGATTTGGGGAATAGCAAGATGTGTGGATAGCATACAATGCTGGTGGAGTAGGAGAAGGGTGCGGATGTATCGAAGGGCCTGGCAGGGAAGGAAAAGGAGCTGTTTGAAGAATGGGAGGTACCGAGAATGTAGCATGGGGAAAAGTGTTCGCTTTTCGGATGTGGTGATGGTGAGGGTTGTTGTATTCGATGTAGAGCCTTCCGGGGATGATAGAAGATGGGATAGTGTTGTAGAAGAGGTACAGTTATTGGCAGGTGGGCAGGAAGACCGAGGATATGAAGACGGTAAGGAGGAGGCGGATCTATCTAACAGGATGCTGGTTTAGTACTCTCTGATGAGGTGTGAGGCGGTGTTGCTGTGAGGTTTTGCTTCTGATTTGTTGGCTGTTGGATTTTAGCGATTGAAATACACTTTCTCCTGAGGGATTATGTCTTGTTACTTTCTCCTTTCTCCTACTTCTTCTTGCTATGATCTGATTGCGTTGACCATATATTATTACTTCTTTTGCTTCTGAAACTTCTGCTGTCGCGGTTCAGAAATAAGGCGTCAGGACCAAGTGTTCGATTCGCTGAAGATCGGGATGGCTACTATGTAGCTACTATAACAGCACACCTGCAGACCTTCCACAGACTTGAGTAGTCTGACATCTTAGCTATTCTAGAAACAAAACTGCTGTTCTTCCATAGTCCGTTTCAAGCTCGCTGATAGTCCGAGGATTTATCTACTGTTTCTATAGAGGACTCTAGCTAGGTTGTGCTAAATTCTAGAAAGGTGCAAATAGCTTAATTGGGTACAATCCTGTGTTTGAAGTTCTTAGCGGTCAGCCTGGATCCTGATTTTCAAAAGATCTCATAGAAGAGAATATTGCCTAGCTTTCCTCAGAAGCTTCAGGGTGTCCACTATAGAGCACTAAAGCAAATATAAAACAACATTTGAATTGTAATTAAACCACAAGTGAAAGAAATTGTGATCTTGATTAGCTTCATTTCATGCATACGCTAGTTAATTTAGACCGATATTATTGTTTTGAAAGTACAATGGAGTCAACGTTAGCCAGACCCTTCACCTCACTGGTAGTTTTTCTAGCAAATCTCTTCTTTATTCCACCCAAGACACCCTTAATAACCACACCACTTCGATTAAGACACAGGCCAATCTGAGCCATCGCTTGCTTCTCAGACAGGCAATTATCTGCGAGACACCGTACGAAAGACTGCAATAACTTTAGCTTTTTCTTTATTTAGAAGGAACTACTGTCATCAATCTCGCGCTAAGACCAACTCACATTAACCACAACAACATTCAAATACGATCTTTACGTCTCAGAAAATGGGAGGTGATAACTTGAAAATCAAGAGGGCGAAGAAGAACCCATTGTGGAAAACTCCAGAGCAGATTCAGAGAGAGATGGCTGATATTGCTAACCCCAAGTGGGAGGACGAGGTCGAACGCGTCGGTGATGCTCAGAAGCAGATGGTCAACGATAGTAATGGAAATTACGTTCTGGTTCATACTGCAATGAGCCAATTCCTCGTTGACCAAGCAAAGAAAAATGGACCTCCTGTCTTCAAATTTCAAGCCAAAGAGGCGGCGGAAAAGGCTCGAAAGGCACAGGAAAAAGCTAACATTGAGAAGGGCAAGGAAAATGAGAAGACGACAGTTGCCACACAAAAAGAAGTAGCAACTACTACTACTAGTCGTGCTCAACACCGCAGTCTCATCAAATCCATTCGTGATCGAAATCGTGAAGATTTAGAGACGCACTCCGCAGTTAGAGGCACTTTCAGGACCCCTGGTCAACAAGGTTAGTGTTACAACACAACCATTTTCTAAACAATTCCTCTATGGTCTGATACAAGTAAACTAAGTCTAAGTAGCTATCGAGGAGCCTAATTTCATAGGAAAGAGTCAAGATGCGTTTTACTTCATACTCGACGAGGCTAGTGTAAGTCAAAGTCTGATAAAAACACCGAGCCTTGCAGATTAATGAATTAGTAGTATTACAACAAACTTATTCCTGGAGAGTATGTCATTATCTACACTCGTCCGGTTGGAGAAAAGTTTGGCGATACTCCAAGATCTGCTCTCATTGATCCTAACACGAGTAAGTATTTGGATTGGGCAATAGAGAATCCTGTAACTTTCCATTTCAGGTCCCAAAACTGATTCAAAAAAGCTGGCGGTAATACAATTGAGATTTTTCGGAATGTCGATCAGGCAAGAGCACATGGAAGTGAGCCATTAGTGTCTTTTATTGGTCAACTGATGCGCGATAAGCGACGGGAGACGGGGCCATATAATTGTGTAAGTATCTGTACTTCTTTTTAAGCATGGCCTATCTAGGAGCAATAGAGAGTGCACTACTGACATTCAGATTTCCAGGCTGGACAGATCAAATCTGGTGGCAGAATCACCCATTTCGCAGTTCGAGCTCCAGATGAAGCACAAGTCAAGCCTTATAGAGCTTCTGTAGATTTACATACCTATCCAGTGATCTCAGATGAAAAGCATACAAAAAGCCCTCTCGATGCCAGGTTCCACGAAAGCATCCGCCCAAGTGGTACCACAGTCTCGTTCGGTTATAAGGAGATGTGCGGTGATAAAGATCTCCTCAGAAACTGCTGGACATCTTATGGGTTTCAGTTTATTGAAATGGAGATTGCTACCATTTCCGAAGGCAAAAATGAGCGTCAACTTGTTGTTGGCGTCAAGCTTCCCAGTGGTCGAGATATATCTTCTGCCTTCATTCTGAAGCAGCTGGTCCCTTACAACACCCAACTTCACAAGATTGCCATGATGTACCAAGAGGAGTTAGATTGTGTATGGCAAGGTGATATGGTGCATGAGTTTGACGATAAGAGTGGTGATGCTCATGTGGGACAAGGAAATCAGGAGGGAAAAATGTCACACGGCTTCTGGAGACTTCCATCTTTCTCTGCCCTTGGCCTTTCCAATGTTGATTTGGACATGTTCAATGCGAGCACCTTCGAAACTTACATTTTACATCGAGATGATACAGTCTACGGACTCGAGACTATTCTCGCAATTATGAACAAGTGGCTGAAGGATGCTTCTGACAGTCAAGGTAGAAATAGACTTCGTGAGGTATGTAAATTTGTTTTCAATATAGCACATCCTTGGTAGTCGAACTAATCGATGAATTTAATAGGCTCGAGAATATGCAAAGCATAGAACGATCGTAGCAAAGCGTGAGCGTGCTATTATGCATGGTCAGCCCTTCCCGGAAGATGAAGACGCCGACGCAATAGATATTGAGAACATTCCTGGTGTCGATTTTACTGGACGAGCTTAAGCCTCATATCTTGACGATAGGCGAGATTCCAATAGAAGATATTGCCATACGGATTAATGTGGCGGAGTTATTTTGCAATGATTTCATATTTCTTCATCAGTTCGTTTATATCTGGCGCCTTTAGAACAGAGCTTCTAGAATTTGTGACACTCAATGATAACTTAATCTTTGACTGCAAGTATGTTTTACCGTGTGCCATTTGATATGTCCTATTTCGGTATACATTGGTTAGTTTAGTTGCTTTGCTAAAATCATGTACTTTAAAACTGAAACATACATCTTTGATTTCGCATTGTGAGTGGAACCCAAAATATGCTTGGATTTCTGCTAGATGCTGAATCATAGATAAACTCATAACCTTGAGCTGGTGAACATTATTATTTTTGCACAGGTAAACAATGGTTGAAAAGGGGTTAGCGAAGCCTACCGAGACCTTTCCCAGGTTTTTAGATTAACGAGATTAGCCGAAGGGGGGTGGCTGGTGAGCAGGCGTGTGTAGGTATAACTGAGGTGGGTTAACGATAAACTGGGAATTTCAAAAGCTCTGTAAGTCGAGAAGAATAAGGGGTTTCTATGTATGAATCATTGAAGTGTTCTGGTGAATTAGTGAATCGGAATTGGGATGTTTGGAGATCAAGGGTTTTTTTTAAATTAGTCAAGGTGTTGAATGTGCCAGGCACAGTGGTAAGAGTTGAATAGAGTCAATTTCAGCTTTCTTAAAAGCTTTCTGGTTGTCTCAAACAGTAAGAGTGGTTAGATTTTCCCCTTTGTATGATTATATGGGTAAGTTTGTAATATGATACATCATTCTGTATCAGAGATTAGATCAAAGAATCTATAAACTGACTGAAATGTATTATTGCACTTTCCATGTTATGGTGCAATCCGATTCACTGGAAGTGATACAAGTGGTGTAAGAATAACAAGATAAAGGGGAAGCTAAAGATATATGGCACAGTTTGAATATCTCATTTAGGTAAAACCAGCTACACAAGACTGAAGGAACAGGTAGAATTTAATTATACAGTTCAGCTTGAGACGCAGCCCACCCTCGTAAAGATGGATGTGCATTTAAGTAAAATGTCAATTTTGTTGGGGACATAATTTTCCTATACTTCTTGAGTTATTGAGAAAGCTTGCCAGAAGTTCCTTTATTAAAGCAGTGTAACCAGCTGCTGGTTCACTTACTGGCTCCTCCATGCAAGAAATCCTCAAAGCTCTTTATTATCATTAAGACTGAAGCATTTAGAATATGAGCTTAAGACTGATCCTTGATAAGTAGAGTATCTACACATGAAGTTATAGTCGCTATTAGTATCTCGAAGACATCAAGAAGCACGATACGAGGGGCTTTCTTCTAAAAAAGAAATTGTAACATTGAATCTTGACTTAATATGAATCTCTTACAATAGTGACCAGTACCAGGGAGCTACAAAGGCAGGAAGTCACTTTTAGAAAGCCTCGATATGTGTATTCTATAACCAAGTGGCGGAAAAATCCGATCAGATTGTATTAAACATGGCATGTAATGAGATGCTAATTCTGGTTCTATCGTCTTAATATATGGATGATATTGCCTTTGCAACTTCACCCAAACCCGGATACGCAAACTGTACACACCAAACTCCATAAAGTCTACCACATAGCAAAGCATTAGATCAGATCTGCTGGAGTCCCGGTCACGGGCACCTGGGTGTATGTCGTGCCCACAGGATCCAATAACTGCATTGCATTTTCTTGCCCTTGTTGCTCCATCAACAGCTGAGCCTGCGAGCTAGCAACCGCATCATTTGCTGCACTTGCATCTTCATACCCACCAGCGTCCCCCCACCCCCCTGCATCCTCAAAGCCAGATCCTCCGTCAGCTCCAAATCCCTCCAGCCCGCTGGCATCCCCACCGCCAAAACTGTCAAACCAACTTCCGTCAAATAGACCTCCATCGGCCACATCGATGCCTACTGCTACGGCACCCACCGCTGCAATACCACCCAGGCCGATTGCAGCTCGCTTTCCCCATTTCTTGAATGCTGACTTTTGGGGTTTCGTTGCTTTCTGTGCCACCTGACTTTGTCCTTCAGGCTTATTCAATCGTTGTTGGGGCTGACCAGGCGGACTCGGTCGAAAGCCGTTTGGAGGTGCTTGCGACGGGAATCTTTGCATAGATTGTCTTTGTGGCTGATGGATAGTTTGTTGATATTGGCCAGGAGGAGTGGAGAATTGTGGCGTTGATTGCCTATACTGATTTTGATTATAAGGTTGTTGTGGAGGAGGAGGGGGAGAGAACTGTTTCTGAGGATGAGCCTGAGTTGGGGAGTAGGTTTGCCCTGGCGGTGGAGCGTATTGATTGGGGCTTCCTTGCTGTTGTGCTATGTGTGAAGGTTGGAAATGAGCTGGCGGCGGAGGAGGTGAGTGGTACTGAGTCGGGGGTGATTCTTGATGTTGAATTTGCTGATTTGGAGAAGTCTGATATTGTACAGGCTGCCCAGGAGGTGGTGGTGGAGGAGCGAAATACTGAACTGCTTGAGGCGAAGGCTGACTGAGGGCTGGTTGCTGGGGACTTGGTTGATATAGAACTGGTTGTTGGGGAGGAGCTGAGTAACTCTGCTGTTGATGCTGCTGGAATTGAGGGACTTGCTGGACCTGCGATGATTGGTGTGAAGCAGGAGATGGAATTGGTTTTCTTTGCAGGTGCTGTGGAGGTGCAATCGGAGGGTTCCAGGAACTATCTCCGGTGCTCTCATGTATATAATAGCTGGTGTATTGTAAGCTACAGGTCTAGGAAATTGGTTTGTTCCATGTGAGACTTACAACTTATGGTGTTGATCACTCCATTCACATCTCCATCCTGCTGGCACGTCTGGCTTCATTGGAGGAAGATTCACTGGGGGAGCTCTATATTGTAACATATTGACTCTATCAAACAGCTCACTACTTGCAAACTTTGATGATATGATGTGATCTATATTGAAAGCAAGCTGTTCCGTGAATATTCTGAACTCGATTTATTTCTTGGGATCCTCTCTTGAAAAGCCGCAAGAATATATGTTAAAGTTGATATATAGAAAATATCCCGGGAAATAGTCTCAACTTGTATATAAGCATTTCCTAAGCTTTCTCGTCTATCTATACAGCCCTAAACTTGTGCATTACTTGGCATGATGGGCTGAAAGATACAGTCCCAAATAAGCGTAGTCCCAAAACACCAAACCACAACTACCACCCCTTTTCGGTTAGCATCGCCTAACCTGACCACTCACAGATCAATTCGCTTAAACCTGGCATATTTCAAATATTGACAGAGCTTGCGATATCTCCTTCTTGTACACCACTTGATCATCTCTTGAGCTAGTGCCTGAATCTAGACAAAGGAAGATCTGTGATGGTACTATATATCTGACTTGGCATGGCGTAGTCCTGAATTTAGCTTCAGCACGTGGGGATATCCCGTTTTGTCTTGGCCGCCTCTTAATTTAAAGACGGCTTCTTCGTCTGAGTATATGTACATGTGCATTTTGCACTTTGACTTATTACTGATCCTAGTAGCCCGTCTAAAGCGAAATGGTGAAGAAGTTGGGTATGATGATCTTGAATAATTCGAGACCGAATTTGTTATTTGTACTTTTCAACACATGCTAGCAATGGAGGATTGGTGTGTCCCCTGCCACCGTCACGGGAGTTTAAAACTTCAGGAGAATCCCAGATAACGATGTCATGTCCAAAAGGTCTCGATTTCATAGTGCGAAACTCCAAAGTGCTTGAGGCAATCTAGAAAACACCAAGAAAAACAGGAGGCGTATTGTCCCATACAATTCTTTTCATTCGACTTACATCTAAGCTCTCGGAAATCAGCGGAGAAAAGTAACATACGCATTCAAGAATCAAAATGAACCCGTGACAAAGCTATATCTGATTATGCATGAGAAAAGCTATAGGACATATTAGTCCTTTACCATCACTACGGAGGACTTCACACCGTTCAATAACTTAGTTGGGCATTCGCGTTGATGTGTTACAGATATGAAAACACAGTCGCAAACCTTATCTACCGAAATGGTATGAACACGTTTTCACATTTTGAGCTGATGAAAATATGGTCTGGTCTCTGTATTCACTATTAGTCTTTCGTCTGTCTAGCTTCTATGCTGCCTCGCAAACACCCAAGTTTCTATACAGTGACAGAATAATTCAACATCTCTATTCCACTATCATAGGGTGATCCTCGAACTTAACGTTCGCAAGGTCTGATGGGTTTCCATAGACGATTTCTAAATTAGGCGTTCCTCCATTGCCGCCAGTCGGAGCTTCGATATTGAGAAATTCTTCGGCCAAATCATCTAGCTCTTTCTCCGCCACGACGAGCAAAAATTTATCTGTGAGATCACAGAGCCTGATTTGAGCTCTAACGACTCGACCCTGCGACTCGACAAGTTGGCCCAGCAGCCCATCATGGAAAAGCTCCAATAGACGTGCCTCTTTGCTAAGGGCAATAGTGCCTTCCGTATTTTTTATTTCGAAACGGAGGAGAGCTGCAATATCTCTCTTGACTCTCTTGTATGTATCGGTTCGAATATTGTTGTTATAAGCCTCTTCAACAATATCATCCATGAGTTGCTCAATCTCGATTTCGAGCTCCTTCACAGCCTGCTGATGCTGATCGACCGCCTCTGGACAATTTTGCATCTCCTCGCAATATCCAACCTTTCCATGGCCTTCTGCTCTCGCAGCCTCGAACAATTCACGAGCCTTTCTTCCAATTTCAGCCATCTGTGAGACTTTGTAGAAGCTCTTGTGAAGTGGACGTAAGAAAGGCTCCATCCCGGAGTGACTTAGCATCACATTCTCAACATCGTCGAGAAACTGAAGAGCTCTAGCTGTTGTTGCTACTTCTATATTCATGCTGAAATTGGTAAAAAGTTTAAAAACTGAAGTTGCGTGTTGCGGTAAACTTTGGACTGATACTTGAGTGTATGCTTGCAAACCCAGTAGATCTAGTTAAGAACATGTTGTTACGATTTTATGGAAGGTATGTTGGTGACTCTTGCGTTCTCGGTAACACGCAGTCGCAATGCAACTACCACCTACACCGCAAGTGCGTTCCTCATTCTTGAACGTTTGCCCATAACACAAATTAAATTTGCAGATGAGTTCTAGCCACGGAGTTGTGGGAAAGTAAAGGGGGTTGGTTAAAAAGCTCAGCATGCTCTGTAAGGTTAAAACGAGTACTGCAAAGGTATCCAGTCTACTGTCTTAAATTATGGACTCTATGGATTATGTTGAAACTAGGTTTGCTAATTTTTGTAACGTGATTAGTGGAAGGGGCAGAAATCAAATTCAGGGATATGAATACCTTTAGCTCCTAGTTAAAGTATATGATACGATTAGATGGTATATAAATTGAAACAATCGAAAATTGGGATCCTTGAACCACACTAATTAGTGGTACAGATCTAAGTGTAGTATTGTGTCGGAATGGCTAATAGAAAGAACTGGACCGAAACGTTTTTCGCCATATCGAATTTAATGAGCGGTAAAGCTGGGAGATATGAGAGATGAAGATGTTTTAAAACATAACTCTAGCCGTGGAAGAACTAATTTGTTGTAATTGGAAGTTATCACTGTATTTGAAACAAGGTGAACACATAGCACTAGATGGAAGGCAACGATTTCGTTGATATCTCGTAAATGTACACGGCCATTAGCCCCTAGTTCCTTCCCAGCAATGCTATTGAGACAATCAAAGAAAAAAGTGTATCCGTCTATTCGACCATCCATCTTACACCAGTTCGCTAGTAACGTTTGAGAATTCGCCTTTCTCCAGCTTCGTCTTCCAGAATATTGGGTTGGTATCATTGAATCCATGCTTCACCCATCCCTCTTCCTTCACATGGTACAAGTTAATAAAACCACCAGAATAGGCATCTCTGTGAGTAGCCGCCAGAATACTTCTTCTTCCGAGCTCTAATGCAGCCTCTTCGCTCAAGTCATATGAGTACTCCGCATCCAAAACACCGTAAGCAAACGTCTGTCCAGAACCAACACAGAAAAGGTTGCCGGCAAGGCGAGTTCCATCAGAGTCAATGTAGTATAGAGCAGGTCCCTCCTCCTTTGTGACACCGGCGCACATCGTGCCCATAGATAGTCCCATACCTTTGTAGCTATAGACGAGGTTGGCGAGGATTTTGGAGGCAGCTGCGACAGATATACGACGTTTATGACGGAGCTCGTGAAGTCGACACTGCATTCCAAGGTATGCGAGCCAATATTGACAGTCCTACAGTTATCACATTAGAAAGACGCTCAATTTCGAAGACGTGTGCTACCTACAGCAGCACCACCAGCCATTGTGCCCAGTAAACAGTTATTGATCTCGATGACTTTCTTGACCGTCTGACTTGCAATCCAGTTTCCCGCCGTAGCTCTCGAATCTGTAGCAACAATAATACCTCCTTGAAATCGGAATGCTAAGGTTGTGGTACCGTGTGCAATCTTGATGGGGCAGTTGGGGTTGGCGTGATCATCGGTTGCTGCCCGGAGCCAGGCAGAAGGCTGATTAGAATCATCATTAGCACAAGCTTTTTATCATCACTTTGCAAGCTCAAGGAGCTGCAGAATTGGCAGAATAATCAAATAGTAAACATACTTGAGCTACAGGAGGCATGGCGAATCTGAGGGACAGGCTGGGAGGCTGTTGGTACACATCGAGCTGGTCTTCCTCCGAATAGTCCTTTTCGAACATAGGCTTGCTGTATTGTGCGACGAGAGTATCCATCTTGAAGTATTTGGAAGGACTGTGGAGAATTGAAGAAAAGAGAATAGATGATGGTACAGTGCAGGTTGTGATTGTGATATTATCCTATCCTTGGAGCTTCAGGCAGCTCGTTGCGCGTCGAGTCTGGCAACACCACGCTAAAAGTCAGCATCACGTGATGATAGCCACGTCCCGATAGACGTCTGATTAGTCTGTCGTAACAATCGCAACAACAACTACTACGGAGTATTACTACCACTACTATATCAAACTAAAGTCCGGTATGCCTGTATCGTCTTTAGAAAGAACCTGGTGTTTGATTAGTTAGAGCCTCTTTGTTTGGCTAAAACTCATTGGTGTATTGGTAGCACCTTATATAAGGATGTTTTGCTACTACAGGTACAGTTACACATTCTTTATTACATGGTATCAAGACTCAATGACGGAAGGACGCGAAATTCAACATATCCTACATCAAAGATATCTCTTAGCAAACGCGACAGTAATTTGATATAGATTCCCAGTATAAATACGTATTTTTAGTGAGAGAGCAAACGCTGCCAACCTTTGAATTCTAGATCTTGGGATACCGAAAGTTATTGAACACATTAAGCCTTCACTATTACCTTCCTCTCAGCTCACCCAATTTCCTTGATGCCAGCACAACAATGCTTATCATGGGGACGTACAGCAGATTGGAACTCAGATAATAATTGACATCTTTGAAATGGAATCGATAAAGACGTTGTAGGAAACCAAGTTAATTGGGCTTCAGGCTGGATTGAGAAGTCTCTTACAACCCAAACTATACTGACATGCAGTGAATTGAGTAAAGGTGAAAAGTCACCAATGCTGCGTTTCCTAAGTTCCAAGCGACTCCTTCAGTCCTTTGCACCATACTAGCGTACCAACCCCCGAAAAAGGAAATAAAATCAAACAAAAGCAACCCCCCAAGTTTGCTTGCGCAGTTTTCTATATAAATTTTAGGCCTCCATAGAGAGGCTCTGATATTAGGTTCTAGACCCTGCCCAGGACTCCCATATTCCCCTATCTCCCCTGCGAGTTTTAAGGTTAATTGCTCCTATACTGATGGCTGCAGTGCTATTGTGGTGCATCACGGTGAGGACAGCGGTCGTGGATGTTTTAGATAACATAAGTGAGGAGATCTCTAGGGCCTATACCTGGGTAGGTACCACCAGCATACGTGCCAACAGGAATGTAATTGAGAATCCGGATGTGTATAAGCCGTACTTGCGTTCTGAACTAGATGTGTTGCAAGCTTTATTTTTGATGGAATCTGAGAGAAAATGCGAATGATTTCATTATTAGTGCGGTGGGAGCGCTTTAAAAAAAGACGGGTCATCGGATGTCCGACTTCGTAAGTCTTCTAACGTATATCTCCCATTGAGGAGGTATCTTTCTTGAAACGTGACCAACATTCGAGATCATGATGGGCGTTATATTTAGGCAAGGATAGATTGAGCAGCAAATTAACAGCCCCATTGCCTGGTTGCAAGACTTATGGAGCAGAAGAGTAACTATAACAACAACCTTGCTTCAGATCGCTCCGACCAAGACGCCGGGGATATTGACCTGGGATAGGTCTCTGACTCAGCGTCTCCGACTTGTTGGGAGAGGCGAATGGTCTTCGGCAACACATGAGTATTGGCTCTAGTGTCGGTCTCGGGTTGTTGTGGTATTATTATGTGCTCCTCACCGGATGGTTGGTCATCGGAGTCACTAAGAATAATGGTGCTATCGTGGACGCTTCGATTAGAATAACGAGAGGCTGGCCTTCCTAGAGTGAAAGCCACATCGTGATCACGGTTCTGTAACCACAGCCTTGTCATCAGCGTCTGCTCCCGCTGTTGAATACTGCCATCTGACTGGACAGATCCTGGTTGGGCTTGAGATCTTAGAATGCCTGGCATCATTCCCTCTTCCATGTGGATATCATTAAAATCTGGATTTGCACGGAGCTCTCGAATTTTAGGTGGTAAAAAAACAGTAAGAAGTAAGATGATACAAAGGGAAGTGGGTATCCATGGCACAAGCTCAGATAGAGTCGTTCGAGTAGAAGAATATGCGCCGAGGCCAAAACACGTATAGGCTGCAAGTGCATACGGGCCATGCCTAAACACTACTAAGTTTTGATTGCATAAATACTCAGAGGATGGTCTATAACTGACTGTTCTATCTCCTCCTGATTCTGCAACATAAAGCAGGCTGAACCCACAAAGAATATTAAAATATCACTGGCCAGGTTAATATGTTAAGTGAAGTTGGATATGAAACTACTTACATGATCCAAATCCGAGTAGTTTGAAGCTCAAAGAAAATGGGAGACGCTACTGCTGAGCTGATCATACAACCAATTGACACAATCTTCTGGAGCATTCTTGCCTCCTCGTTTGGCACGGACAATACATTGAGCCAACGCGGACTAGGCATTATTATCGACAAGGTCTGCTGTTAGGACACTGTGTTGTACTGAAACTGAAGCTGGCTCTATTGAAAAACACAACTATACCGAACTCTGGACTCGGGTTTCAGAGTCGACAGTGGACTAATGCTTTTTTTCCGTTGTAGAATTTGATTAGCGAACGATTCTGGGATCGTCGGGTCCTGGGGATCACGGCCATATATCGACGAATATGATGGCTGTCAAAGTACGTGTCTAGCTCATGGACGGTTTCTCCTGTTCCTTCAAAACAACCTTGTTTGGGCCTTGATGCAGAAATTCCGAAAGCTACTTTTTGTGGCGAGGAATCCCCCACGTAGCCCATGGGATGCCTTGATGACCTAAGGCAAAAAAAACTAGTAAACTATACATATGTATAAGTATCCGACCATTTTCGTGCAGTGCAATTGTTTGGACGTGCGCGATGGTCCTGGGTGAACCTGGTTAACGTTATTGGTTGCACAATTTACTCAATTTTCTGCCATTACCAATTGATTGGGCTACGACTTCGGTGAGCTAGATGTTGGCCAACAGCCTCACCGAAGCTCCTGCAGCGGTGCCTAGATGAGTAGATGCCCAATGGTCTGCCTCGACCGAATTGAAACTATTTCAGAAAGCCCGAGAGTTATTTTTAATAATAATTTGTCTTAAACTTGCTTATACTCGGTGAGCAGTTTTGGCTGAGCTGACCCTGGCTCGAGTTTGTCAAACATCTAATGTATTGACGCCCGACGGTAAACGGGGCGTAGCCTTGTTAAGTCACCCGTGTTATGGGCTAGCTGTAAGTTATGGCGATGCATCAGGGAACTTTTACATGATGTTGGATATATAAGAGATATGAGTGAGCCTTTCCAAGGTCCGGTATTCAAATCTGGACTGGATCTCCAGGTGAATATAAATTCGTCTATCTTCACAGTCAACATGAACGCCTTGATTTATACAATTGAAGTCGAGGAGCGAGTCCCTACAAACTGGTGCTCTAACACGCAATCTGAATTGGATCAACCAGCTGCTACCATTCTATTACACTCGACGTCTGGATTTTTGCAGTGCTGTTCTTCGACTTATACCTTGGCGACATTCTGGGAGATTTTACTTGCGAGTTTTTCGTCGCTCATTACAAGCACATATACACTCAACCATGAGGATCAGGTCAGTTTCCAATATAATCGGAGGACATGGGCTGACCATTTTTTCCAGGGCTTCAATTTGTCAAGACTCTCTGAAGATTTTCACTCCGAGGAGTTTGACCTGAAATCATCCATTGTCGACCCATCTCCTGCCCTGATGTTGAGCTGCTGCCTTATACTCGGATGCTCCGTATCCTCATTTATATACCGTCGCCAGGAGCATGATCAATTTCAAACCCCATTTTTCGTTCTGGTCACCACCTTTGCTGTCACATTCGGCATTGGGATGCATCTCCATTCGAATCTCATTATGCTTGCCTTGATTCCTTGGGCGTTATGCTTTGCGATGATAACATCTAGCCTGGGTCACTGGGTTCTTAGACGATGTGGCATGCAGCGTCCAAAGACCTTCTATGGAATAGACGAGAACGAGGTTTTGATTCGTAAATGTTGAAACACGGTGTGCTGTGCTGTGACCGTATCTGGACTGGATCAGAGCCCGCTCCCCAAGTAACAAATCACGTATCATCTCCCTGGGTACCCAAGAGACTCCCGTTTGAAGGTCAAGAGCCAGTTTCATGGCAATTTGACCAGCGTAGTAGATACATAACTTGTTGATTCCCCAGTTTCCCCGGTCTCCGGAACCTGAAGACGGCACTCTGTACCTATGATTTCATCCATACATATCTGAACCTTTTAGTTTCTCAACTGCTCCTCACCAAAAAGGATGCTGCCCTGCATTGGACCAGCATTCTATACGTTAGCGGTTTAATTTGATAATATTCAACATTGCGGTACCGCTCCGCCAAGTTCCATGACAGCCTGTCCCGTTTCGATCAACCAGAGTCAGTCATACCATCTACAACGTTATCTGCAAGTCACTACCGATGGCTTCCACAATTGGATTTGTCATCGGGCTTGTAGATCTGTTTTCTCGTTGAAAAGTTGAGCAGCTGAAAAATTCTCGGTTATATAAAGTGCGCTAGCTTGAATCAATCTTTCACGAGTTTTGTCTAAAATACTGTCACGTATTTGGTTCTGTGACCTCGTTCAGTATTCATAACCGGTTTCGATGTTGTTGTCTTTTGGTTGGAGTCGACCCTCAGGCTTCAACCAGCCCTAAGCCGTATAAGGCAATTCAGATCGAATGTTCCAAGCATTATGTCATCCAGAGACACCTTTCTCACAGAAATTGGAAGATAGGCTACCTGCTATCAACATCATATCACTTCCTAGGATGTGAATTAGGTACACTAGACGGTCTCTGAAAGGGAAATATCCAGCCATATGTTGTACTTCTGCCTACTTGCATAAGAATCCACAGCGATTTATTTTGGAAAAGCTGGGCATGATAACCGCTATTTGGAGAACAATGACGGCTTAGAGAATGGCGGGAGTGCAGCTCGAATACACCGAAACTGACTTTCGGTTCACTTTGCTCACCGTATGTTGAAGGATGAAGGATAGCCGAGTAATGTGGAGCGTTTACTCAGGGGTTTCGCTTAGTAAATTGTTAAACCCAAAAACATTTTCTCCTAGAAATACATAACTTAGATTAGACAAAATTGGAACATAACCATATTCCGCATTTGAAGCTAATTAGGGTGCTAGGTTTGTGAAGTATTGGCAAAGAGGACGGAAAAAGGGGGCAAATGTACGACTGAATAAGATACTGAGTCGTTAAAATGTCACATAGTTTAGAAAGATATTAATTGTTCAAGTCTGCTAGCCAAAGAGACTAAAGCTGAGCATATTTTTGTCAAATTGAAGAAGTACGACTTTTATTGGGTATCTTTCTACATGAACTAAGTAATGTAGTCTATGTCGCTGCTGGAGAGTCGACGCTCATCTTTGCTACTCCGTCCGATGCTTCTTTAGCTGCTGCATCTGCGAGCCTCTTTTTCTCGGCTGCAGCTGCACGTTTGGCTGGGTCTCCTTTATCCTTCTTTACTTTGACGACTTTCTTAACTTCAACAACGGGGTATGCTTGGCGGTGTACTTCTTGAAATTCCTCACTTGCTTGGAAGTCAGCTTGGATAGGTGCGAGGAGCTCGTTGAGATGCGTAGTAAGGGCTGCCTTAATTAGCTGAGGCGTGAGCTGTTGAGTGAATGGTTA
>Ga0247737_1000309_pt1 | contig 18528 bp, 27 predicted proteins | sample UWRJL028104C2_FD_180937 | JGI IMG/M metagenome (GOLD analysis project Ga0247737, IMG submission 180937) | Plant litter microbial communities from Arlington Agricultural Research Station in Wisconsin, United States - UWRJ-L028-104C-2 | ecosystem: Environmental > Terrestrial > Plant litter >...
AAGAAGGCCGGCGATGCGATGAACATCCTGGCGTTCTCGACCAAGGGCATGGCTGTCGATGCCCGCAAGGTGCTCGCCTCGGCGATCGCCAATGCGGAGAACAACCATAACCTCGATGTCGACGCGCTGGTCGTGTCGGAAGCATCGGTCGGCAAGTCGATCGTCATGAAGCGGTTCGCCACGCGCGGCCGCGGTAAGTCGACGCGCATCCTCAAGCCCTTCAGCCGCCTGCGCATCGTCGTTCGCGAACAGCAAGAAGAAGAAGCCTAATGGGTCAGAAGAGCAATCCGATCGGGCTTCGGCTTCAGATCAACCGCACCTGGGACAGCCGCTGGTATGCGGAAGGCGCCGATTATGGCCGCCTTCTGCTTGAGGATCTCAAGATCCGCACCTTCATCATGAAGACGCTGCCGCAGGCCGCGATCTCCAAGGTGGTGATCGAGCGTCCGGCCAAGCTGTGCCGCGTGTCCATCTATGCCGCACGCCCCGGCGTGATCATCGGCAAGAAGGGTGCGGACATCGAAAAGCTGCGCCGTCTGCTCGGCAAGATGACCTCGTCCGACGTGTCGCTGAACATCGTCGAGATCCGCAAGCCTGAAGTCGACGCCAAGCTCGTCGCCCAGGGCATCGCCGATCAGCTCGAGCGTCGTATCGCTTTCCGCCGCGCCATGAAGCGTGCAGTTCAGTCGGCGATGCGTCTCGGTGCTGAGGGCATCCGGATCAATTGCGGCGGCCGTCTCGGCGGCGCCGAGATCGCCCGGTCCGAATGGTACCGCGAAGGCCGCGTTCCGCTGCACACGCTGCGCGCGAACGTCGACTATGCCGAAGCGCAGGCACACACCGCTTATGGCGTGTGCGGCGTGAAGGTCTGGATCTTCAAGGGCGAAATCCTGGGTCACGACCCGATGGCGCAGGACCGGATCATGATGGAGGCTCAAACCTCCGGCGTGCGCCCGGCTCGCTAAGGAACAAGAGCAATGCTGCAACCTAAAAAGACCAAGTTCCGCAAGGCCTTCAAGGGCCGGATCCATGGCGATGCCAAGGGCGGCACGACCCTCAACTTCGGCTCGTACGGGCTGAAGGCGATGGAGCCGGAGCGGATCACCGCACGCCAGATCGAGGCGGCTCGCCGCGCGATCACGCGTCACATCAAGCGCCAGGGGCGTTTGTGGATCCGCATTTTCCCGGACGTGCCGGTCACGTCGAAGCCGGCCGAAGTCCGCATGGGCAAGGGCAAGGGTTCGCCGGAATATTGGGCCGCCCGGGTCAAGCCCGGTCGGATCCTGTTCGAACTGGACGGCGTTCCTGGCGATATCGCGGCAGTGGCGTTCAGCCGCGCGGCGATGAAGCTGCCGATCAAGGTGAAGGTCGTTGCCCGTCTCGGCGACACCTCGCATCTGGGAGTTGCATAACATGAGCAAGATCGACACCCGTCGCTCCGACCTCACGTCGAAGACCGAAGACCAGCTCGACGAAGAGCTGGGCAACCTGAAGCGCGAGGCATTCAACCTCCGTTTCCAGGCAGCCACGAACCAGCTCGAAAAGCCGAGCCGGGTGCGTGAGGTCCGTCGCGACATCGCTCGCATCAAGACCCTGCAGAGCCAGCGCGTGCGCTCGGCCGAAGCCAAGTAAGGAAGACCGACATGCCGAAGCGCGTGCTGACCGGGGTGATCGTCTCGGACAAGACCGACAAGACGGTTGTGGTGAACGTTGAGCGTAAGGTTAAGCACCCGCTCTACGGCAAGATCATCCGCCGTACGAAGAAGTACCATGCCCATGACGAGGGCAACGAGTTCAAGCAGGGTGAAACCGTGCGGATCGAAGAGACCGCGCCGATCTCCAAGCTGAAGACCTGGAAGGTGATCGAGCGGGTCAACACCCACGCGACCCCCGAGCGGGCAACAATCGACGGCTAAGGCCGAGTTTTAGGCGGGGCCCGGTCGGAATCGGACCCCATGTGAGAAGGAACCGGATCGATGATCCAGATGCAATCCAATCTCGAGGTCGCTGACAACAGCGGCGCGAAGCGGGTTCAGTGCATCAAGGTGCTTGGTGGATCCAAGCGCCGGACGGCAGGCGTTGGCGACATCATCGTCGTCAGCATCAAGGAAGCGGCACCCCGTGCCCGCGTGAAGAAGGGCGACGTGCACCGTGCCGTCATCGTGCGTACGGCGAAAGACATTCGCCGGGCCGATGGCACCGTGATCCGCTTCGATTCGAACGCGGCCGTGCTGGTCAACAAGAACGAGGAGCCGATCGGCACCCGTATCTTTGGCCCGGTCGTGCGCGAACTGCGTGCCCGCAAGCACATGAAGATCATCAGCCTGGCGCCGGAGGTTCTGTAATGGCCGCTGCTAAGATCAAGAAGGGTGACCGCGTCATCGTCCTGTCCGGCAAGGACAAGGGCAAGACCGGTGAAGTGACCCAGGCCATGCCGAAGGACGGCAAGGTCATCGTGTCGGGCGTGAACATCGCGGTCCGTCACACCAAGCCGAGCCAGGGCGACCCCCAGGGCGGCCTGGTCCGTTCGGAAGCGCCGCTGTTCGCCTCGAAGGTCGCTCATGTGACCGCTGACGGCAAGCCGACGCGCGTTCGTTTTGAAACCAAGGACGGCAAGAAGGTCCGCGTGGCCGTGAAGTCCGGGGAGACGATCAGTGGCTGATGCAAATCAGAAGGCGGCGCACCAGCCGCGGATGAAGGCGATCTACGAGGATCGCATCATCAAGGCGATGACCGAGAAGTTCGGTTACAAGAACGTGATGGAGGTTCCGCGCCTCGACAAGATCGTCCTGAACATGGGCGTTGGCGAAGCGACGCAGGACAAGAAGAAGGTCGAGCAGGCCGCGGGCGAAATGGAACTGATCGCTGGTCAGAAGCCGGTCGTCACCAAGGCGAAGAAGTCGATCGCGCAGTTCAAGCTGCGTGAGGGCATGCCGATCGGCGTGAAGGTCACCCTTCGCCGCGAGCGCATGTACGAGTTTCTCGACCGCTTCATCACGATCGCGCTGCCGCGCGTTCGCGATTTCCGCGGGCTGAACCCGAAGAGCTTCGATGGTCGCGGCAACTATGCCTGCGGTCTCAAAGAGCAGCTGATCTTCCCTGAAATCAGCTACGACAAGGTCGACAAGGTTCGCGGCATGGACGTGATCGTGACGACCACGGCGAGGACCGACGACGAGGCGCGCGAGCTGCTTCGCCTGTTCGGGTTCCCATTCCCGCCCGAGAGCACTGGCTCAGCTGACGAAGAAAAGAAGGCAGCGTAAGATGGCTAAGAAGAGTTCTGTGAACAAGAACGAGCGTCGCAAGCTGCTGGTGAAGAAGTACGCCGGCGCCTATGCGAAGCTGAAGGCGATCGCGGCGGACAATTCGCTCGATGACGGCGATCGCCTGATCGCTCGCCTGAAGATGGCAGAGATTCCGCGCAATGGTAACCCGACGCGCGTTCGCAACCGGTGCGAGGTGACGGGTCGTCCCCGCGCTTATTACCGCAAGTTCCGCCTCTGCCGTATTCAGCTGCGCGATCTGGCCAACAAGGGCCTGATCCCCGGCGTTACGAAGTCGAGCTGGTAAGGATCACGAGATGGCATTGACCGATCCCCTGGGTGATATGCTCACCCGCATCCGCAACGGCCAGCGCGCGCGCAAGGACTCCGTCCTGTCGCCCGCGTCCAAGCTGCGGGCCCGTGTGCTCGACGTGCTTCAGCGCGAGGGCTATATCCGTGGTTACAGCGAAGAAGAGATGGGCCCCGCAAAGGGCATCCGTATCGAGCTGAAGTATTTCGAGGGCCAGCCTGCGATCAAGCATGTTGCGCGCGTCTCGAAGCCCGGTCGCCGCGTCTATTCGGGCGCGACCGAGCTGCCCCGCGTCATGAACGGCTTGGGCATCACGATCGTCTCGACGCCTCGCGGCGTTCTGTCCGACGCGGAAGCGCGCGAGCAGAATGTCGGCGGCGAAGTGCTGGCGGAGGTATTCTGATGAGCCGCATCGGTAAAAAGCCGGTCGCGATCCCGAGCGGTACGACCGCGACGATCGAAGGCCAGCAGCTGAGCGTCAAGGGCCCCAAGGGTACCTTGTCGATGCCTCTGCGCGAAGAGATCACGTACGTCCTCGAGGATGGCGGTATCTCGGTGAACCCGGCGAACGACACCAAGCGTGCGCGTGCCTTTTGGGGCATGCAGCGCACCCTGGTGCAGAACCTGATCACCGGCGTGTCGGATGGCTTCACCAAGAAGCTGCTGATCAACGGCGTCGGGTATCGTGCGGACGCCAAGGGCAAGGTGTTGAACCTGAAGCTCGGCTACAGCCACGACGTCAACATCGACGTGCCGGAAGGCATCGAGGTGAAGACGCCGGACAACACGACCGTCGAGATTTCGGGAACCGACAAGCAGAAGGTCGGTCAGCTGGCCGCGGAGATCCGTCAGTGGCGTAAGCCGGAGCCCTATAAGGGCAAGGGCATCAAGTACGACGGTGAGTTCATCTTCCGCAAGGAAGGGAAAAAGAAGTAATGAGCACCAAAGGTCTCTCCCTCTTTGCGAAGCGTCGCCTTCGCAATCGCACCGCCCTTCGCGGTCGTGCTGCTGGCCGTCCGCGGCTGTCGGTGCACCGTTCGGGCAAGCACATCTATGCTCAGGTGATCGACGACGCCCAGGGCAAGACGGTCGCTGCCGCCTCCACGCTGGAGAAGGACGTGCGCGGCACGTCCGGCGCGAACATCGATGCTGCCGTCCTGGTCGGCAAGCGCGTCGCCGAAGCGGCGAAGCAGGCAGGCGTCACCAAGGTCGTGTTCGACCGCGGAGGCTTCCTGTTCCACGGTCGCGTGAAGGCGTTGGCGGAAGCCGCGCGTGAAGCCGGATTGGAGTTCTAAGAATGGCCGACGAAATCAACCCGACGGAAGTCACCGCGGGCGCCGAGGGCGCACCGCAGGACGCGCCGCAGGGCCGTGGTCCGCGTGGCGGCCGTGGCCGTGGCGGCCCCGGTGGCGGTGGCCAGAATCGTGGCGGCCGTGATGGCAACCGTGGTCGTCGCGACGATCGGCGCGGTGGTCCCGGCAGCGACGATGGCGGCGAAGAGCTGATCGAGAAGCTGGTCCACATCAACCGCGTCTCGAAGACGGTGAAGGGCGGCAAGCGCTTCGGCTTTGCGGCACTCGTCGTCGTCGGCGACGGCAAGGGCCGGGTCGGCTTCGGTCATGGCAAGGCGCGCGAAGTGCCGGAAGCCATTTCCAAGGCGACGGCTGCTGCCAAGAAGGCAATGGTTCGCGTCCCGCTCCGCGAGGGCCGTACGCTGCATCACGACGGCAAGGGCCATTTCGGCGCCGGTCTTGTGACTGTCCGTTCGGCGCCGCAGGGCACCGGCATCATCGCAGGCGGCCCGATGCGCGCTGTCTTCGAGAGCCTGGGCGTGGCCGATGTGGTGACCAAGTCGGTAGGCACGTCGAACCCATACAACATGATCCGTGCGACCTTCGAGGCGCTGACCACTCAGGTCAGCCCGAAGTCGGTCGCGCAGCGTCGCGGCAAGAAGATCGCCGACCTGCTCGGCCGTGGTGGCTCGCAGGCCGCCGAAGCTGACGCCGCAGCGATCGCGGAGTAAGACAGATGGCGAAGAAGCAAGCAGCCGCCGGCGGCACGATCAAGGTGACCCAGACGGGTTCGCCGATCCGCCGCGAGAAGGATCAGCGCGCGACGCTGATCGGCCTCGGCCTCAACAAGATGCACAAGACGCGTGAACTGCAGGACAGCCCCGAGGTTCGGGGCATGATCCGCAAGGTCGCGCACATGCTATCGGTCGAGGGTTGACCTAAACGATCCTCCCCGTAAGGGGAGGGCGAGGGGCGGGACGGCTCGAACGCAGGTTCGGGTGTTCCGCCCTCAGCCTTTTTAATCAGCGCGACAAAAGCGAAAGCGAGTGCACGACATGAAACTGAACGAACTCCGCGACAATGCAGGTGCCCGCAAGTCCCGTATGCGGGTCGGCCGTGGTATCGGTTCCGGCAAGGGCAAGACCGGCGGCCGCGGCATCAAGGGCCAGAAGAGCCGTGAGGGCGTGTCCATCGCCGGCTTCGAAGGCGGCCAGATGCCGCTGCACATGCGTCTGCCGAAGCGCGGCTTCAACAACATCTTCGCCAAGGATTATGCCGAGGTAAACCTGGGCGCGATCCAGAAGGCAGTCGATGCCGGCAAGATCGAAGCCGGTGCTGCGCTGGACCATGACGCGCTCAAGGCCGCTGGCCTGGCCCGTGGCGGCAAGGACGGCGTGCGTCTGCTCGGCAAGGGCGAGTTCTCCGCGAAGCTCAGCTTCACCGTTGCCGGTGCGTCGAAGGGCGCGATCGAAGCGGTCGAGAAGGCGGGCGGTAAGGTCGACGTGCTTGTCGTCGTGCCTGCGGCCGAGAAGGCCAAGGCCAAGAAGGGCGTGGCCCGTCTCGAGCGCATCGCGCACAAGGCGTCGTTCAAGGCGTAATCCCCGCGGGCCCGGCGTGAGCCGGGCCCGCGACGGTTTTTGCGACCGGCGCCGCGATGTTGTCGCAGATCCGGCATCAAAGCCCTTAGACAAGCCCGATCGGGCCCCTATATGAACGGCGGGGCGGTCAAACGTTTCCCGCCGCTTTTGTTTCCCCCCAGGTTTGGGACGATCACACTTATGGCATCCGCAGCCGACTCGATGGCCTCCGGCATCAGCCTGTCGAAATTCTCGCAGGCGACTGATCTGAAGAAGCGCCTGTGGTTCACGATCGGCGCGCTGATCATTTTCCGCATGCTCAGCTATGTGCCGCTGCCGGGCATCGATCCGTCTGTGCTCGCCCAGCTGTCGCAGCGGACGTCGGGCGGCGTGCTCGATTTCTTCAATGCCTTTTCGGGCGGCTCGCTCAGCCGGATGAGCCTGATCGCGCTTGGCGTGATGCCGTACATCACTGCCTCGATCGTCGTGCAGCTGGCGACCTCGCTGTCGCCGACGCTCGCCGCGATCAAGAAGGAAGGTGAGAGCGGCCGCAAGCGCCTCAACCAATATACGCGCTACGGCACCGTCGGGCTTACCGCAGTGCAGGGCTGGTTCATCGCGGTCGGGCTCGAGACGCTCGGCGCGAGCAACGGCATGCAGGCGGTGATCGAACCGGGCATGCTGTTCCGCATCGGTGCGGTGGTCAGCCTGGTCGGCGGCACCATGTTCCTGATGTGGATCGGTGAGCAGATCACCAGCCGCGGCATCGGCAACGGCATGTCGCTGATCATCATGGCCGGCATCGTCGCCAGCCTGCCGCGGACGCTCTACAACCTGTTCGAAGGCGGCCGTTCGGGCTCGCTCGATCCCGTGCGGCTCATCGGCATCATCATCGCGGTGGTCCTGCTGATCCTCTTCATCTGCTTCATGGAGCGCGCGCAGCGCCGCATCCTGATCCAGTATCCGAAGCGACAGACCCAGCGCGGCATGCAGGCCGATCGCAGCCATCTGCCGCTGAAGATCAACACCGCGGGCGTGATCCCTCCGATCTTCGCTTCGTCGCTGCTGCTGATGCCGCTGACCATCACCCAGTTCGCGGGCAATCGCGTCGCTGGCGAGAGCGCGTGGGGCGATATCGTCATCAGCCTCAACCAGTATCTCCAGCACGGGTCGCTGGTGTACATGCTGCTCTACGGCGCCGGCATCATCTTCTTCTCGTTCTTCTACACCGCCGTGGTCTTCAATCCCGAGGAGACGGCGGACAATCTGAAGCGCTATGGCGGCTTCATCCCGGGCATCCGCCCCGGCAAGAATACCGAAAATTATTTCGATTATGTGCTGACGCGCATAACCGTGATCGGTGCTGCCTACCTGACGGTCATTTGCCTGTTGCCCGAATATCTGGTGTCGGCGTTGAGCATTCCGTTCTATCTCGGCGGCACCAGCCTGCTGATCGTCGTCAACGTGACGATGGATACGGTTACTCAGATCCAGAGCCACTTGCTTGCGCATCAATATGGCGATCTGATCAAGAAGGCGAAGTTGAAGGGTGGCCGCCTCCGTTGAGAGGGGCGACATCGAAGTGAGGGGAACGGCCGTGAATATCATCCTCCTGGGTCCGCCTGGAGCGGGCAAGGGTACCCAGGCGAGCCGGTTGATGGCTGACCGGGGGATGGTCCAGCTCTCTACCGGCGACATGCTGCGCGCCGCGGTGAAATCCGGCAGCCCGGTCGGGCTCAAGGCCAAGTCGGTGATGGAAGCCGGCGAACTCGTCTCGGACGAGATCGTCTCCGGCATCATCGGCGAGCGGCTCGACATGCCCGATACCGCCAATGGCGTGATCTTTGACGGCTATCCGCGGACGGCCGCCCAGGCCGAGCAGCTTGATGCGCTGCTCGAATCCCGTGGCCGGACGCTCGACCATGTGATCGAGCTGGGCGTCGACGAGGACGCGCTCGTCGACCGCATCGTCGGCCGCTATACCTGCGCCAAGTGCGGCGAGGGTTATCACGATCATTACAAGCAGCCCAAGCTGGCTGGCGTGTGCGACGTGTGTGGCTCGACCGAGTTCAAGCGCCGCCCCGACGACAATGCGGAGACCGTGCGCACGCGCATGGCCGAGTATCGCGCCAAGACCGCACCGATTCTGCCGATCTACGAGGCCCGGGGTCTGGTCGCGCGCGTCGATGGCATGGCGGATATCGATCAGGTAACTCAGGCGATCGAGGCGATCCTGGACGGCAAGTGAGCCGGCCTCGCTTGCCGTTCCGTGCGCAGCGCATATGATGCGCACGGGGTCAGCGGGGAGCGCGTCGATGAAGTCAGTCGGTCTGTTGGGCGCGGCGCTCGCTTTCTCGCTCGCCACCCCCGTCGCTGCCGAAGTCGTGTCCGCAACGCCGACGACGATGGAGATCAGTCAGGTCGTCACCGTAGACGCGCCGATCGCGCGGGTTTGGGATACGCTGCGCTCGCCACAACGCTGGTGGAGCAAGGAACACACCTACAGCGACGATTCGGCCAACCTCTATATGGATGGCCAGGCGACCGGTTGTTTCTGCGAACGCTTTCCCGATCGCCGCGGCAGCGTCGAGCACGCCCGGATCCTCTATATCCAGCCGCCCCAGATGATCCGGCTATCCGGCGCGCTCGGTCCCCTCCAGGCTGAAGCCGTTATCGGTACGCTGACCTTCAAACTCTCGCCGGAAGGCTCGAATGCGACCCGGCTGACGCTCACCTATGTCGTCGGCGGCTATGTCCGTGCAGGGGCCGATGCGCTTGCGCCCAAGGTCGACGAAGTGCTGGCGCTGCAGGTGCTGAACCTGAAATCCGCCGCCGAGGGGCCGCAGCCGTCGGCGCCTACGCCGCAACGCTAGAGCCGGACAAAGCCAAACCCCTTTCGTTCGTCCTGATTGGGGGCTGAGTAGCCGAAGGCGTATCGAAGACCCGTACCCGAGGAGATGGCGCGAGGCTTGTTCTTCGACTCGCCATTTGGACAAGCTCGATGGCTGCTCGGGGCGAACGGAGGGCGATTTGCGCCTTCGCTGGTTTGCACGGCGCATCATGACAAACTCTTCACATCGCCGTCATCGGACCGTGCGCGCTCACCCGTTATTCGGGGGCCGTGTCCAGCGCGCCTGGCACCAACTCTTTGAATCGGCGTCCGCACTCCCGGGGGCGCCGTGGCCGGCGGAAGGTTCGCTTTCCGCCGGCCAATTTTGCTGTAAAGGCAGAAAGGCACCGACCGGAATGCCGCCGATGACCCGCAAGATCCTTATCGTCGAAGACGACGCCGCCACCGCTGGCTATCTTTCCAAGGGGCTGGGCGAGGCTGGCTTTGCGGTCGAGACCTGTGGCGACGGCCGCGATGGCCTGTTCCTCGCCAGCGAGGGAATTTTCGACCTTATCATCGCGGATCGCATGCTGCCCGGGCTGAACGGCCTGGCGATGGTCGGCGCGGTCCGTGCGGCCGGCATCCGGACCCCCATCCTGATCCTGTCGGCGCTGGCGACGGTCGACGACCGCGTTGATGGCCTCCATGCCGGCGCCGACGACTATCTGGTCAAACCCTTTTCCTTCGCTGAGCTTTCCGCACGGATCGAGGCGCTGCTCCGCCGCGCCGATCGTGTCGCCGGTGAGACCCAGACGACCCGTCTCATCGTCGGCGATCTGGAGATCGACCTGCTTGCCCGCACGGTCGCCCGCGACGGCCGGCCGATCGCGCTCGGCGCACGCGAGTTCAACCTGCTCGAATTCCTCGCCCGGCATGCGGGGCAGGTGGTGACTCGCACGATGATGCTCGAGAAGATCTGGAACTATCACTTCGATCCGGGATCGAACGTGGTCGACGTGCATATCGGGCGGCTGCGGCGCAAGATCGAAGAGGGCTTCGCGTCCCCGATCCTCCACACGGTGCGCGGCGCGGGGTATCGGCTGTCGGCCGACAACTGATGCGGCGGCTGTCGGTCACCGCGCGCATCGCGTTGCTCGCGATCGCGCTGGCCCTGGTCTCCAACCTCGTCCTTGTCGCGTTCGTCTGGCGTCAGGTGCATGACGACGCGATCGATTCGCTTCGCCGCGACACCGCCGAACAGGCCGATGCGCTTGTCTCGGTGTGGCGAGCCGGTGGGCTTCGCGCCCTGGACCAGACGATCGAGGAAGCTCGCGCGCCGGGCGATCTTTCGCTGATCATCGCTGTCGTCGACGCGAAGGGACGGCGTGTTGCGGGGATCGGCCCCGCGGCCCTGACGATTGGCCCCTCGGCCTCGGTCGATTTCCATATTGGCCGTATCGGCGTGTCGCCGCCCTGGTCGGTACGCGATGCCGGCTATTCGGTGCGCCGGGTGGGGGCCCTGCGCCTCGTCAGCGGGCGCATGCTCGACGATTGGGAACAGGTACAGCGCGGCATCGAACGCGCGCTGGTGCTTGCCATGCTGCTGTCGCTGGGGCTCGGCATCGGCGGCGGCCTGGTGGTGACCCGTTATGTCGGACGGCGCCTGAACAACGTCGCAGATGTCATCGAAGGTGTCGCGGGCGGCGATTTGTCTCGCCGTGTGCCAAGCGCCTCGGGTGGCGGGGATGCCTTTGATCGGCTCGCCACCCGGCTCAACGCGATGCTCGACAAGGTCGAGCGGCTGATGACTGAACTGAGGCTTGTCACCGACAGCCTGGCCCATGACCTGCGCTCGCCGCTCGCCCGGCTCAGGACCAAGACGGAGAATGCGGTCCTGCTCGCTGATCCCATGCAGCGCGAGGCCGCGCTCGGCGGCCTGCTGACCGAGACTGACCTGGTGATGCGCATGCTGACCATGCTGATCGAGATCAGCCGCTCGGAATCGGTTTCGCGCGATCGGTTCGCGAGCATTGATCCCGCCGCGCTCATCGAGGAGATCGCCGAGCTCTACGACCCGGTGGCGGAGGATGCGGGCCTGCGTTTCACGACCGCCCTGGAAACTCATCCGCCGCGCCTGATCCTTCACCGCGAGCTGATTACCCAGGCGATCGCCAACCTGATCGACAATGCGCTGCGCCACGCCGCCACCGGGGGCGAGGTGACCTTGCGGCTGGCAGGGCAGGGGGGAGAGGTGCGGATTCAGGTCGAGGATCGTGGGCCGGGCATCGCGGCGGAGGATCGCGATCAGGCGCTGCGCCGCTTCGGCCGGCTCGACAATGCGCGCAGCACGCCCGGCGCTGGACTGGGTCTGTCGTTGATCGAAGCGGTCGCGAGATTGCATGGCGGGCGCCTGGAGTTGAGCGACAACGCGCCGGGGCTGATCGCCGCGATCGTATTGCCGGCGTGACGGCGTGCGGGGGAGACGCTGCCGCCGTCGCGGCGCGCCAACATGCCGATGCGGATCGACTTCGCCGTTTCGCGGTTGACGATCGCGCCGGTCGCGGCGAAGGCGGTGGCAATTGCTGCGGGATCCGGAGCCAATGAGTCCGCAACGGTCGTTGCCGACCTTGACACGAGCGACTCGCTCTCTTATTTGGCGATCATTCCGAAACACCGGGTCCCGGCGGCGCTTGTTTGCGCACGCCGCTATCGTGCGTTCGGATGTCAACGCGTTGAGATGGGGTGGCTGCAGCCATGCACGCCCCGTGGAGCAGGAGAAGAAATTTCATGGCTCGTATTGCGGGTGTCAATATCCCGACCAACAAGCGCGTTGTTATCGCGCTGACCTATATCCACGGCATTGGCGACGCCAAGGCCAAGGAAATCACCACCAAGCTGGGCATCGCCCCTGAGCGCCGCGTGCAGGACCTGACCGATCAGGAAGTGCTGCACATCCGCGAAGCCATCGACGCCGATTACACGGTCGAGGGTGATCTTCGTCGCCAGACGGCGATGAACATCAAGCGGCTGATGGATCTGGCCTGCTATCGCGGCCTTCGCCATCGCAAGGGCCTTCCGGTCCGCGGCCAGCGCACGCATACCAATGCGCGCACCCGCAAGGGCAAGGCCAAGCCGATCGCCGGCAAGAAGAAGTGATGCGCTGAGCCGCTCCTTCGGGGCGGCTCGCCTTCCAGCTATAGGGTTAGGATTTCAACATGGCACGCGAACCTCAGCGCATTAAGCGGCGTGAGCGCAAGAACATCACCTCTGGCGTCGCGCACGTAAACGCCAGCTTCAACAACACCATGATCACGATCACCGATGCCCAGGGCAACGCGATTTCGTGGTCGTCGGCCGGCGCGATGGGCTTCAAGGGCTCACGCAAGTCGACCCCGTATGCGGCCCAGGTCGCAGCCGAGGACGCCGGCAAGAAGGCCGCCGAGCACGGCGTCCGTACGCTCGAAGTGGAAGTAAAGGGTCCGGGTTCGGGCCGTGAGTCGGCGCTTCGCGCGCTGCAAGCGGTTGGTTTCCAGATCACTTCGATCCGCGACGTGACCTCGATCCCGCATAACGGCGTTCGGCCTTCCAAGCGCCGCCGCGTCTGATTTCGTCTCGTCCGCGCGCGGTTGATCGCGCCGCGCGGACGATTCCCACATGGTCTGAGTTACCCCGCTCAGGCCCAAAACCAAGGGGAAGCCCGTGTCCGTCAATGCTAAGAACTGGCAGGAACTGAAGAAGCCCAATGGCCTCGAGAAGAAGCCGGGCGGTGATCCCAAGCGCAAGGCGACTTTCGTGGCCGAACCGCTCGAGCGTGGCTTCGGCCTGACGCTCGGCAACGCGTTGCGCCGCGTGCTGCTGTCGTCGCTTCAGGGTGCTGCCGTCACCTCGATCAAGATCGAGAACGTCCTCCACGAATTCTCGTCGCTTGCCGGCGTGCGTGAAGACGTGACTGACATCGTCCTGAACGTGAAGCAGATCGCGCTGCGCATGCAGGGCGAAGGCCCGAAGCGCCTCCAGCTCTCCGCGACCGGTCCGGCCGACGTGAAGGCCGGCGACATCGCGGTGTCGGGCGATATCGAGGTGATGAACCCCGATCTCGTGATCTGCCATCTCGATGAAGGCGCGACGCTCAACATGGAGCTGACCGCTGACGTTGGTAAAGGTTATGTCGCCGCGGTTGCAAACCGTCCGGCGGATGCCCCGATCGGCCTGATCCCGATTGACGCGCTCTACTCGCCGGTGCGGCAGGTCTCGTACAAGGTCGAGAACACCCGCGTTGGGCAGGAGCTCGATTACGACAAGCTGACGCTGACCATCGAAACCGACGGCACGATCACCCCTGAGGACGCCGTCGGCTATGCCGGTCGCATCCTGCAGGACCAGCTCGCGCTGTTCGTTCACTTCGACGATTCGTCGGTCCGTCCGTCGGCACCGATTGGCCATGCCGCGCCGTCTTCGGCCGGCGAAGTCTCGGGCGACACCCAGCAGATCAACCGTTACCTTCTCAAGAAGGTCGACGAGCTCGAACTGTCGGTGCGTTCGGCCAACTGCCTCAAGAACGACAACATCATCTATATCGGCGATCTGGTCCAAAAGACCGAAGCCGAGATGCTGCGCACCCCGAATTTCGGCCGCAAGTCGCTGAACGAAATCAAGGAAGTGCTGTCGTCGATGGGTCTTCGCCTGGGCATGGAAATCCCGGGCTGGCCGCCTGAGAATATCGAAGAGATGGCCAAGAAGCTCGAACAAGAGATTATGGGATAACGAATTCGGGCCGGGGCATATGCTTCGGCCCGGTTCGCCCATTGGGCGATTGGCGGTGGCCCTTAACACCGCCTGGTCTGGGGTTCCGTCAGACGGCCCCTTAACGAACGAAGGAAAGATACCATGCGCCATCGCGTAGGCGGCCGTAAGCTTCAGCGGACCTCGGCTCACCGCACCGCCCTGTTTCGCAACATGTCGGCCTCGCTCATCAAGCATGAGCAGATCATGACCACGACCGCCAAGGCGAAGGAACTTCGCCCCTATGTCGAAAAGCTCATCACGCTTGCCAAGAAGGGTGGCTTGTCCAACCGTCGCCTGGCGCACGCTCGTCTGCTCGACGACGCGCAGCTGGTGAAGCTGTTCGACGTTTTGGCGTCGCGTTATGCCGATCGTAACGGTGGCTATACCCGCATCATCAAGGCCGGCATCCGCGCTTCGGACGCGTCGCCGATGGCGATCATCGAGTTCGTCGACCGCGACGTCAGCGCCAAGGGGCAGGATTCAGGCCCGGTGCAAGGCGACGACGATTACGACCAGGCCGCGTAAGACGTAATCCCTCCCCAGCTTGCTCGGGTAGGCCAGTTGAGAAAGGAGTCGCCCCTGATAGGGTGCGGCTCCTTTTTTCTTTTCCGGAGCCTTGATGCGCTGCGCCTTGCCCCTGATCTTATTGCTTCTCCCGGCTTCAGCCGTCGCTCAGACCAAGGCCCCCAGCATGATCTATCCCCAGACGACCCGTGGCGACACGGTGGACGAACAGTTCGGCGTGAAAGTCGCCGACCCCTATCGCTGGCTGGAGAATGATGTCCGCACTGACGCGACGGTCGCCAAATGGGTCTCGGACGAGAATGAGCTGACCAGCGCCTATCTCGCAAGCCTGCCGGGGCGCGACATCTTTGCCGCGCGGATGAGGCAGCTGCTCGATTACGAGCGCTTCGGCGTGCCGGTGAAGAAGGGCGGGCGCTATTTCTACATGCGCAACGGCGGCTTGCAGAATCAGGCAGTGCTCTATGTCCGCGACTCGCTCGGCGGTGCCGGCCGGGTCCTGATCGATCCCAATGGCTGGGCGACGGATGGCGCCACCGCGCTGGGCGAATGGGTCCCGTCCGAGGACGGCACGCATATCCTTTATTCGGTACAGGATGGCGGCACTGACTGGCGCACGGTGAAGGTCCTCGACGTCGCGAGCGGCGCGATCGCCGCCGATACGGTCGAATGGGTCAAATTCTCCAACCTGTCCTGGGCGAAGGATGGCTCAGGCTTCTATTATTCGCGCTTCGCCGCCCCGGCGGAGGGCGCCAAGTTCCAGGCGCTCAACGAGAACCAGCAGGTCTGTTTCCACAAGCTCGGTACGGCCCAGTCATCGGACCGGCTGATCTATGCGACGCCCGACGCGCCGAAGCGCGGGCACACCGCGCAAGTCACGGAGGACGGCAAATGGCTGGTCATCACGACGACGGAGGGGACCGACAACCGCTATGAGGTCACCATCCTCGACCTCACCGATCCAGCGGCGAAACCACGCACGATCGTGAAGGGGCTCGACCATGAATGGTCGCTCGCCGGCAATGTCGGTTCGACCTTCTATTGGTCGACGAACAAGGACGCGCCGCGCCTGCGCATCGTCTCGATGGATGTGCGCCAGCCGACGCCCGCGATCCATGAAGTGGTGCCGCAGGACAAGGCGGTGCTCGAAGGCGCCGGGATCGTCGGCGGCAAGCTGATCGCGTCCTATCTGGTCGATGTGAAATCGGAACTGCGGCGCTACGCCCTGGACGGCAAGCCCGACGGCGTCGTCGCGCTTCCCGGCATCGGCAGCGTTGCCGGCACCAGCGGCGCGGCGGACGATGACGAGCTGTTCTACGCCTTCACCAGCTTCGCTACGCCCACGACTATCTATCGCTACGATCTGAAGTCCGGCACCGCGACGCCCTGGGCCAAGCCCGAGGTCGCGTTCGATCCTGGCCTGTACGACGTCGCGCAGCGCTTCTACGTGTCGAAGGATGGTACGAAGGTTCCGATGTTCATCGTCCGCCGCAAGGATCCGCCGACCGGTCCGGCACCGACTCTGCTCTATGCCTATGGCGGCTTCAACGTATCGCTGAACCCGGCCTTTTCCGCGACGCGGATCGCCTGGCTGGAGCAGGGCGGGGTGCTTGCGGTCGCCAACATCCGTGGCGGGGGCGAATATGGCAAGGCGTGGCACGATGGCGGTCGCCTCGCGCGCAAGCAGAATGGGTTCGATGATTTCATTGCGGCGGGCGAGTACCTGATCGCGCAGGGCATTACCTCGAAGGACAAGCTCGCCATCCAAGGTGGCTCGAACGGGGGCCTGCTGATCGGCGCCGTCGTCAATCAGCGGCCCGACCTCTTCGCCGCGGCGCTGCCGCAGGTCGGCGTGATGGACATGCTCCGGTTCGACCGCTTCACCGCCGGCCGCTATTGGGTCGACGATTATGGCTATCCGTCGAAGGAAGCGGATTTCCGCGTGCTGCGCGCCTATTCGCCCTATCACAACATCAGGGACGGCCAGGACTATCCGGCGATCATGGTGACGACCGCCGACACCGACGACCGCGTCGTGCCCGGGCACAGCTTCAAATATACCGCCGCGCTTCAGGCCGCGCAGATCGGGCCCAAGCCGCATCTCATCCGCATCGAAACGCGCGCCGGGCATGGTGCGGGCAAGCCGACCGACAAGGTGATCGCCGAGGCCGCCGATAGCTGGGCCTTCGCCGCGGCGTGGACCGGCATGACGGTGAAACCGACCCGCTAGAGATCGGCCCCGATCATCTGCTCGTCGACCCAGATGCGCACGCTGTGCCGGTCGTGCGCGCCATAGACGCGGATGATCGTGCCCGCCGGGGGCACGATCTCACGCCCGAACGGCACGAACAGTGTCGCCCAGTTCGACATCGTGTCCGGTTTGGGCCGGTTCTCGTAGCCGCTCTTCGCGTCGACCTTTAGCCGGATCCACTGGATCACGCCGTTGATGTAATTGCCGTCGGCGATCAGATCGACACTGCATTGCTCGTGGGGCCACGGGCCGCCAGTGGTGAAATCGAAGTGGAACAGGTCGGCTGGGTCGCCGCGCAGCTCGATGCCCCGGTCGCCCACTTTCAGCCGAAGCGGTCGCTGCTCCAGTCGGTTGAACGGCCGCATGTCGAACCCGGCGACATCCTCCATCCCGTCGCGGCCATAACCGTCCCAGTCGGCCAGCGAGATGACGATCTGCCCGGCTTCGGGGATCATCTTTCCTCCGGGGGCCAGCAAGCGCTCGACGGCGTCGGCCATGGTTGGCAGCACGTCTTCGGACAACAGGTTGTTGGACACGATCTCGGAGACGATCAGCGTCGCCTTGCCGCCAAGATCCTCCGGGCCGATCGCGGTCGATGGCGCCGACAGGATGCGTACCCGATCGGCATAGCCGTTCAGTGCCACGATCTCGGTTGCCGCATCCGCGATAGCCGGGTTCATCTCGCAACTTGTCACGGACGCCGCGCCCGCGCGCGCCGCCATCATGGCGAGCAGCCCGGTGCCGGCGCCGATGTCGAGCACACGGCTCTCCGGCGTCACCGCGCGCTTGATCGCTGCCTCGAACGCCGTGTTCCGCGCTTCGTCGAGCACCATGTAGAAATGCCAGCCCGGCACGCCGCCCGAGATCAACTCGCCAGTGCTGCTCGCAACATCTGCATCATAGGGCGCGAGCGACTGTGCCTCCCGGGCTAGCGCATAGACACGCGTTCCCAGACCGATCCGGCTCGCCGTGGCCGCCAGCTCGGCCAGTTGCCGCCCGTCTCCCTGCGCCGCCGCTACCCGATCCTCGAACCCGGCTCGCGCCACGTCGTCCAGCTTGCCGTCATCTGTCATCCGCAGGCCCTCGCACGTCATGGGCCTGCTGTCCAAGGAAGCGGTTCATCGACGCGACAGCACACCTCACCTATCGATACGCGATCGAATCGAAAGGGACGGGACATGACGATTTTCGGCAAGGCAGTCGCGGCCACCGCGCTGGTGGCGATGAGCCTCACTTCCGTCCCCGCTCAGGCGGAGCGCCACCGCCGCCACCATGGCGACCGCATCGATGGCGGCGACGTGCTGCTCGGCGCGGTACTTGCCGGTGGCCTGTTCGCGATCCTGGCGGGTGCCGGAAAAAAGAGCGCGCCCGAGCCAGTCGAGCCCACTCCCGTTATCGGCCCGGAAGAGGGCAACCGCACCCTGTCGGTAGCGCACTCAGACGAGGAGGCCGCGGTCGACGCCTGCGTATCCTCGGCCGAATCGGAAGGCCGCCGGTACGCTCGCGTCGCCAAGATCGACAGGGTGACGATCGTCGATGCGGTGGCGTCCGACTGGATCATCCGCGGCACGCTCGGCCTGCGCGAAGATTATCGCGACACTGCGTCCGAGCACCGCGCCTTCACCTGTCGCGTCGGCGAGCGCGGGGTGGAGCAGGTGACGATCGACGGCCCGGCGGTCGCGGCGAATTAAACGCGGC
>Ga0247737_1000311_pt1 | contig 18514 bp, 18 predicted proteins | sample UWRJL028104C2_FD_180937 | JGI IMG/M metagenome (GOLD analysis project Ga0247737, IMG submission 180937) | Plant litter microbial communities from Arlington Agricultural Research Station in Wisconsin, United States - UWRJ-L028-104C-2 | ecosystem: Environmental > Terrestrial > Plant litter >...
CCGCGAGCACTGCGAGAAACTCGCTATCATTGCCGGCTTCGGAAAGCACCTCCTCGAGCTCGTTGATGACACACCTGTCACACCTGGAGAAACCCGCGCTGCTTATGATGGATTTGAGGCTTCCAAGGCCATCATCCAAGATTGCGAGGATGCGCTCACCAACTGGGTCTCTGCCAATGCTAAGGTTAGCAGCAATCTCAGCACCAGAGCTCGTAACTTGAGCCAGAGAAGACGCAAGAACATCCAGAGAAATAGCGAAGGACATGATTTGTCAGGTCAAGACCAGGAACTGAATGACCGCGAATCTGGAATCTGGGTCCCAGCTAGTGCGCACAAGGGAGAAGAATATGAGAGCGAGGATGATGAGGATCGTGCGCCAAGTATTCAGGATAGTGCTGTCAACGGAGAGACGAGAGGAAGACAGGAGGTCATCGCATAATTCTTTTGCTGTTGAGAGAGTGAACAAGGAAAGGATGTGGTAATTGGTAATAAATGATGACGAATAAGAGATGGGAAACTCTAACGGTATCAGGGAGATAGGAATTTCTGTACTCATAGTCTACGCTACTGGTGATTTTGCGTTGCGTTGTCTCTACAAAAACAAAACCCTTTTATTAAATATTTACCGACCGTCTTTTGAAAACGTGCATTTGTTCCACCTACTAGATGGTCTCGATCAACTAGAAACTAGAACTCTTACTCCTGGCACCTTCTCAGCATAGAGAGAAGGTTATAACCGAAGCAAATGTTATACTAGCTCAACCGGGAGCGTTGTAAATTGCTCGATTTTGGACATGTAATTGCATTTGATATGGGCACATTGGGCTAGCTTGTATAAGATATACTACATGCTAATAATCTACGCTGATAAGTGATATAGGGCAAAGGAAAGTCGGAGATCGCAAATTAAATAGGAGGGTGAGATGTTCAAGTTATACTCCGTAAGGCTGGAATGCTGTGTGCTCATGGATGACCGCACTTTAGCTAAGGGGAAGGATACACATAGAGAGCAAGCACATGTATATCCAGTTCAAAGACTGATCGATGGTGCCTGAGCATGTAAATTACGTATATAGGTCTTCAAGCATTCACACGTTTCGACTTTGCTCCACGCGATTTTCCCTTGCCTTTTCGTGAGGTGGCTTCCTGCACTTCATCACTCTCATCATCAGCTTCCTCGTCCTCAACTGGCTCCGCGATGTTCTTTTTCCCTTTGCCCCCTTTGCTTTTCTTTGCAGCTTTAGCCTGCTCCTTCTCCGTCCACCCCACATCATTCTTTCTGGCCCACTCCTTCGCGCTCTCAGCGAAAGTCTCGCTGTTACCATCTATCATTGCCCCCTTCTTCGCCTTGAGTTTACTTACTGCCGCGCTCATCCTCTTGCTACCTACAGGTCTGCCATCTTTGCCGGTATTTACACCAGCACCCACCGCACCATCGAAAAAGCGCGTGATATTGGCCTGTGTTCCTTCCGCTTCTCTGCGATTCATGTCCCGTATGACAGGAACCAGAACCTCATCAGTGCGTTCCTGAGTCCAGCCGATTGTGGCCATGAGAAACTCTCGCAGTTTGTCGAGATCGGGGACCCCCCATTGGAAGGGTTCAGTTGTCCTGTCGACTTCAGGCTTAAGGTAGGCTTCCGTAACTGCGTGGCTAGGAAATGCTGGGGGCAGAAAGAGTTTCGCGGCTTGTGAGCGTCGAAATTTCTTACGAAAGGTGGAGATTTCGGAAGTAAGGGGTGCGGATGAAAGTTGCACACTTGACCACCATTCTTTAAACTCATCCAGGCCGTTCTGGGAAGGAAATTCAGACAGGATTTCGATGGCGGTTACTGGGCCGACGCCTGTGAGACCGTCTGTATAATCGGAGCCCAAAAGATGAGCTATTGAAATGAGCTGGTTACGAGAGAGGGAGAGTTCTTTCTCGAGGTCAGATGCAAGATAGCATTCTACATATTTGTTGCTGTTGAACATGTTCTTGTAGACTCTAGTTCCGCCAAATAAGAAGATATCAGAATCATCAGTTACAATGCCATCAACTAGATTGAGACGAACAAGTTCAGCACATTGAGCTTCTGCTTCCATGGGTGCTGTGATGTATGGTAGTCCAAAAAGACGAAGTAAAGCTTGGCATTCTGTGATCATAATATGCGAGACCTCGTCGGCATCTCGTCGATCTTTTTTCTGCTGTGATCTCAAACCTTTAAGTTCTCTTTCGTATGCTTCTTGATTCTCACGTTCAGACTTGTTATTCAGCGTGCTAGCAAATCGTGCGTGTTCCTCAGCTTCAACAGCTAGTTGGGCGAGTAGTTCCTCATCTTCGGGGTCGCTGAACTCATCAAATTCAGCATCGATTTCCGCTCGTTCCTGCTCCGTGAGTGCTGTATGTGCTGGGTTACTTTCTATTGGAGATTCGGGATCTGTCAGATTTGGTAAATCGAGCAGGGGTGAAACCTTCTGTTCCACAGTATTGCTCTGTGGCATGACCACATCTTCGAATTCAGGGGAGGCCGACCTGGGTTTGGCAGTCGAGTCAGGGATTGCTTCAGCTTGCTCATCAACTTTGGGAGTTGCATCAGCAGCACTAGGCGCACCAGCCGCATCACCATATTCACTCTCAGACCAAGCGATCTCCTCGTCAACTTCTGCAGACAATGTTTCCACATCGGATTTCTGCAGTAGGTCACCTTCTGGGGACTGAGATGCGATAGAGGTATCATTCCCTTTTGTCGCGTTTATAATTTCTGTAGTGGGAGATGGAAGAACGGCTATGGTTGTCTCCTCGGTCTCTTCTATACTTCCTATCCGTGCCTTTTTAGCTGGTGGCTCCTCCAGGATTTCAATATCGCTATCATCTTCGGACTCGATTGTGATCGGCCCGTGCTCCTTTCTAAACATCAGCTCCTCTTCTAAAGCTCTTTCTCTATCTTGAGCATTGATTTCTCGGTCCATCTTCTGCTGCTCCTCGATATCAGATCTAATGTCACCATTGTTTATTAACCAAGGAGGTAGTGGACGCGGTGGCTCTTCGCCTGAGAGCTCAAATCCACCAGCGAGATCGTCTTCATCTTTGTCTTCTTCCTCTCCTTGTATTGGAGGTAACGTAGATTTCTTTCCAAAGAGAGACTTTCCGAAGTCAAGCTTTTCAAAAGGTAGCGGCCCGTCGAACGGGTTCTTGGTATTTGCCACCATAGGAACAAAGCTTTTCTTAGCAGGAGTTTTCTGCTTTCTTGCTTTGGCAAGAGCAGATTGAAGGTCAATCTCGCTTTCACTGCCACTACTAATGCTGGTAGCTCTTCGTTTCGGCACGGCGGCATTGGCTCTACTATTGACTATGTGCGCTATTGCACTACCAGGTGCGTTAACCAGAGGTTTCGGCTCTGTGACTGCTCGCTGTTCATATAAAGGCATTGGAACATCTTCGAAATCCTCAGTATCGGAATCCGACTCTATGTGGTGATTCTTTTGCAGAGAGAGTTCGATAGCTCGATTTAAGTGTTCTTCTTCATCCAGTTCTGCTTCGGGCCCACCATCCTCTTGCAGAGACATGGCAATTGCTCGATTTAATTCTTCTTCCTCATCGACTCTAAGGCTCGGAAGATCGTGGTAGTCGCCATCATCCACAAACAATCCATCCGGTTCTTCGAATGGTATCTTGGCTACGGAACTCTCCTGATTTGTGGAAAACACAGATTTGCTTTTTGAAAGTCCCTTTCTTTTCTGGTCAGAGATCTCTCGCTCCCGATAATCCGCGTATGTCATATTTTGACCACTAGCTTCTCGAATCTTAGGTAAACGGTTCAGTCCCTCAACTGGGACATCCTCAAATTCATCTTCTGATTCCTCCAACTCTTGTTCATTTACCTTCTGGTGATAGGCGTCTACATCAATAGGCTTATTCCTGTCACCAACTCCTTTTTCTGTACTCACAACCCCTAGAGCATATCCGCCCTCAACGCCGTCGTTTTTTACCAGAACATATTCCCTCCCTTGCTCACCTGCAATTCTACCACTTCCAACGCCAATCAAATCATCCCCTGTCATTCCGTTCAAGTTCATAAGTCGTTGAGTTAATTCATTTCGTTCCCTAACCCTTTCGATCTGAAACTTGCTGAACGCCATCCGATCCGGAAACATCTCTTCTAGTTGCTCTTTACTCAGACCCATTCGTAGTCTACTTCTCAATCTCGCCGCGTTCAGAATATTGTATCTATCCCCAGCTGGAAGACTCATGAAAAACTCTCCATTGAAGTCAATCTTGCTAAAGTCATAGAGATTAACATCTTCGCCACTGTGAAACTGTCTGGCATATTCTTCCAGTTGTTCCGCACTCATGATTCTCGGGTCATTCGGTTGGCCCATTTCTGCCAAGTTTGGAATTTCGGGCAGATGGTATGCGTCTTTCTTGTGGAACTTGCGCTTGCTTACCCTCTCTGCAGCATTCATTCCCATCTCACCTACATAGACCATGTCTTCTGCAGCAGGTAACGGTTCCTCTTCATCAAAGTTATTTGTGAATCCAGCCTTTTCACGCTCTTTATCTCGTTTCCGCTTCTCTTCTTCTTCCTCGCCTCTTTTCTTCATCTGTACGGCCAACAGACGGCCAGCAGTGCGTACAGCATCATCTCTACGGCCCTCTCGTCTCTGCTTTCTCGCAAGAACAGTCTGCCGTTTCAAAGCTGGCGCTCCACCATCGAAGACGAAAACCGGCTTGATACCGAAGAATAATAATTTACATATGCGCCGGAAGAAACCCACAACATGTGAGTTCCGGAGAGCATTGCCTTCTTTATCGCGGACAGCTTTAAGGAACTGGTAAATCCAGATAGATGCATCCACCGCAAGGCGCTTACGATTAAGGGTAGGAAGCGGAGTTGGTCGAGCAGATGGTGCAAGGATGGGCCAAAGGCCATTGACACCCATTGCATAAATATAGATTAGGGTGAACTATAGAGAGGTGTTAAATAGACGATTCAGTCAAGCCGGAGCCCAAGGCTGGTCTAAATAGCAAGAACGAAAGCGATTGCACATCCTCGCTCCTCCGTCTTCATCTGAACAGTATCCGACAGATTGAAAGGCTCTAGATGTAAAAGTGTGTATGGTTGTAAACTCGGCATTTGCTGATGACGCAGATTTAGGCACGTCACGTAATCACGTGCTACTTTCCACCATTTCGGTCATGCATTCCCGATCTACAAACCCTTCAACATTTCGACCTATCTCACCAAGAGAGCTATCAACATGCAAAAGGCACAGGCTGAGGACTACCTCAGTTCGCTGCTAAATAAGTCCCTGCGTGTTACAATAGCTGACACACGCATATTTGTAGGATTTTTTAAGTGTACCGATCCTGTTTGTGCCTTCATTCCTTGTCTCAAACACAAGTTTTACTAACTTGAAAACCTCAGGACCGTAATATTGTTCTCGCCCAGGCCTTTGAATATCGGCTGCCGCCACCTCCAAAGTCATCAGCAGGAAATGCCTCTGTCACCCTGGATATGACTAGTCGATATCTCGGTTTAGTGGTTGTACCAGGGGAATACATCACGAAGATTGAGGTTGAAGAATTCGCAAGCCAGGTGAAGGGAAAATCTGTGGCCAGTGAAGCAGAAATGAGCACTAGTGTTACGGGACCGGTTCCATGATATCCAAGATCACTTTTGACGACGAGCATTTTATTGGCCTAAAATAGGAAATTAGCAGTTCCTTCTGTCAGGAAACAAAGATGAAGTGCAAGGAGAATACCCAAAGACGAAATACAATGACCAAAGTAATTGGGCGTTGGTACTGGCCACACTTAAGCCCAAGGACCCCGGATACAGACCCAATTACAGGCTTATAAGATCAGTCAAAAGTTCATTGCACATCAGTACTTGTGGATGCTAGCATAGGATGCATCTAGTCTTTGCGCTGCAATTTGGGCCTATTACGAGCCCCAGTACGGATGACAAAAGCGCAGACGGTATAGGACATTGGCTCCCTGCTATAAATTGAGAAGTTTAATGTCACCTGGGGACCTCATCTGAAGTAGTAAGATACAATTTGGTGGAATACCAATATCAAACCAACTGTAAAGTACTTGACTCTGTTTCAAGGGCTAGAAAGCGTAGAAGAACATGACTATACAAACAGCCTTCAATTACAATTACTTTTTCACAAAGTAGATGAAGCTAAAGTTCATATTGGGGTATCATTAATGTGCAAAAGCTCTATCCTCAAGTGCACGTCGATACAAAGCCGCAACAAACTTGACTTACGTTATCTCCCAGTGAGCTTGTCATCCTGCGCTTCTTTGTCGAGTAATGTCAGAATTCCTCCAGCTAGGTGTAAACTGCCAGTGACCAACACCAAAACCCTCAATTCTCCTTCTGAAACCCGCCGTGCCATTTCCACTGCCTCTTCCACACTACCCATACATAAGTATAGGGAATTGTGGTCGAACGTCTGGTACAGTCGACCACAAGCTTCCTGTACACCCAGCTCGGCTGATGCTTCGACATCAGTCTGATAAACAGTATTCCTACAAAAAGCTGCAAATTTGAAGACCCTGTTTCCGAGGAAATCAACTACAGTCGGTACATTCGATTGGATCTTTGCACGGGATGTGGGCTTCACGAGTATTAATGAGTTCATCAAAATCCGTAATAATTCTTCTGCGTCACGGTCTTGCTGATTAAATATCAACATTGTTATTGGTGGTGGATTGCAGGAAGAGATTGCATCAGATAACTTGGATCCAAACCAAGTTGCAGTAGCCTGCATACTATCAGCTGTGTGGGCACCATCGATGTACCATTCTATGTTTCCACTCTTGCGGACCTGACATCTACCCAATAACTGAACTGTTTCCAGTCCACGGTTGAAAAGGTTGGATAAAGATGATCCAGAATAGCTATCAGAAACTTCCAAGTTGCGCAAATGTCTGTCTGCAATAGTCATGGCCAAACTAGCATTGTCTTTCTGGAAATCGCCTTCTAGTCCAAGCCTTATACTATCTCCTTCGAGATGTGAACTGCGTGGTACATACTCGACAAGAACCCCCTTTTCCTTTGCTCTGGTATCCAACACCATCTGAGCTTCTGGGGCTTGTAGGACTGAGAACATAGGTACTGACGGTTTCATAATGCCAGCCTTATGCCAGGCTATCTGCTCAATTGAGTCTCCTAACATGCCAACATGGTCAATTCCCAATCTCGTCACCGCAGTGACACTGACTGCATCATGCGGCAGAATGTTTGTGCTGTCGTATTCTCCTCCAATGCCACATTCTACTATTGCAGTCTCGACTCCTTCGCGGATAAACGTATGGAAAGCTAACAAAGTTAAGAAGCGAAAATACCCAAGCTTAGCATTTGATGAATTATGAATGTCACCAAGATTTGGTACATGTCCAACATCACAGAGCCGATCCCAAAGCTCAAAAAAATAATGCGTGAACTGAGACTCAGATATCGGAGAGCCATCAATCCGTATTCGCTCTCGCACTGTGACTAAGTGCGGGCTTGTGTACATTCCAATTTTCCTCAAGTGTCTCCGACGCCGATTTTGTGCGTTCCTATCTTCACCGCGAAACTGCTTTAGAATGTTCTCAACCATTGCGCAAACGCTCCCTTTTCCCTTTGTCCCTGCTACGTGTATACACCTTAAACCATGCCGCGCAAAATCAGAGCTATCGTATCCTGCTTTTTTTGCCCACTCTATCATTTCAGGTATTGCATATTGGTTCATGTTCGTAGATGTGCTAGAAATAGTGGTCACCACCGTACGATTCGACTGAAGGCTATCAAGTAGACTGAGCGCGTTCGAATAGGTACGAGTTCGGGGTATTCTTGTAGCTGTTGACAATGGACGAATTGTGATGATGGAACACCGTGGCACCATAGCGACAATCCGAATGGCTGGAGGCAGCGCAAATAAATTCATCTTGAACAAAACTTCTCTAATTCTCTTGCATAGGGTTACTAGATATGGTCTGCATACTACATACGCGTTGGAGAGACGAAAAACTTGCTTAGTAATCATATACGATATCAGACCAATCATATTGTTTTGGAGGATACAGATCTAGATACAGACTACGGAATTCTGATACAACAGCGCTATAGCAGCTTTAATTGGCTTCTCTTAGCACGAGATGCATATCTCATCTCTGAATGCTAATCGGGTTCCTTCAGAATTATTAAATAGATCAGCATTCCATAACCGTCCAGAAATCCAGAATTGGCCACATGTGAATTACTTCCAGAATTCGAACACTAACCAGTATTTGAGTGCTGCACAGTATGTTAGTAGTCATCAGGAAGCTGGTTTCGTCTTGTATTCTATTGGCATCTAAATTCTCCATCGAGTCACCAACTGCTACTAATCCTAACTCCTCCTTCCACGTCATCTTGAACCTTGACACAAATGGCTTCTATCAGTAGTAATGTCGAGCCTTTCTTCATGTCTGCTAGTTCCAACAGCCAAGGAACGCGTCAGCTTACAAGGTGAACAGGAAGATTATTCCTCTAATTTCTTCGTTGTCTGTAATCATTATAATCATTCGCAAAAATGTCGTTCAAAGCCCTCTGGCAGCAATTCTATCCATCCGGCTCACCTCCTTTTACTGAAGCGGACCTAGCGCCAGGCAGCCAAACAGATAGGGTATTCATCGTCTCTGGTGCAAACTCTGGGATAGGATTTGCATTAACAAAGTTTCTATATCCTACGGGCGCAACAATCTATCTTGCGGGCAGGTCTGAGGAGAGAATTAGTAAGGCCATTGCCGAGATCGAGTCCACAGCATCCCCATTAGGCGCCAAGGGAACTCTGCGGTCGCTACATGGGCTTGACTTCAGTGATCTTCGGACGGTGAAGCCGGCTGTTGAGAAGTTTGCAACCTCTGAGAAGGTGTTGCACACAATCTGGAACAATGCGGCCATGGGCCACACACCAGGGTCCTCAACCGCACAGGGTCTTGAAGCGAATATGGGCGCCAATGCAGTTGGTCCGTTCCTTTTCACGAGCTTGCTCGTGCCATTTCTTCGAGCTGGAGCACAAGACTCCGGCCAGCCGTCACGAGTCATTTGGACAGGATCAGCTCAGATCGAAATGAATTCCCCGTTGGGTGGCATCGACTTCCCACGACTAGATGGTGGCGTGACTATCAAGGAATTGGTCGACTACGCAGCGTCAAAATGCGGTAACCTCTTCCTCGCGCATGAAGGTGCCTTAAGATGGGGAAGCCAGGACATCATCAGCGTTTGCCAGAACCCTGGAAACTTGTACACCGCTATTTATGATCGTGAGCACTGGTTGCTGGTGTATTTCCTAAGATGCTTCGTGCTTTATAATGCCAAGTATGGTGCGTATACGATGATGTTTGCAGGATTTTCGGACAAGATCACTATGGCACAAAATGGTTGCTATGTATGGCCGTTTGGTGTCATAAAGCCTAATTCAAGAGAGGATGTTTACAAGGCAATAAGTGAGGGAAAGGCAAAGCTATTCTGGGAGTGGTGTGAGAAGAAAGTCAAGCCATTCAGATAGTTTAGCTTGTGTACGTCTATTACGAGTTATCAAAATGAATTATCACTTTCAATACTGCTGTATTATCTTAAGCAAGGGAGATATCTCCAGCAAAGGTCTAGTATCTCATCGCCACGATAGCTAACGTTGCCCAACCCATTTCTTGGAAGAAGCTTGTAGACAGCGTGACTGTCTACAATCAAAATCAAGGAGAAAGAGATATCTCTCGAAGTATAGAAATCTAAGTGGAGGGCCAGGTATGTATGCGTCTTACTACTGAGATTTAACTGCCAACCTTCCCTCTCAACTCCCCCCTCTCTATCTCTCGAAAACCGTCCACAATATCCCACAGAAACTCAAATTGAGGCATCAGGCTTCGTTTGCAGTTGCTGCTTGGCTTCGGGCATATGTGGCATCGTGGAACTTGGTCTTCATGGCCCGAAACAGACCTCCGAGGTCTTCTTCAGTTCTCTCTGACATAAGAAGCAAAACCACTGAGTACTGACTTGCGTTGATACTCATCATACTATATTCCTCATCTTTAAGATGCATGCCGATCTCTGCCATGACTTCATTCAATGTTGAAATCAACATTGATCTTGAGCCGCGGAAGCAGTTCTCAACAGGAGGCAAACGTATGTTGTGTACAAAGAAGTCAATGGCGGGCGGACCCAGAGTGTAACCTTCTGGACCGACCGCTTCAAGGACGCCAGTGTTGGGATTAAGTACTTGATTTCCTGTTGTTAGGGGGCGGTTATGTCGTACATCCCATAATACCGTATGTCTTGCGAGGACTACCACTACAAATCAGTCTAGAGATTTGTAGATGTGAAGGATGACATACATTGCCGATTTGGTGGCGTATTTGGGTGGTTCATCTTTCTACGATGGAATGGTTTAGAAAGGAAGGAATACGAAGGATAAGAATGAATTGTAAGATAAATTTACTTAATGTTTGCTGGTATAGAATCTTTTCTCTGCGAAAGGAGTTTCTAGAGGGAACGCTGAAAACGGTAGAAGGCGTTGTTATCACCTTCACTCACTCTCTGGTGGCCCTGGTGTCACGACATACCTTACCTCCCTGTTCGAAACAAAATTGCCTAAACATACTGCCTAATTGAAGTGCATGATTTAGACTCTATTGAGAAATCTAGTCTTCATCTAGCAGGTAGTAGTATATGAGTGAGTACTAAAAGTTGGTTGGTGCGTCATTTGATCAGTCGGCTAGTTACTGGATACAACAGTCAGCAGATTACTTGTTTGGTTGTTGGTATGTAGATTGATTGGTTGCCTGAATGAGAATTTAATTACTTACTTTTAGGGCTGCCTCAGAACGATCCACATTTATATCTATTCGACCAATGACCAGATTGTCGGGAATGGGTTTGATGGAATAGTACACTGTATTGAAGGACCACACTTGGCAAATATATGAAACAATTGAAGATTTGTTTAGCAAAGCATGTAAAGTTATACAAGCTATCTAGAAAAACTCTTCGTAAAAACTGGTTCTATCGAGAATAGCAACTATTTTGACTGGTAAGTGGTAACTGGTAATATATTCATTCCAAAATGTGACCTACAACTGAACTTCTGCTTTTCAGATACCAAGTGTAGAAATAGTTCTAAGCCTATATACTGCTGTGTAGTTGTCATTTAAGAGTACGGAACTGTCAAGAACTTACAGTCACAAAGAGATTACGGCACCTCAACTAAGGAAATACGGCTTTCATTTACCTGCGGCCAAACCGTCCTACACCTGCATAAACCGTCGTGCTGCAATATATCAAGCCTCTTCGCCCCTCATTTCTCTAACTCTCTAACGAATTCCAGTTCTTTGACCATAACCGAGAACCATCCATAATCTGTTGACAAACGATCGCCTATATAACCCATTCTTCCTACCCACGGACCCTGGTTACCGGCCTTTGGTAAACTGGCTATGCCACGTTTCAAATATGTTGACGCAGATTCAGGAATTTTGATAGGTACTAGCTTTGAGTCTCGAGGAACTCTAGGCACCACTGATGATAAATGGTGTTTCTTCATGTGCTTTAGTATTCTGCATACTTGGGATGCCGTGATATCAGCACTCAGCGTCCAAGATGTATGTATGGAGCCGATAACTACGACCGCATTCGGTATATCCTGTATAAAAGAGCTACGCCAGAAAAACTTGTTTGCAATATCTATTGCTGCTCCATCGATAGAAAGACTGGCTCCGCCAAATAGTTGAAGCTTGAGGCCGGTAGCAGTGATGATGATATCGGCTTCTAACACCGTACCTTTTCTTGTCCGGATTCCATTATCTGTAACAGTTTCAATAGAGTCCGTAACAACATGGGCTTTTCCACTGTGCAAGGCGTCAAAAAAGTCACCATCAGGGCAAACACACATGCGTTGTTCCCAGGGGTTGTACAGTGGCGTAAAATGCGGGTTATGGTCAACATCTTTTGGTAATAACCTTTCGTTGTGACCTTTAAGCACCTTTCTCATCCAGTCTGGAAATAGTACGCAAAGATATACCATCGTTAGATTAAAGAGTATGTATTTGATACGGATGATCTGGCTACTCAACCAAAGGGGCAGAAATGTTTGCAAAAGAGTCGCGTTAGAATCTATCGCCGGTCGACTAATGATGTACGTAGGGCTACGTTGAAGCATGGTAATACTGGAAACATTGTCTACCATGGCTGGGAGTAATGTGATAGCAGTGGCGCCGCTTCCAATAACGACCACCTTCTTGTCGCTATAATTTAAATTTTCGGGCCAAAATTGCGTATGAATCAGCTTTCCTCGGAAGTTCTCTATGCCTGGTATGACAGCTTTCATTGGCTTGTCATAGTCGTAATACCCAGTAGACATCATGAGAAACTTTGTCGTGAAAACCTGGGTCTCGCCATCTGCATTAATTGTCAAGAACCATCGTTGCTGGTCACTATTCCAATCCCCACTCAGAAATCGATGGCGGAACCGAATCTTTCTGGAGATCCCAAATCTATCAGCAGATTCTATAACATAGTCTTGGATCGCTTGACCATCAGCTATGAGTTTGTCGGACCTCCAAGGGTTCCAGTGAAAGCCCAAGGTGAATAGATCCGAGTCTGAACGGACACCAGGATACCGAAATAAATCCCACGTCCCGCCGATGGCACTGCGACTCTCTAAGATGGTGTAGCTGTAGCCTGGTAGCTCATTTTGTACATGGTATGCGGTATTGATCCCACATATCCCAGCACCAACGATAATAATATCCAAATGAGTACATTCTTTTTCTATAAAACCCATATTTATCTGAGAGGGCTTCTTCTTTTGAACGAGCTATGAATTCGGATGAAATATATCATGAAGTTTAAATTCGAGAAACGCGAGGACATCTAGATAAAGGTATCATTCTGAAATTCTTTTAGCGCAGATAAAGAACGCACGAGTACAATACGAAGCACAAACTATCGAGATCGTTTGATTACATGTATGTATCAGAACAACAAAGAAATGGAGACTATGCCGGTAAATAGAAGAGAAACTAAAAAGCAAAAAGTAGAATTAAGACAGGAATAACTGTATGACACTTTTTTCATTATAGCAAGGTATCAAGGGATGGTTCTGGGATCAGCAATAGGCCTCTGTATTTAAAAGTAGACTCAGTGAATTGCACAACTAATTCTCCGTATCTCATGTAAAAAGGTGATATTGCAGATAGTGATGATGAAAATCCATGAGTAAGTTATTCTGGGTTGCCATCTCGTCAACTGACTCATATTTTTGAATTACTTGTACAACTCTCTGTTCCGAGGCAATTTTGAAGAACCATTTCAGCAGCTCACCAGCTCATCGATGAACTTGGTGGCAAGTCCTCATCCCTCGTTCCCCAATGCGATTCAGATTTCCCCAGCACCAACTCAAGTAACCCGCCATCCGTCCAGAAACTATGCGTGATCCAGCTTTTCGTATAGGTCTCTCCGTTAAGTGTAGCGCTCTGAATGTATATTGACTCATAATTTGGGTCAAAGCCAACATTCCGAATTGTAGCCACATTTCCAGTCAAATTATTGCGTACACTCACCTCTGGGAAATATGGCGGAGTGATGAGGTATACATTTTGTCCAGCGACTGGCCAAAGACCCATCATAGCTAATGTGGTGAAGGAGCCCATTGCACCTGAATCATCGTTTCCTGGTATGCCGTTCCTTGAGGCATTGAACTGGCTCGGGATGTAGAAGTGTGAAAAATAAGCTGACAATCCTGGTCGTCCAGCATAATGGAACTGAAACACGGGAAGGAAAGCTTGCTCGTCGCCAATATAGAGAAGCCCTGACGTATGAAGGTATTGTAGTCGCTTAACGAAGGTCTGTGGACCACCGAGGGTGGCAATGAGTGAGCTCATATCTTGGGGAACGAAGAAAGTATACATCCAAGCACTTCCCTCATATGTTTCATGACCATTTGGGTTCAAATAACAAGAAGTAAAATTATAGAGAGGAGAGCAAAGGGACGGATCTTGGAATCCGAAAGAACCATTCAAGTAACGAACTTGAAGGAATCCAACAAATCCGCTGTCAACAGTGGAATTTGGGTGATCAGTGGTATTGCTGACGAAAGAGACTTGATCTGCTTTGTACATATTTTTCCAATTATCGGATCGCTGCAGGTACTTTTCTGCATCCTGTTGGTGCCCCAGTTTTCTGGCCATTTGTGCAATACAGAAGTCATTGTACGCGTACTCGACGGTGCGAGAGATAGATCTCGTAAATGGTCCACCCCCATATGGGTCGAAGTCATCTGTGGGGATATATCCGAGACTTTTCCATGAAGTCAAACCTCCCCGTCCTTCAACAGCCCAGTCAAGAGGCTGGACTGTTAATAGTCAGTTCATTATGGTCTAAAATATCAGGATACTCAACTAAATCACCTTCGGCATCTTTGATTACTGCTTCGTAACCTGTATCCCAATCGATTCCTTCATTGAGACCCTTTACGAAAGCGTCCGCTAGGACAATATCAGCATTCGAACCGCCCTGAGTGAATCCCTTGCAAAGAGACATTCGACAATCAGGAAGATACCCTACTCAAATGTCAGTGTTATAATATATGACCAATCGTTTTCGCACACGCACTCACCTTCGTGACGGTAGATATCTATAAGTGCTCTCACCATTTTCGCCTGACTCTTGGGATCAAGTATAGTAAGCAGAGGATGGACGCTTCTGAACGAGTCCCAAATGCAATAGAAAGAATCATAATATGGCTCATCACTGTTCCAGAGTGGGTTCTCTCCGGTCCTAACACCAATACATGTCAAAACCTTTTCTGGGTTGGATATTTACGTGTGAAGAATGATAAGAATGATACACGTACATATCCTGTGGTGACAACATTGTTCTGTATGTTCCGGACCAAAAAACTGTAATCAAATCAGTGCTAACACCTGTCGTATCGATATCAATCACGGAGAGTTTGTCTCTCCATATATTCTCAGCTTCCAGTTTAGCTTTGGCGAACATAGTTTCGGGATTCTCAGCCAGGTCGAACTCATCTTCTCCCCATTCACACGCTTTCTCTATGCTGTGGAAGGAAACTGCTGCCCGTAAGAATAGCTGGTCTCCCTGCGTGTCCTTGTTTGGAGTGAGGTATTTTGCATAGCGACCTGCTGAGATTGGTGGATCGTTTCCATTTGGTCCAATACGAACAGGCTGTTCCATTCCATCTGGCCACTTCCCAGCACGGCTATTCATAAAGACACCAGTCTCTTCAATTGGCCCAACGGTATCGGCACAGAAGTAAGCCTAACATATGAAAAGTCAGCCGGGAAAGAGTCTTCTATAGAAAGTTACACAAAAAATACTTCTACATTTGGTGAGACTTCAAGATTCATTTATATACACTTTTCATATTTGTTGGGTAGGGAAGGACTTACGTTATATGAACCAAGCCCAAATGATGGGTTGAAGGTTCCGTTTCCTGAGAATCGTACCGTACCATCAGGTCTCTCCAGGACTGACATCGAACCATAAGTTCGACTTTCAGGTAAATCTGTTAGGTCGAAGAAAATTATAGGTTTGTATGGGAGGGCTGAAGGGTCATTCGACTCAAGATCTGTTTCATTTCTCGGAAAAGTGATTCTGTAAAAGACTGAGTGTGCTTTCGCCGTCACTTCTACCTGAATGGATGTATTTAAGGTGACTGTAAAGTATCCAGGAGAAGCTCGAACAGAGTCTTGCTTCCACTTTGAAGCACGGGCCCCTTTAGAGAATTTGCAATTGTTGATATCATCTCCAAGACATCCTGTGTGTACAAAGAAAGGGAAGTTGCCTAATGAGGGTGCCTATTTATTTCTATCAGTCACAATTCCTCTTGAAAGATGAAAGTACCAACTCCTCCTGTGCCAGAATCATGCATATGTGAGAAACCTGTGATTTCCGTATCACCAGATGCAAAGCCGCCTTGCTTCTCCTCAGGGTCGTTAACATCTGGGCCACCTTTTGCCATCCCAAAGGGTAGATTTGCTCCAGCAAATACATGTCCTATAATAATCTCAATTTCGTTTCCTGGGGGATTGACTCGCACGCCTCACCTCCTTCGGTTGTTCCAATCAATGGGTCAACATACGACACAATATCGGTGTGCTTTGCCGATGTTGGTGCATCCAGTCCAGCTATTACCTGGCTGGTGAGGAAAAGTTTCCCGAAGAATCTTATTGAGAACGGATACATGGCAGCAGGAATCGGAAGCCGAATTGGAAGGTTCTCGGTACTCCATATCTGAGAAACGGAGCGCAGCAGACTAAGAAGTCCTGTCATATCTTCCCTCGAGGCCACTAATTAATTCCAATGACATACCACGTTACTCCCGCGACCTGTTACTTTACTAATGTACTAAGTTTTGTTATGCTAATTGTTACCACTAGGCTCAGTATAGGGAATACAAGAATGTTTGCGGGGTATGGCGGGGTAGCGTTCTTACGCCAAAGTATTTCCGGCAGCCAGAGTATTGCTAAGATATACTGTTCCCTAATAGAGATATCCGAATCCTTGAAGTTGCAGCAATCAATACCTCGAAGCACAAACAATACACACAGAGGCAGGGAGAAGGATCACCAGTAATCCATGTGCCGAGTGTAAGCTGACGTAGACGTTGCTTAGCGTAGAAACTCTATCTCAATGTGCTATCAGCTTCAGAACAACAATCGCAGTACTGAAAATTCTACGAGACCTATGATTGAGAAACCTCTTGATGTTGTATCCCCAGAGTTATAGGATAGATGCTGCCCAATTACAGAAGCCTCTTTACTTGCACGTGTTGAACCGTCTAGTCCTGGAGAACTGTGCTCAGGAGATATTTAAAGTTAAAAGAAATAGCACATTAGATGTATTTCAACTATGGAGAGACGCTTCTGATAAAAAGCTCTGCGGTACGTTATTCAATGGGTACATTCTCCAATGAGTCAAAGCTCTAGCATGCTAAATATGATGAGAGACGCTACTTGTAGAGTGGATGGCAATGAAGCACGGCGAGACACGATCGCCCGACCGGGTAATTATAATGAAGGGAAACGCTGGCCGTGGTGAATAGTTTATGCAAACAATATAAAGAGATGATTTTAGCAAGCATGTGGAGGTCTCTCGACTCAAGTTTAATCTATGTTCTAAGATCCTTCGCGTTGTCTCTGTTGCAAGGCTCAGCTTGGAGGTCGTCGCGCGGTATCTTCGATGACCAGGGCGACTTACGCGCCGACAGGGGCTCAAGACTGTCAGTAGTGCAAATGAACAGTGGTTGGTGAAACTACCAACTGACACCCTTGCCACAGCGCTTAGCCATGTCAAGAGCTATAAGTAACTTCAATCTTGCTGGTCCAGCTTTTCATTCAGCATTGGTACATAGCCACTTCAGGTTCGTCCAGATGTCTCCTCTGATACCCGCAATCTTCTACTGCTGCAATGATACTTTGAAAGCCTTGCTGTAATGAAATCTGTAGTTGCCATTGATTGAGTCTCTAAACTACATGAATTTAGCTTCACCCGCTGGAGCTTTCACCGAAGAGCTTGGGACGGATTTCGCTATTGTGATGACAATGTTAAACGTACGGGTGAAGTTTGCAATTACTCTCGCTGTCTTGGGCGTCATAACGATCTCGGCCTATTCATTGCGCAACAGCTTCAGTTTGAAAGCTGCGGAGCTGCTACAGATTATCCCACAACCATCAGGGCCAACAGAAACCACAATAAATATAACTGTGGCTTCGGAGTCAGCAGAACTTAAGGTTGAGATACCTCCTCCAGTTGGCCCAGATTCAGAGATGGAAATTCCTGAAACAGAGGACGGTACAAAATATAAGCCTCAGCCCAGAATAAATACCATAGTGGACAACTTCCCGCTTGCTCGAGCAGCACATTCCGCAGAAGAATTGCCTCCAATTCCCCCGTGGAACCAACCCCCGAGTCCACACGTGCCTGAAAAAACACCTCTCTTCATTGGATTTACACGCAATTGGCGGCTTCTGCAACAGACAGTGGTCTCCTACATCACGGCAGGGTGGCCACCAGAGGATATCTTCATTATCGAGAATACCGGCACAATGAAGTCAAATGAACTCGGCTTGTTATCTATTCAGAATCCATTTTTCTTGAACCATACCAGGTTACGCATGTTCGGCGTCAATGTCGTCATATCGCCAACTCTGCTCTCGTTTTCGCAACTTCAAAACTACTATATCTGGTTAGCAATCCAAAACAATTTTACCACGTACTTTTATGGACACATGGATGTGATTGCTCTTCCCTATGAAGATCGACCCGATTTCAAATCTATATATCAACGAGCCGTTGATACGCTTCGTCTCGCTACTTCTCCGGGACTGGACCCAAATTCTGCAGACTCGAGCAAATCATGGGCGGCTCGCTTCTTCTCCTACGATCGCTTAACACTAGTCAACCGTGAAGCATATGAAAGCATTGGAGGATGGGATACTACAATCCCATACTACTTCACCGATTGTGATATGCATGACAGG
>Ga0247737_1000314_pt1 | contig 18490 bp, 20 predicted proteins | sample UWRJL028104C2_FD_180937 | JGI IMG/M metagenome (GOLD analysis project Ga0247737, IMG submission 180937) | Plant litter microbial communities from Arlington Agricultural Research Station in Wisconsin, United States - UWRJ-L028-104C-2 | ecosystem: Environmental > Terrestrial > Plant litter >...
GAGGGCACCGCCATCAGCAACACGATCTCCTCTGCCATGGGGCCGCCGAGGCCGAACAGCTTCACCGCCAGGATGGCGAGGAGGGGGCGCGCGAGGTCACCGAGGAGGGTGGACACGACGACATTGCCGGTCGGCTTCAGATTTTGACCAGACAACACCAGGCCGGTGAGCACCAGCGCGAGCCCGGCCGTGAGCCCGCCGACCTCGGTCAAGGTCTGGTCGAGCAGGGTCGGCAGGGGAATCCCGATCAGACTCCAGACCAGTCCGACGATCGGAGCGATGACGACAGGGGAACGCAGCGCCCGACCGATCGCGCTCGGGATGCTGACCCGGCCTGTCGGTGTCGCCGCGGCCGAAGCGCGCGCGGCCCGCTCCACGATGACGATGGTCACCGGCGACAGGGTGATCGAGCCGACAGCCAGGGAGATCGCGACGGCGAGGCCGCCCGTTCTGCCGAGCACGGCATCCGCGATCGGCAGCCCGATGGCTGCCGTGTTGGGGAATGCGACCGTCAGAGCCTGGATCGACGCGGCGGCGGCGGATTGTCCGTACGCACGCCGCTGCAGCAGGAAGGTCACGACGTAGGTCAGCCCCATCACCAGCAGCACGACTCCCGCCATCGCCGAATGGTCGAGCACGTCGGCACGGTCCGCCCCGGCGAGGATGGTGAACAGAGCGATCGGTAGCGCGATCTTCATCACCAGGGTGTTGAAGCCATCGACGTGCTTGCTGTCGATCAGCCCGGTTTTACCTGCAACGAAGCCGACGGCGAGCGCGAAGAAGACCGGGAGCAGACCCGCCGCGATGTTCATGAGCCCAGTGTCACGGACGGCGCATGCGGCTCACAACGATTGTGGCCGCCAGGGGCACCGAGTGGGGTGGAGAGGGCTACCGCCGGTGGCCGATCAGCTCCGCCGAGGCTCCTCGCCCGAGGACGGAGGGCGTACCTCGTAGACGAGTCTTGCGAACTGGCCGACGGCCCGCGCCGACATCAGGCGCAGCCTGTCGGGTCCGACCCGCCGGGGGAAAAGAGGGGCGCCCGAGGCGAGAGTGGCCGGGGCTACCGAGAGCGCGATGCGATCCAGTGCGTCCGCATCGAAGAAGCGAGCGGCCAGCTCCCCGCCGCCCACCACCCAGATGTCTCCATCGCCGGCCGCTGCACGGATGGCGGGCAATGCTTCTGCCACATCGCCCGACACGAATCGCACGTCCGCTCCGCGCGGCACCGGGAGCTCTCGGGTCGTGAAGACGAAGGTCGGGGTGGTGCCGAAGAACTGCGCCCATCGCTCCGGATTGTCGAGGAGGTTCTCATGGTCGAGCACCCACTCGTAGGTGGTGGAGCCCTCCACCATGACCGCAGCATCTCTCGGGATCAGGTCGCCATCTGGCTGCTCTCCGCCCTCGACGGCGAACAGCCAGTCCAGCGAATTCTCGTCGTCGGCGATCCACCCATTCAGCGTGGTTGCGCTATCGAAGATGATGAGTCCCATGCGGCGACGCTAGCCAGTGCCGGTGACATCGGCCACGGCGAGCGCGCGGGCGACCGCGTCGACGGAGGCCCGCACGTCGGCGGCATCCGTCGTCCAGTTGCTCACGGAGATGCGCAAGACCTCGCGTCCTGCCCAGCTCGACCCCGACATCCAGACCGCTCCATCGTCGATCACCGCCTGGGTCACCCGTCGTGTGCGCTCGTCTGACCCGAACGCCACCGACACCTGTGTGAAGGCGACGTCGTTGAGGATCTCCACCCCCGGCAGGGCGGCAAGGCCCGCGGCCAGGTCTCGGGCATTCGCGGCGAGCCCCTCGATCAGCGCGACTGTTCCACTGCGTCCCAGCGAGCGCAACGCCGCCCAGACCGGAATGCCCCGAGAGCGGCGGGAGAGCTCGGGCACGGCATCCATCGGGTCGGCCACGCCCGCGTCGTCCCGAATGAAATAGCTGGTGTGCGCGGAGAACGCGGAGTGCACCGCTCCCGTGCGAGCGACGATCGCCACCCCGCAGTCGTAGGGGACGTTGAGGGTCTTGTGCGCGTCCGTGGCCCAGGAATCGGCGTGCTCCACACCGCGCAGGGTCTCCGCCCAGCGCGGGCTCGCCGCGGCCCAGAGTCCGAAGGCTCCGTCGATGTGCACCCACGCCCCGTATTCATGCGCCACACGGATGCACTCCCCCACCGGATCGAAGGCCCCGGAATGGAGATTGCCGGCCTGCAATACGACGATGACGGGCCCCGTCGCCGCGGCGAGTGCCCGGGAGAGTTGCTCGGCGCGGATCCTGCCCTGCTCATCTGCCGGCACCAGGGTCGGCAGACCGAGTCCGAGGTAGCGCAGCGCGAGCTCGACCGAACTGTGCACCTCCGCGCCGGCCAGCACCGTGATGCGGGGAGCCCCGCTGAGCCCGTCGCGATTGAGATTCCAGCCGGCTGCCTCCAGCACCGCGCCACGACCGGCTGCGAGACCGACAAAATTCGCCATGGTGCCACCGGTGGTGAACCCGACCGCGCTCGACAACGGCAGTCCCAGCAGCTCGAGGATCCAGCGGCCCGCCTGCTCTTCGATCGCCGCCGCGGCGGGCGTCGCGTAGCGCAGGCCGTTGTTCTGATCCCAGGCGCTCACGAGCCAGTCGCTGGCCAGCGCCGCCGGAAGTGTGCCGCCCATCACCCAGCCGAAGAATCGGCCGGAGCCGATCGCCATGAGACCGGGCTCGGCGCGCCGGGCGAGCTCGTCGACGACCCCGGTGGCATCAGACGGATGCTCGGGCAGCCCGCCGCTGAATGCCTCTTCCAGCTGGGCTATCCCCTCGCGGGGGCCGACCGGTCGCCCGGGCAGCGAGTCGAGCCACTCGATGGCATGCGCTGTTGCATGCGCGAGCGGCTCCCGGTAGTCCTCCGGGGTCAGGGGCACGCGCACAGATTACTCCCGCCGAGCGGCCGCGGACCAGGGACAATCCGCTACTCTCCGACGGCCGCCACTGCGGCGAGGATGGCGGTGATCGCCCGCCCGCCTACGGCGACGTGGGGCTCAGCGCGATGCCGACGCGAGCAGGCTCTCCGACCGCTCCCACAGCGCCCGAGCGAGCTCGGCATCCGCTGCCTGGCGGTTGCTGCGCTTCGCCGGCTTGCGGCTCTCGTAATAGGTGCCGGACTGCCACTCGGTGGCGGGATCGCTCTCGGCGAGCCAGACCAGCTGGTCTGCGCCCTTGTCGGGACTGGCCATGACGGCTCGGCCCAGGCGGCTTGAGTAGATCCGCTTCATGAAGCTGTCGGATTCGACGGCGAAGTTGGTCGCCACCGCTCCCGGGTGGAACGCGGCCGCCGAGACGCCCGCCGCGTTATAGCGGCGGTGCAGCTCTCTGGTGAACAGGATGTTCTCCAGCTTGGCCGTGCCGTAGGCGAGCTGCGGGGTGAAGTCTTTGTCATGGTCGAGATCGTCGATGACGAGCTTTCCGAACAGGCGGGCACCGGAACTGGAGGTCTGCAGCACCGATGCCGAGCTGGCGATCAGCTTGTCCATCAGCAGCTGCGTGAGCAGGAACGGCGCGAGGTGGTTGATCTGGAAGGTCTTCTCGAAACCGTCGACCGTCTTCTCGCGGTCACCGAAGATTCCTCCCGCGTTGTTGACGAGCACATGGATGCGCGGATACGCGGCGTCGAGCTCGGCAGCCAGTCGTCGGGTGTCGTCGAGGCTGGCGAAGTCGGCGGTGAACGAATCCACACCGAGCTCACGAGCGATGCGCTCGGTCTTCTCCGGCGAGCGTCCGACGACGACGACGCGGTGCCCGTTCCGGTGGAGTCGGCGAGCACCGGCGGCGCCGATTCCATCGCTTGCGCCGGTGATGATGATGGTCTTCTGCATGGATGCAGTTTATGCTCATCGTGTCAGTCACTGTCAAATTTTGCGGTTACTGTTACGATCGTTCGATCATGCGCAGCGAGCAGCCCGGCCTTCGAGAGATCACCCGACAGGCGGTACGGTCCCAGATCACCGAGACGGCGAATGCACTCTTCATCGAGCGCGGCTACGAGCGCACGACGATCGACGACATCGCGGCGGCGGTCGGCATGTCCCCCCGCAGCGTCTTCCGGTACTTCCCGAGCAAGGAGGACATCGTCGTCGGCAAGTTCGACCTCGTGGCCGGCGCCATGCTGGGCGTTCTCGGCGAACGCCCGATCGATGAACCCGTCTGGCTCTCCCTCCGCCGCTGCTTCGACCTTCTCGTGCCCTACGTCGACGCGCCCGGCAGACGCGACGTCGCCGAGCCCATGCAGCGCATCGTGTTCGACTCCCCGCACCTGCTGGCACGCTACCTCGAGAAGCTTCAGCGTATGCAGGATGCCGTGGTCACCGCGCTCCGCGACCGCGCGGATGACCGCGGCGAACCCTACTCTGCCGACGACCCCACCCCGCGGGCGATCGCCGCGGCGGCATTCGGGTGCCTGGTTGCCGCCCAGCATTCCTGGTTGGCCGACGACGGCGGTGGCAGCTTCGCTGCCGCGATCGATCGGGCGATGTCCGCGGTCGGGCCGTACGCGTCGTCGCCCCCGGCATCCGCGGTTTAGGCGCGTTTCACACGGTTCCGAATGCCGTCCAGGCCGTCGATTCGATGATTCCGGCACCGGTGCCGACGAGCTCGATGGCCCGCTCCTTGATCTCGTTCCGCCGCTCCTCCGGAAGCCCGGCGAGGTACGCGCCCGCCGGCCCCACCCCGAGCTCATAGGGTTGCCACCAGTCATCGATGTCCCGGTAGGGAACAGAGACCGTGATCTCGCCGCCACGAACGTCACGCAGACCCGCGGCTTCGAAGATGTCCACCAGCGCCCCGGCCCGGCCGCCCGGTCGTTCCGCGTCGTCGTCGCCGTCGGGATCCACCGCGTGCGCGGCCTGCCAGAACAGTGCGAGGGGCGAACGACCTCCGGCGAAATCCCAGCCGGATGCCGCAACCGTTCCGCCGGGCCTCACCACCCGCGCCATCTCGCGAAACCCGGCGACCGGGTCGGGCATGAAGTGCACCACGAGTTGAGCCACCGCAAGGTCGAACGTGTCCGACGCGAACGGCAGCGCATCCGCGGTCGCCTCCCGCGCGTCGAGACCGGGCAACCGCTCGCGCAGCGCCGCCACGAACGACGCCGAGGGGTCGATCGCGGCAACCGATGAGACACCGAGTTCGGCGGCCAGCAGCACGGTCAGTGCTCCCGGCCCTGCGCCGACATCGAGAACCCGCTGACCCGCATGGAGGTCGAGCTGCTCGACGAACGTCGCGCCCAGCGGATCGGAGTATCGCCCCATGAACCGCTGGTACGCATCCGCGCTCACATCGAAGCTCATGGCGTCGTCCGGTCGATTGTCATAGGGAGCTCCGTTGCTCACGTCGGGCAGAATGGTCATCGGCCTGCCGCCCACTGTAGAACCGGTTGCGCCCGAGCGGAAGGACGGCCTCTGCATACGGCCGACTCCACAGAGCCCGACTACACAGAGCCCGACTACACAGAGCCGATCGCGGTCCAGGCCGTCGCCTCAATGGTAAGCGGACCTTCCTGAAGCCTGCTCGCGCACAGCTCGCGCAGCTCCAGGCGATCCCGCGCATCCAGTTCTTGGAGGTATCTTCCCGCCGGCCCCACGCCGGGCGTGAAGGCGTTCCACCATTCGTCGATGTCGTCGTACGCCACCGAGACGGTCAGTTCGCTTGTGCGCACGGCCACCAGTCCCGCCGCATGAAGCAGCTCCGCCAGATGACCCTGGCGCGCGCCGGGCACGTTCGATTCGTCGCGAATGCGGGGATTGAGCGAGCGGGCGGCTCCCCAGAACAACGACAGTGGGGATCGCCGTCCCGCGAAATCCCACACGGAGACGGCGACCATTCCGCCGGGCTTGACGACCCGCGCCATCTCGGCCAACCCGGCCACCGGGTCTGCCATGAACTGCACCACCAGCTGCGCCGCCGCAAGGTCGAACGTGCCCGTGACAAACGGAATAGCCTCGGCCGAGGCTTCACGAGCGTCGATTCCCGGAATCCGCTCACGGAGCGCCGCGACGAATGACCGCGAAGGGTCGATCGCGGCGACGCCGTCGACTCCGAGCACCTCGGCAAGCGGCACGGTGAGCGCCCCCGGTCCCGCGCCGATATCGATCCCGCGCTGGCCGACCGCAACATCGAGAAGCTCCACGAACCGAGCGGCCAGCGGCTCGGAGTATCGCCCCATGAACCGCTGATACGCCTGCGCGGGCACCTCGAAGCTCATGGCCCACCGCCCGACAGGTAGTCGACACACGACGAGATCACCGCGACGAGGCCCACCTCGATGATGCAGAATCCTGCGACGACGACAACAACCCAAACCATCGACACCAGTCTTCCGCCTGCCTCCCGCTTCCCGCAGAACGCATCGCGATCGGTGCTGGCGCGGAGGTGCCCCACCACCCACCTCAGCGCAAGACCGGGAATGCCCATCCCCAGCGGAAGGGCCAAGACGAGGAAAACCCAATCTGCCACGCATTCACTGTAGACAGCACCCCAGCCAGAGCGCTGGGCGTGCGGTAGGTTTCCCAGCGGAGCAACCCCAGATTGCTCTGAAGGCACCTGCGGCCAACAGGCTGGCGCCGAAGAAGCCACCGGATCCGTCCTGTTGACGGTCGATCTACCGTATCCATCCTGTTGACGGATGCCGTGGACAGCGCACGTGGGCTCCGAAGAGGATAGCCAGGTGCGGGCCGCGTCGTTAAACGAAAGAAGGGCCGCAATTATTGCGGCCCTCTGTGTCTTTCTGTCGGGCTGACAGGATTTGAACCTGCGACCCCTTGACCCCCAGTCAAGTGCGCTACCAAGCTGCGCCACAGCCCGTGACTTGTGCCGAACGCATCAGCACCGAGAAGAAAGCTTACCGGTTCTTGAGGGCCCCGATGTTCACCCCCGGCCAGCAACTACGAGCGGAATACCTCGAGGATGCTCGGCGCTCCCTCCGGAACCGACACCACCTCCACACTGTCCCCCGCCCGGACCTCTCCCGTGCGCACCACCCGGAGGTAGGCGCCGAGCCGCCCGGCGTCGGCGAACCGCTTGACCCAGCCCCGGGCATCCGCCCCACCGACCCAGCGGGCGAAGGTCGCGCAGGGCGTGCGCGGCATGGTGACCTCGACCTCGATGCCGCCGATCCTCCAGCGCTCCCCCACCCTGGCGCCGTTCACGTCGATGCCGCTCACCCGCAGGTTCTCGCCGAACCAGCCGGGCGGCAGCTCGCGGCCGAGCTCCGCCTCCCACCACTCGGCATCCTCCTGCGCGTAGACGTAGAGGGCCTTGTCTTCGCCGCCGTGGTGTTTGCGGTCGGCCTGCACGTCGCCGAACATCCCCAGCCTGCGCACACGCACCGCGCCGGTCACCGCACGTTTGTCGATCGCAGATACGCCGATCGAGCGGTCTGGTCGCAGAGAAGAGACGACGCACGCAGCGAGAAGGGAGGCCATCGCTCCAGCCTAGGAGTCTTCTTTCTCTTCCATCCACCACTCGGTGAACGAGGTCGCGCGACCTGCGCTGTCGAAGGCGATCACCCACAGGTTGAGGTAGGTCGTCGATCCGGGGTAGACCGTGCGGCCCTGCACCACCGCCATCCCGTCGGTCACCACCACGGGCCACCACTCGAACTCCGGGTCGCTCGGCTCATCTTCGGCAAGCCACCATTCGACGATCGAATCCCGACCGGAGATCGGGTCGGCGGCCGGCGAGGTCAGGTAGACGGCGTCCTCGGCGAACAGGGCCTCGACATCCTTCGGCTCGTCGCCGCGCCACGCCTTCACATAGCCCTGCATCCACGCATCGATGTTGGTCATGAGCACGTATCCGCCATGAGGCCAACCGTACGGGGCAGAGCGGATGCCGCGTAAGCCCCTATCCCAGCGTGCGGGCCAGTTCCTCCGCCGCCGCCCGCGCCGAGGCGAACTCCTCGAGGCTGCGCTCCAGCTGGTCGGCAAGCGCGGGAACGGTCGCGGCCAGCGTCAGACTCGTGGTGATCACGTGCACCTGCATGCCGAGCGCCTCACCGAGGATGATGCGCAGCGCCGGGATCTCGTGGTCCCAGTCGGCGGTCGCCGTGCCCGGGTCGTAGGAGCCGCCGCGGCTGCTCACGACCACGGCCGGGCGACCGGCCATCGGCTGGCTGTCCACGTCGAACGGCGCGGTGACACCGGGAACGTGGATGTTGTCGATCCAGGCCTTCAGCGTCGACGGCATCGAGTAGTTGTAGAGCGGCGCGCCGATCAGCACCACGTCGGCCGCGAGCAGCTCGTCGATCAGTTCCCGCTGCAGGCGTTCGGCTGCGACAGACGGAGTCGGGCCTTCCGGGCGCAGTCGCGCCGGCCAGTGCAGCTGCGCCGACTCGAGATGCGGCAGTTGGTTCCGGTGCAGGTCGCGCACGATCACCACGTGGTCGTCACCGAGGGCGCGCCAGGCATCGGCGAAGGACGCGGTGATGTTTCGCGAGTACGACTGGCCGAGGTCGGCAGAGGAATCGAGCTGAAGCAGGGTGGGCATAGCGACAACGCTATAGTGCGGTTCAGACCAACGAAGACGCGCGGTCGCGGGGAGCGAATACCCGGTCACGCCAGGACCTCGACAGCCGCATCACTGGCCGCTCGATCAGCCGGTAGCTGAGATACCCGACCGCGAGAATCGCCACCAGTGTGACTACCCACCACAGGATGACGAGGGGCACGCTGGTGCCGATCCGCGCGGACAACGCGACCCAGATGCGACCCATCACGGCGAGCACGAGCACGTGGCAGAGATATACCGAATACGACATGTCGCCGAGCACCTTCAGTCGCCCGACCACGCCGATTCCGCCGCGGTGCTCGAAGGCGGTGGCGGCCAGCAGCAGCAGTGCGAAACCGAGACCAAGCGAGAGCGGGCGGGGCAGTCCCGGCCCGGCGTAGATATCCACCGGCGTCTCAGTCCCCAGAAAGACCAGAACGGCGACCCCGGCGACGGCCAGTATTGCTGAGACCGGACGGCTGACCCGGCGGAACACCAGAGCGGCAAACCCGCCGAGGACGAATTCAATGGCCAGCGAATTGAGTGGTACCTCGGCGAACGGGTTGCCGACGACGGCCCCATTCCAGTTGACCGCCACCAGGGCGAGCAGCCACAGGCCCAGAGCGGGCGCCAGCCATTTCTTGGGCAACAACAGGATGACGGCGAACACCAGGTAGAACCAGACCTCGAGCGTCAGCGTCCACGCGACCAGCAGCAACGGAAGTGTCTCCGCGGGAAGGAGCAGGAACGAGCGGACGATGTCGACCTTCCCGCCCTCGGAGGAATTGATGAACGCGGGCATGAAGATCAGCACCGGCAGCAACACGATGCAGTAGACCCAATAGGTCGGGTAGATCCGGAAAAACCGATTCCAGAGGAACTTGCCCGAGTTGCGCGGGCGGCCGTGTAACCGACCGGTCGTCAACACCATAACGAAGCCGCTGATGACGAAGAACAGGTCGACGCCGGCCGAGCCGTGGTCGAAGAATGTGGGCAACACATCCACGCCGGCGAAATACTTACCTTCGGTCGCGCGAGCGTGGAAAGCAACGACGGCGATCGCTGCAAGGCCACGAGCCACCTGGATCGACAGGAGTGAGCCACGTCCGCCGCGCTCCCCCGCTGGCAGAATCCCCGACTCGGTCACGTGCGCTTGCGCTTCTCTCGCACCCGCATGTTCACGTTGATGGGACTCCCCTCGAAACCGAAAATCTCTCGCAGACGACGAGTGATGAATCGACGATACTGCGGATCGAGGAATCCGGTGGTGAAGAGCACGAATGTCGGCGGACGCGATGCCGCCTGGGTGCCGAACAGGATGCGCGGCTGCTTTCCGCCGCGCACCGGGTGCGGGTGCTCCGCGGTGAGCTCGGCGAGCAGGGCGTTGAACTTTCCGGTGGGAATGCGGGTGTCCCAGGACTGCAGCGCGAGCTCCAGCGCCGGCACGAGCTTCTCCATGTGGCGCCCGGTCCGGGCCGAGATGTTGACGCGCGGCGCCCAGGCGACGTGCGCGAGGTCCTGTTCGATCTCGCGCTCGAGGTAGCGACGACGCTCCTTCTCGATGCCCTCGTCACTGTCGAGCGTGTCCCACTTGTTGAAGGCGAGCACAAGCGCGCGGCCCGATTCGAGCACCAGGTCGATGATGCGGATGTCCTGCTCGCTGATCACCTGGCTCACGTCGATCACCACGACGGCGACCTCCGCCTTCTCGAGCGCCGCGCTGGTGCGCAGCGACGCGTAGAAGTCGGCGCCCTGGGCGAGGTTCATGCGGCGACGGATGCCGGCGGTGTCGACGAAGCGCCAGACCTTGCCGCCGAGCTCGACCTGCTCGTCGACCGGGTCGCGGGTGGTGCCGGCGAGGTCGTTGACGACGACGCGCTCCTCACCGACCGCCTTGTTGAGCAGGCTCGACTTGCCGACGTTGGGGCGACCGAGGATAGCGACACGACGTGGTCCGCCGACCTCCTCCTTGGCCACGGTGGAGACCTCGGGCAGCACGGTGAGCACGTGGTCGAGCAGGTCGGCGACGCCGCGCCCGTGCAGGGCGGAGACCGGCCAGGGCTCGCCGAGTCCGAGACCCCAGAGGGCCGCGGCGTCGGGCTCCTGGCGGGCATCGTCCACCTTGTTGGCCGCGAGGATCACCGGCTTGTTGCTGGAGCGCAGCATGCGTACGACGTGCTCGTCGGTGGAGGTGGCGCCGAGGGTGGCGTCGACGACGAAGAGCACGGCATCGGCGAGGTCGACGGCGATCTCGGCCTGGGCCGCGACGGAGGCGTTGATGCCCTTGGCGTCGGGCTCCCAGCCGCCGGTGTCGACGAGGGTGAAGTTGCGTCCGGCCCACTCGCCCTTGTAGGTCACGCGGTCACGGGTGACGCCGGGGGTGTCCTGCACGACGGCCTCACGACGGCCGAGGATGCGGTTGACGAGCGCGGACTTGCCGACGTTCGGGCGACCGACGATGGCGAGCACCGGCAGGGCGGGAAGGTAGACGAGCTCATCGGAGTCGTCGCCCGCGGTCTCGAGCAGCTCGAGGTCGTCGGGCTCGAGGTCGTAGTCGGCGAGACCGAGACGCAGCGCGTTCGCGCGCTGGGCGGCATCCGTCTCGTCGAGCGTCTGGATCTTGTCGGCAAGACGCGGATCGACGTCGCCGAACTCGTCCTTGTCGGTGGAACGCGCGTCGTTGTCGTTGTCTGCCATGCGATGTCCTTTGGGGTTTCGGTGCGCGGCTTCGCGAGCTGCGGCGCTACTCGACCGTGGAGCGAACGAGCTCGACGACCGCGGAAACGGTCTGGTCGAAGTCGAGGTGGGTCGAATCGACGGTGTGCACACCGTCGGCGGCATTCATGAAATCGACGACCTTCGAGTCCTGCGCATCGCGAGAACTCAATTGCTTGCCGACATCGCTGGCCGATTGACCGGTAATCTCAGCGGAACGCCTGGCCATTCTAGCTTCTTCGGATGCCGTGAGCAGAATCCTCACCTGCGCCTCGGGCGAAACGACGGTGGTGATGTCACGCCCCTCGGTGATGATGCCGGGACGGATGCTCGCGGCGATCACGCTGCGGAACAGCTCGACCAGTCTCGCCCGCACCGCCGGCACGCGCGCGATGTGACTTACCACCGCGGTGATGCGGGGCTCGCGGATCGCCTCGGTCACGTCGGTCTCACCCACGCGCACGAAGTAGTCGTCCGGATCGATACCGATCTGGTACGGGAAGGAATCGAGGGACGCGATCACCGCATCGGCATCCTCGGTGTCGATGCCGACATCCAGCACGTACCAGGCAAGCGCACGATAGGCGGCGCCCGAGTCCTGATAGTCGAAGCCGAGCTGCCGGGCCGCGGCGCGGCTCACGCTGGACTTGCCGCTGCCGGCCGGGCCATCGATGGCGACGACGGTATGCGCGGTAGTGCCGTTCACGCTCATGCGCCGGCCTGCGCGATCCGCCAACCGCGAGCCTCGAGGTCGGCGACGAGTCGCGCCTCCACCTCGGGCAGCACGCTGATCTCGGCCAGGCCGATCGGCACGCCCGGGGAGTGCTCCAGTCGCAGGTCTTCCAGGTTCACGCCGATCTCTCCGATTTCTGTGAGCAACCGGGCGAGTTCGCCCGGGGTGTCGTCGACCATCACGATCAACTGGCTGAAACGCCGATCCGTGCCGTGTTTGCCCGGGATGCGTGCCACCCCCGCAGTGCCCGACGCGAGCAACTCGGCCAGGGCGCGGCGCGCACCGGGCACGGTGGGAGCATCGAGGATGCCGACCAGCGCGTCGAGATCGTCGCGGTACGAGCGCAGGATGTGCGCGACGGTCGCCGCATTCGCCCCGAGCACCTGCACCCAGAGCTCCGGATCGCTGGCGGCGATGCGCGTGGTGTCGCGCAATCCCTGGCCGGCGAGGCCGACGGCAGACTCTGCCGCACCGTTCAGCCGGGCGGCGAGCAGGGAGGACACCACCTGCGGCACATGGGAGACGAGCGCGACACTGGCATCGTGCTGTTCGGCAGACATGAGGATCGGCACGGCGCCGAGATCGAGGGCGAGACCTTCGATCACGCTGACCTGAGCGGCCGGGATGCCGTCGTGACCGCTGATCACCCAGGGGCGTCCGATGAACAGGTCGCCGCGCGCGGAGATCGCTCCACCGCGCTCCCGACCGGCCATGGGATGCGATCCGATGTACCGCTGCAGGTCGGCACCGAGCGCGCGGAGACCCTCCAGGGGCGCGACCTTGACGCTCGCGACATCCGTCACCAGCGCGTCGGGCCAGGCCGCGAGCTCTGCGGCGAGCACGGCGGCGGTGACGTCCGGCGGCACGGCGACGACGATGAGGGTGGGGTTGTCGGTGTCGCGAGCGGCGCGGCCGGCGCCGTAATCGATGGCGAGACTGAGGTTGGCGGGCGAGGCGTCGTCGAGGATCACGTCGACGCCCACCGCCCGGAGGCCCAGGGCGATGCTTGCGCCGAGCAGGCCCGCGCCGACCACGCGCATCTGGCCGACGATGCGACTGCCGGTCATCGGCCTGCTGTTCATGGAACCGCCACTCATTGGGCCAGGTCCACGCGGAGCGCGGTCGCCCCGCGCAGGTAGGTGTGCTGGATGTACTTGCGCGGGGTGTCGGTCTCGACCAGCGCCATCAGCCGCACGACGAGCGGCATCGAGCCTGTGACATCCATCTCCACCGCGCACATGAGGGGCACATCACCGAGCCCGAGCTCGCGGGCCGCGAGGGCAGGGAACTCGCTGGTGATGTCCGGGGTCGCGGTGAACATCACCGAGATGAGCGCATCGGTGTCGATCTCGTTCGCGTGCAATGCCTTCGAGATCAGTTCCGCGGTCGAGCGCATCACCTCGTCTTTGTCGTCGCGGTCGAGCTGGATGGCACCACGGATCGCGCGCACCGCCATATCAGTCCTCCGAGTCCGTCGGGGTGGCGGGGGCACCCTTCGCGTCCCGCGAGATGGTGAGCAGTGCGCCGAGCTCGTCCTTGCTGAGGTCGCGGATCTCTCCCGGACCGAGCGAGCCGAGGTGCAGCGGCCCGAATTGCCGGCGCACCAGATCGATCACCGGGTGCCCGACCTCCTCGAGCATGCGGCGCACGATGCGGTTGCGACCGCTGTGCAGCGTCACCTCGACCATGGTCTCGCTCGCTCCGGCCTGACCGATGATGCGGGCCTTGTCGGCGGCGATCGGGCCGTCTTCGAGGTCGATACCACGGGTGAGCTTGCCGATGGTCTGCGGGCTGACGCGCCCCTCCACCTTGGCGATGTAGGTCTTCATCACGCCGAAACTCGGGTGGGCGAGCACGTGGGCGAGCTCCCCGTCGTTGGTGAGGATGAGCAGGCCGCTGGTCTGGGCGTCCAACCGTCCGACGTTGAACAGCCGTTCGTCGAAGCGCTCGACGAAGCGCTGCAGGTCGGGGCGACCGCGATCATCCTGCAGCGAACTGACGATGCCGACCGGCTTGTTGAGCATGAGGTAGCGACGACTGGTATCGAGCTGGATGGCGCGGCCGTCCACGGCGACCCGATCGGTGTCGAGCACGCGGCGGCCGAGTTCGGTGACGACCTCGCCGTTCACCTCGACCCGGCCCGCGGCGATCAGGTCTTCCGACACCCGACGGGAGGCGACGCCTGCGGCGGCCATGAGCTTCTGGAGGCGCACGCCGTCACCGGCCGCCTCCGGGTTCACGTCAGAGGACATCGGTAAACCCGTCCGAGCCGTCAGCGAGCAGTGGTGAGATCAGGGGGAGCTCCTCGATGGAGTTGATGCCGAGCTGCGTCAACAGCAGCTCGGTCGTGGCGTAGTGGATGGCACCGGTCTCGCTGTCGGTGTAGGCCTCGGTGATGAGACCACGACCGAGCAGGGTGCGAACGACGGAGTCGACGTTCACCGCTCGGATGGAGGCGACCGCGCCACGGCTGATCGGCTGTTTATACGCGATCACCGCGAGCGTCTCGAGCGCCGCCTGCGACAGTTTGGTCGGGTTCTGGGTGAGGACGAAATCGCGCACGACCTCGTCGAACTCGCCGCGCACGTAGATGCGCCAGCCGCCGGCAACCTCGCGCAGCTCGAAACCGCGCCGTGGGGTGCCGCCGACGCCGTCGTAGTCGGCGACCAGGCGCTCGATCGACTGACGCACCGCGGCGACCGGCACGCCGAGGGACGTCGCCAGCGACACCAGGGACTGCGGCTCGTCGGCGATCATGAAGATCGCCTCGAGCGCGCGCTCCGTATCGATCGGCTCCGCGGCCATCTCCGCCGCGGCCTCGATGGTCTCCTGCTCAATTCCCATAATCTGCTCCGAGGCTCGCGAGGGACTCTTCGTTCCAGTGCTCCGCAGTCCAGCGCACCGTCAGCTCCCCCAGTGGTTCCAGCTGCTCGAAGGCGATCGACGCCCCACGGAACAGCTCCAGAATCGCGAGGAAGCGCGCGATGATCACACCCTTCACCTCGACACCGGCCACCAGCTGGCGAAAGGTCATCGGCTCGCCGCGGCGCAGCAAGGCCACGACATGGGCCGCCTGTTCACGGATGCTGACCAGGGGCGCGTGAAGATGGTCGAGCCCCACGGTCGGCAGCTCTCTCGGCGCCATCGCGAGGGCTGCGAGGGCGGCGAAGTCGTCCGGGGTGAGGGTCCAGACCAGCTCGGGCGTCTGGCGTCGGTACTTCTCTTCGAGGCGCACCGATCGCACATGCCGACTCGACTCCGCGTCGAAGTGGGCACTGAACCAGCCGGTGACCTCCTTGAAGGCCTGGTACTGCAGCAGCCTCGCGAACAGCAGGTCGCGCGCCTCGAGGAGGGCGACATCCTCCGCATCGACGAGCTCACCCTGCGGCAGCAGCCCCGCCACCTTGAGATCGAGCAGGGTCGCGGCCACGACCAGGAACTCACTGGCCTGGTCGAGCTCTTCGACCGAATCCAGCTGGCGCAGGTAGGCGATGAACTCGCCGGTGACGATCGAGAGCGAGACCTCGGTGATGTCGAGCTCATGCTTGCCGATCAGGGTCAGCAGCAGGTCGAACGGCCCGTCGAAGTTCTCGAGCCGAACCGAGAACGTCGCCTTCTCCACGGCCCCGTCGACAGCGAGCCCACCGGCCGAGAGTTCGGCGCTAGGCGACGGCGCCACGGTAGATCAGCTCTCGAGCGAGCCCGCGGTAAGCCTGCGCGGCGGCGTGGTCGGGGGCGAACTGGATGATCGGGGTTCCCGCGACGCTGGCATCCGGGAACTTCACGGTGCGGCCGATCACGGTCTCGAAGACCTTGTCACCGAAGGTCTCCACCACACGCTCGAGTACCTCGCGCGAGTGCAGCGTGCGCGAGTCATACATGGTGGCGAGGATGCCGTCGAGCTCGAGCGCCGGGTTGAGCCGGTCCTTGACCTTGTCGATGGTCTCGACCAGCAGCGCGACCCCGCGCAGGGCGAAGAACTCGCACTCCAGCGGGATGAGCACGCCGTGTGCGGCCGTGAGGGCGTTCACCGTCAGCAGTCCGAGCGAGGGCTGGCAGTCGATGATGATGACGTCGTACTCGTCGCTCACCTTGCGCAGCACCCGGGCCAGGATCTGCTCGCGGGCGACCTCGTTGACGAGGTGCACCTCGGCGGCAGACAGGTCGATGTTGGCCGGGATGATGTCGAGGTTCGGCATCGAGGTGGTCTGGATGGCATCGTGCGGATCCTTGACCGTGCCGAGCATCAGGTCGTAGATGTTGACGACGTCGTGGCTGGAGATCCCGAGGCCGGCGGAGAGCGCACCCTGCGGGTCGAAGTCGATCGCGAGAACCCGACGTCCGTACTCGGCGAGGGACGCACCGAGGCTGATCGCCGTGGTGGTCTTGCCCACTCCGCCCTTCTGGTTGCAGAGGGCGATGATGCGGGCAGGTCCGTGCTCACGCAGCTCTGCCGGAACGGGGAACTCGGTGCGGGGGCGGCCGGTGGGACCGTTCACGGGGAGGTCGAGGCCCGAGAGCTCATCCGCCGCTGTGTCCCGCGTTGCTGTCATCCCGACATTCCTCACTGCTGTGCGCCGGCGCCTACCGGTCCTGATGATTCTACCGATCACCATGCTGTGCGCTCGGAGCGACCCGCCCGCGCACCTCGCCGGCTGAGTAGCGCCCGAGGGACGAGGACGCGTATCGAAACCTACCCCGCACGGCAGGTTTCGATACGCGTCCTCGCGCGGGCGCTCGGGCGCTACTCAACCGGCGGAAGTCACCGCGCGCGGATGCGCCGTCGTGTACATGTCCCGCAGGGTGTCGGCCGTGACGAGGGTGTAGATCTGGGTGGTGGCGACGCTCGAGTGTCCGAGGAGTTCCTGCACGACGCGCACATCCGCTCCCCCCGCCAGCAGGTGGGTGGCGAAGGAGTGCCGGAATGTGTGGGGAGAGATCTCCACGCCGAGCTTCGCCTGCTCTGCCCGCGCACGGATGATCAGCCAGGCGTTCTGTCGCGAGACCCGTCTGCCGCGCATCCCCAGGAACAGCGCCGGCGTCGCCGTGCCCTTCACCGAGAGCAGAGGGCGCGCGCGCACCAGGTAGGCGTCGATCGCCGCCCGGGCGTAGCTGCCGAGGGGCACGATGCGCTGCTTGCCGCCCTTGCCGAACAGTCGCACCACGTCGACGCTGCCACCCCCGTCTCCCAGCACGTCGTCGACATTGAGGTCGACGGCCTCCGAGATGCGGGCGCCGGTCGCGTAGAGCAGCTCCAGCAGAGCTCGGTCACGCAGAGCCTGGATGTCGTCGCCCTTCGCCGCGTCCAACACCGCGGCCATCTGGTCGACCGTGATCGCCTTGGGCAGACGCTGGGCGAGCTTCGGCGGTGTGGCGTCTGCCGCGACATCCGTCTCGACCAGTCCTTCGTCGAGCAGGAAGCGATGGAAGCTCCGCACGCTCGACAGCATGCGGGCGAGCGACGACGCGGTCAGCGGAGACTCCTCCCGTGTGCGCAACCCGGTGGAGAACGCGGCGACGTCGGCCGCGGCGATGCCCTCCGGGGTGCTGATGCCGCGTGCATGCAGGGCGGCGAGGTAGGAGGCGAGGTCGCGCCGATAGGCGGAGACCGTGTTGGTCGCAAGCCCGCGCTCGATCGCAACGTGCCGCAGGTACCGATCCACCGCGCGCTCGAGCGGCGTCGGCGGCACGGGGGTTGCGACGGGCTCGGTCACCGGGTGGTCAGTCCTGCAGCGGTACCGCTCGCGGGGGCAGCGGCGCGACGGCGGGGCCGAGCGTCACCCAGCCCTTGGCGCGGCTGACATAGGCGGCGAGCACCGCGTTGCCGAGAATGGAGTTCTGGATGTCCCGCGCCAGAAACGCGTCGACCGCCTCGTCGAGCGGCACCCAGCGTTTCTCAATGTCGACCTCCTCCTCGGTGCGGGCGAAGACGTCGGCGGTCGCGCTCACCCCGCGGGCGAGGTAGATGCGCACGATCTCGCTATTGCCGCCGGGAGAGGTGCGGATGTCGGAGAGGATGTGCCAGTCGGCCGCCTGCAGGTCGACCTCTTCGGCGAGCTCGCGCTGGGCGGCACCGAGCGCGTCCTCCCCCGCGATGTCGAGCAGCCCGGCCGGGATCTCCCAATCCCGTTCGCCGATCGGGTGCCGATACTGGCGGATCAGCAGCACCCGCTCCTTCTCGTCGAGCGCGAGCACCGCGACCGCGCCGGTGTGCGCGACGAACTCACGGGTGACCTCCTCGCCACCGTAGAGGAAGGTGTCCTGGCGCACGTCCCAGACATGACCGCGGAACACGGTCTCGCTGCGCACGATCTCCACCGGGTGCGGCTGGTCGTGAAGGCCGCCGTCGTTGCCGCTGTGCAGGCTTCCGCTGTGCTGGGACACTGCTCAGGCCTCGGCGACCGTGAACAGTCGGCTTGCCTCCTGGCGCTCCAGCGCCGCGGCGATGAGCCCCTGGAACAGCGGATGCGCGCGGTTCGGGCGTGACCGCAGTTCCGGGTGCGCCTGGGTTCCCACGTAGTACGG
>Ga0247737_1000315_pt1 | contig 18467 bp, 20 predicted proteins | sample UWRJL028104C2_FD_180937 | JGI IMG/M metagenome (GOLD analysis project Ga0247737, IMG submission 180937) | Plant litter microbial communities from Arlington Agricultural Research Station in Wisconsin, United States - UWRJ-L028-104C-2 | ecosystem: Environmental > Terrestrial > Plant litter >...
CGCCGTCCGGACTTCGACGACTTCTACGGCGAAGTCTCCCTGACCGGGTCGCGGACCCATTCAGGCGGCAACAACGGCGACTATTCGGCGATGGTGAATCTGCCGCTCTGGGATGGTCAGGCCGCGATCCGGGCGGTCGGCTACGAAGAGAGATTCGACGGCTATATCAACGACGTGGCGCTGAACCTTCCACGCGTGAACCAGGGCGCTCGCAGCGGAGGCCGGATCGCATTGGCGGCGCAACTGGCGCCGGAATGGAACGTCGTCGGCGGCGTGGTCCATCAGGAGATCAGCACCGAAGACACCCACTATGTGATCCGAGGCCTGGGGCCGTTCCGTCGCGCCAATCTGGTCCGCGAACCCCACCGCAACAGATTCGACGCCGGCTATGTCGCGGTGGAGGGTCAGGGCGACTGGGGCCGCGTGGACGCCACGGTCGGTTTTGTCCGGCACGTATTCCGGAGCCGTTTCGACGCCTCGACCGCCCTGTTCCGGTTCGGATCGCGCGGCCTGATCGGGGCGCTGGACGAAGACAAGAACATCGAACTGCTGACCGGCGAAGTCACCTTCGCCTCACCGAGGAACAGCCGCTTCCGCTGGCTGGCCGGCGCTTTCCTGTCGACCAGCGACACCCGGACCGACACCACTGTGTCGGTGCTGAGGACCATCCCCGGCGTGGCCTATTCCGAACTCCGCTCCGACCGGCTGGACGAGGTCGCCGTGTTCGGCGAGGTGACCCAGGACCTGACGCCGCGGCTGAGTGTCACTCTCGGCGCCCGCTACTATGACGCCGCCTACAGTGTCGGATCGCGCGTCGATCAGCAGGAGACGGAACGGCTGTTCAGCGGCAATGGCGGAGCCAACGGCTTCTCGCCGAAACTGGCCCTGGCCTATCAGATGGATGGGCCGTGGAACCTCTATGCCCAGATCAGTCAGGGGCACCGCGCGGGCGGGTTCAATACGGCAGGACCGGAGGGCCAGGAGTTCACCGCCGCCGTCGGCATGCCGGGTCGTGAATACGGCTCCGACAGCCTGTGGAACTACGAAGCCGGGGCCAAAGGCTTCCTGTTCGACGGCCGGATGCGGATGCGGATCGCCCTGTTCACGGCGCGCTGGAAGAACATCCAGAGCGACCAGTATTTGCCCAGCGGCTTGGCCTATGCGGTCAATGTCGGCGACGGGGCCAATACGGGCCTGGAGATCGAGACGACGTGGCGGCCGACGGACAGTCTCGAGATTCGCGGCAACGCCCTGTTCGCCGAGCCGGAGATCACCAAGCCCAGCGCGGCGTTCAATTCGCGCGGGGATGCGGGCCTGCCCGGGGTGCCGGCGGTTTCGGCCAACCTCGCCGCCTCCTGGCGCCGTCCGTTGTGGCGCGATGTGGAACTGGTGGCTGACGGCAATGTCGCCTATGTCGGCGCCTCGCGGCTGACGTTCGACGCCGAGCGCCGGTCGCGGATGGGCGACTATATGACCGGCCGGATCTCCGCCGGAGTCGAAGGCTCGTGGTGGTCGGCGACAGCCTTCGTCGACAATCCGTTCGACACCGAGGCCAACACCTTCTCCTTCGGCGATCCTTTCCGCCTGCCCGAGGGCCTAGCCATGACACCGCTGCGGCCCAGGACCATCGGCCTGACCCTGGTCTGGCGGCCCTAGGACACCCTGCGGCCGGCCGCGATGACGACCACGTCCTGGCACAGGGCCTCGACATCGCGCGGATCGTGGGAGACCACGATCATGGGGACCTCCTCGCGAAGCCGAAGCAGGTGGGGGATCAGCGCAGCCCGGCGGGCATGATCCAAGCCCGAGAAGGGCTCGTCGAGCAGAAGCAGGCGCGGGCGCGCGACGAGGGCGCGGGCGATGGCCGCGCGCCGCATCTCTCCGCCGGACAGGGTCGAAGGCCAGCGGCGCTCGAAGCCCTCCAGATCGACGAGCCGCAGGGCGTCGCCGACGCTCATGGGGTCCGCGACATAGGGGCGGGCGAAACCGACGTTGGTTCCGACCTGCAGATGCGGAAACAGCCGCCCCTCCTGAAAGACATAGCCGACCGACCGCCGATGCGGCGGCGGCGCGAGGCCCGCCTCCGTATCGACCACCAGCTCGTCGTCGATCGTCAGCCGCGCCGTCTTGACGGGCGTCAGACCGGCGAGCCCCTGCAGCAGGGTCGTCTTGCCGGCGCCTGACGGGCCGACCAGGCCGATGGCTCGAGCCGGAGACGCGAACGCGACGTCGAGATCGAAATCGCCGCGTCGGGCGCGAACGTGAAAAGCGAGGCTCACAGGTCGCTCCGGCCACGCGTGACCCGGCGGTTAGCCCATTCGGAGACGAACAAGGCGGCGATGGAGACGATCACGGACACGACGGCCAGACGGATCGCGGCGGGCTCCCCATCGGCCCTTTGAAGCGCGGCGTAGATGGCGACCGGCACGGTCTGGGTTTCGCCGGGTATCGAGCCGGCGAAGGTGATGGTGGCGCCGAACTCGCCGAAGGCGCGGGCGAAACCGAGCAGGACGCCGGCGACGATGCCGGGCGCTGCGAGCGGCAGGGTGATGCGAAGGAAGACATGCAACGGCGGCGCGCCCAAGCTGGCGGCGGCCTGCTCCAGGTGCCGGTCGACGCCTTCGAGCGACAGCCGAAGCGGGCGGACGACCAGCGGCAGGGCCATGATCCCGGCGGCCAGGGCGGCTCCGGTCCAGTGGAAGGCCAGGGTCACGCCGAAGGCCTCGCGCAGCCACCCGCCGATCGGGCCTCGCACCCCGAAGACCGACAGCAGAACAAGACCGGTCACCACGGGCGGCAGGACCAGAGGCATGTTCACGAAGGCCTCGACCAGCCACCTGCCTGGAAACCGGACACGGGCCAGCAGCCAGGCCAGGGCAAGTGCGACAGGCAACAAGCCGATCAGGGCCGCCGCCGCGACACGCAGAGACAGGGCAAGGGCCTGTATCTCGAAAGGACTGAGCGGCTCGAACATCAGTCCAGCGTCTCGAACCCGAACTGACGGAAGCGCGCGGCGGCGGCCGGCGAGCGCAGGTGATCCAGGAAGCGCGCGGCCTCGGGCGAGGCCGCAGCCGTCAGGGCGGCCGGATAGACGATCTTCGGCTGCTGATCGGCGGGCGGCTCCAGCACGATGCGAACCGCCTGGGTCGAGCGGGCGTCGCTGGCGTAGACGACGCCGAGTTGCGCCTCGCCGCGCGCGACGAAGGCCAGGACGGCGCGGACGTCTCCGCCCATGACGAGCAGCGGTCGCAGATCGCCCCAGACGCCGCGCCCGGTCAGCCATTCCCGGGCATAGGCGCCGGCCGGAACGCTGTCGGGATCGCCGACCGCGAGCCGGCCACCTGTGTGCTGCAGCCAGACCAGCGGGTCTCCGTCGATCGTCGCGTCCGACGCCGCGACGATGACCAGCCGGTTCCCGAGCAGGTCGCGGCGACTGTCGGCGCGGATCGCCCCGACCGTCTGCAGGCGATCCATCCATGGGTGATCGGCGAGGATCACGACATCCGCCGGAGCGCCCGCCTCGACCTGGCGAGCGACGGCGCCGCTGGCGGCGAAGGACAGGCGGATCGGCCGGCCCGTCTCACGCTCGTAGTCCTGCGCGATCGCGCCGAGGGCGTCGGTCAGGGAGGCGGCGGCGAAGACGGTGACCGGCGAGGCGGTTTCCTGTCGCGACGAGCAGGCCGCGACGGCCAGGGCGAACAGGACGATCAGGCTGCCCCTGCGCGTCAGCCCCGCCGCGGCCTTCATGCGCAAGTCCAGTCGCCCGAAGCGCCGCCGGATTTCGAGACCAGGCCGATCCCTTCCATCGTCATGCCGCGATCGATCGCCTTCAGCATGTCGTAGAGGGTCAGGAGCGCCACGCTGACGGCCGTCAGGGCCTCCATCTCGACCCCCGTCTGGCCCTGGGTTCTCACCGTCGCCGTCGCCTCAAGACCCGATCCGTCGGCGCAGGGGTCGATGCTGACCCGTACCGCGCTGAGCATCAGCGGATGGCACAGGGGGATGAGGTCGGAGGTGCGTTTGGCCGCCATGACGCCGGCGATCTCCGCCACGGCTCGCACGTCGCCCTTCTTGCCCGCCCCGCTCAGGGCCGCCGCAAGGGTTTCGGGCTCCATGAGAATGCGCCCGCGGGCGATGGCTTCGCGCGCCGTCCCGGCCTTGCCGGACACGTCGACCATGCGGGCGCGACCTTCAGCGTCGAGATGGGTGAGGTCGGTCATCGGCGCTCCGTAAGACGGCTTTCGACCCTACCCTTTGCAGGGGGCGACGGGGCGGGCAAGCCGAGGAGGCGAAGCTTTCGTCGGGCGACTAAGGGCTATTACTTAAGGCAGCAACCTTAGCCGTGCGGTCACAACCGGTTTGTGTCTGGCCCCTATCTCTGCGTGGAAAGGGGAGACCGCGATGGCTGACGACATCAAGGTGCTGGCGGTGGACGATTCCAGCGTCGTGCGAGCGATGATGGGCGTCATCTTCACCGCGGCCGGATGCCGGATCGAGACCGCCTCTGGCGTTCGCGACGGGTTGAGGACGCTTAGGCGGTTCGAACCGCATGTCATCCTGACCGACTACAACATGCCCGGACTGGACGGCCACGCCTTCGTCCGGCTGGTGCGACGGAACGAGCGGTTGCAGCACATCCCCATCCTGGTGATCTCGAGCGAGGACGATCCGGCGAAACACGCGGCGATGGCGCGAGCGGGGGTTGACGCGTGGTTCCCGAAACCGATCGACGCCGCTCGGATCCTGACGGCGGTGCAGGCCCTGACCATGCCCTCGGCCCTGGTCCTGCCCTTCCCGAAACTCGCGCCGCCGTCCGCGGAGACGCTCCGCCCCGATCAGATGTTCGACCGATATATCAAAGTGTTGAAGTCGGCGATCGGCGGGCGCGGCTACTCAGCCCTGGATTGATCAGGCCGACTGTTCCGACGCCGGTCGCTCGAGGGCGGCGGCGAGCTCGGAGCCGGAAAAGGGTTTGATCAGGGTCGCGTCGGCTCCCAGGCCTCCGGCCATGCTGAGCAGACTGCCCGCGCCCAGCCGGCCGCCACCGGAGATTGCAACGATCCGCAGGTCCGGCCGCGTGCGGCGAATTTCCATGATGAAAGTCAGCCCGTCCCGCTCGGGCATGAGGATGTCGACGACGGCGACATCGGAGCCTTGCGATTCGACCAGTCTTAGTCCCGTATCCACATCGGCTGCGGTGACCACCTGGTGTCCGAGGCCCATGACCATCTCGGCCAAATGCTCCAGCATCAACGGATCGTCGTCTATGACGCAGACCTTCATCCGCCTCGCCCCCCATGGTTGTCCTGACCAGGAACAGGATAGGCGACTGTGACCGGTCAACGTCAAGCTCTGCTGTCTCGATCGAGAGCGCCCGCGATCGTCGCGGGGGTCCTGATTCCCCTGCTCCTGATCTTCGTCGGGTGGCAATTGATCAGCGAATTCCGCAGCAACCGCACGGTGCGCGCGGAAGTTGACCGCTCCTACGAGACGCGATCACAAATTCAGCGCGTCTTCTCTCTTTTGCAGGATGCCGAGACCGGACAGCGCGGATACGTCATCACCGGGGACGAACGGTTCCTGGAACCGTACGATCAGGCGACCGAACAGCTCGACGACCAGATGCGCGCGCTGGCCGACCTGTTCGAGGGGCAGGACCAGCAGGCGGCGGACTTCGCGGAACTCGAAGTCCTCAAGACTCGCAAGATCGCCGAGATGGAAACCACCATCGACGCCCGGCAGAACCAGGGTGTGGAGGCCAGCATGGCGAGGGTCGCCGCCGGCCAGGGCAAGGCGATCATGGACGAGGTCCGGATCGTCGTGGCGCGCATGACCGAGGTCGAGGCCGCCTCGCTGGACACCTATGCCCGGAATACCGAGCAGCGGACGAGGCGCACCGAGATCATGGTCGGAGCCCTGTTCCTGGCCCTGCTGGCCGCCGTCGGCGGAACAGCCTTCCTGACCTGGCGGTACATGACCACGCGCCAAGAGATGCTGAACGACCTCCAGGCTACGGCGACGCGGCAGACGGCGATCTTCGACGGCGCCATCGACGCCATCATCACCTTGAACCCCAGCGGCAGCATTGAAACGGTCAACATCGCGGCGGAACGGATGTTCGGCTATTCGGCGACGGAGCTGGATCGACGCGACGTGTCGCTGCTGGTCGATATCGCGACCGACGGCGAGGGCGAGTTCCTGAAGCGGCTCGGGGCGTCTCAAGGCGCGCTCGAAGGCGGCTTGCTTCGCCAGATGGAGGCGACGCGGAAGAACGGCCAGACCTTCCCCGTCGACGTGGCCTTGGGCGCCATGCAGTTGCCGACCGGGACCCATGTGGTCGCGGTGGTCCGGGACATCTCCGAGCGGCGTCGGATCGAGCAGTTGAAGGACGAGTTCGTCTCGACCGTCAGCCACGAGCTGCGTACGCCCCTGACCTCGATCGCCGGCTCGCTGGGGCTGCTGGCCGGCGGTGCGGCGGGACCCTTGCCGGAGAAGGCCGCGCGTCTGATCCAGATCGCCCAGGCCAACAGCCAACGTCTGGTGCGGCTGATCAACGACATCCTGGATATCGAGAAGATCGAGTCCGGCAAGCTGCGGCTGGAGATGGCGCCGCTCGATCTGCGTGAGATCGCCGCGCGCGCGGTCGAGGGCGTCCGCGGCTATGCCGAGGAATTGGGCGTGGTCCTGACCCTGGCGGAGGGCGAACCGGCGCCGGTGAGAGGCGACGCCGATCGCCTGATACAGGTGGTGACGAACCTGCTCTCGAACGCCTCCAAATTCTCTCCGCGCGGCGGCGAGGTGCGGATCACCGTCGATCCGGAAACGCGCCTCGCCCGGCTGAGCGTCATCGATCGGGGCCCCGGCATTCCGGACTCCTTCCGGTCGCGTATCTTTTCGAAATTCGCCCAGGCCGACGGGTCGGATACGCGCGCCAAGGGCGGCACCGGGTTGGGTCTCGCGATCGCCCGTGAGATCGCCGAGCGTCATGGCGGGCGGCTGTGGTTCGAATCCTCCGAAGGCCGGGGCGCGACCTTCTACCTGGACCTGCCGCTGGCCTCGGAAAACGCCAACGGGCTGGAAGGCGAAGGACCGCGCCTCCTGATCGTCGAGGACGATGTGGACGCCGCCGAGATCCTGCGGACCATGCTGGAAAGCGACGGGTTCGCCGCCGATGTCGCCTCGACCGGACGCGAGGGCCTGTCGGCCGCGCGGACGGGAGTCTATTCAGCGCTGCTGGTCGATCTGCAACTGCCCGACGCCGACGGGATCAGCCTGATCCGCGCAGGGCGGGCCGGGGCCGACACCCGGGACCTGCCGGTGGTCGTGGTCTCGGCGGACACGGCGCGCGGGATGGCGCGCGGCCGGTCGCTGGAAGTCGTCGACTGGATGGAAAAGCCGTTCGATCAGGCGCGGTTGCGCGAGGCCGTGGCCGCCATCTATGGGCGGATGGCCGACCGGAAGCCGACGATCCTGCACGTCGATGACGATCGCGACATCCTGGAGGTGACCGCATCGGCGCTGGCGGCCACGGCGGAGATGATCCCGGCCGAGAGCCTGGCGGCGGCGCGCGCCGTCCTGTCCAGGGTCCGGCCCGACCTGGTCATCCTCGACCTGGGCCTGCCGGACGGCTCGGGGCTCGAACTGCTGGGCGACCTCGGCGACGAACGGGGGCGGACGGTCCCGGTCATCGTCTATTCGGCCCAGGAGATGGACGGCTCCCTGGCCAACCGGGTTGAGGCGGTGCTGACCAAGTCGCGAACCTCACTGGCGGGGCTGACGCGCACCGTGCGACGCCTGACGAGCAAACCGAGACTCCCGTAGAAACGCGAAGGAGACGCCGATGCTTAAAATTCTCCATGTCGACGACGAGCCCGACATCCGCGAAGTGGCGGCCATGGCCCTGGGCATCGATCCGGATGTCGAGGTGCGCTCCGCCGCCTCGGGCGCCGAGGCGCTCGCCGTTCTTGAAGAGGGTTGGCGGCCCGATGTCGTCCTGCTGGACGTCATGATGCCGGCGCTGGACGGACCGGGTACGCTCAAGCGGCTGCGGCAGTTGCCGGATCACCGGGACACGCCGGTCATCTTCATGACGGCGCGCGCCCAGGCCCAGGAACAGAGCCGCTTCCTGGGGCTCGGCGCCATAGCCGTGATCGTCAAGCCGTTCGATCCCATGACCTTGGCCGGTCAGGTCCGCGACCACCTGTCCGGCGCGCGATGAACGATCCGCTTGCGCCGTTGCGTGCGAAGTTCCGGATCCGAGCGGCGAACGATCTGGCGCGGCTGCGGGTTCTCGCAGCGGACGACCCGAAGAGCGACGAGCTGAGAACGCTGGTCCACAACATGGCTGGAGCGGCCGGGACCTTCGGCTATGCGGACCTCAGCGAAGCGGCGAAGGACGTCGATGACCGCTACTTCGCCGGAGAGGCGCCGGAGCCCGGGGAACTGGCGCTGCTGGAGCTCAGGCTGGCGGAGGCGGCGCAAGCAGGCTGAGCTCAGGCCTTGTCCATGTCGTTGAGGAACGGCCGGATCGCCAGGATGGCCTGACTGCGGTTGTTGACGCCCAGTTTGCGGAAGATGGTCGACAGGTGCTGTTTCACCGTGCCCTCGGTCAGGTTCATGTCGGCGGCGATCTGCTTGTTCAGACGGCCGTCCGCCAGGGCCGTCAGCACCCGGAGCTGGGCGGCCGACAGACTGGCCACCTGTTTGCGGAAGGTCTCCACGGCCTCGGGCGGTTTCGCATCGATGGGAAACAGCGTCTCCCCGCGCAGGAGGGCGCCCACCGAATTGACCAGTTCGGAGACCGGCGACGACTTGCTGAGATAGGCGGCGACGCCGAAGGTCCGCGCCATGGCGACGGCGTGGCTGTCGACGCGGGCGGAGACGATGGCGATCGGCCGGTCGGGCAGCAGTTGCTGCAGGCGGATCAGGGCGCTGAAGCCGGTGGCGTCGGGAAGCATGAGGTCCAGCAAGACCAGTTTGATGCGTGCGCCGTTGGTCCGGGCGTAAGCCTCCGCTTCCGCCGCCGACCCCACCAGCCCGACCTCGATGTGCGGATAGGCGGCGCGGATGGCCAGTTCGAACGCCTCACCCACCAGGGGGTGGTCGTCTACGATCAGCACGATCCACCGCATGGCGGTTGCTCAGGCTTCGGAAACGCCCAGGCCGTCCCGGCCCGAATCAAGGCGGCAGGATGAGGCGCGCGCGGTTAACAAAAGATGCGGCCCAGCCGCTCGACAGCCTCGTCGAGGACGGCGTCGGCCTTGGCGAAGCAAAGGCGGACGATCGAACCGTCGGGCCCGCCTGTGACGAACGCCGAGAGCGGGATGGCCGCGACGCCGAACTCGGCGACCGTGCGGCGACAGAAGTCCTCGTCGGACAGGGCGAGGCCTGAAGCGCGCAAGTCGAGGCCGAGGAAATAGGTGCCCTCGCTCGGCGTCAGGGCGAAGCCCGCGTCGGTCAGACCCGCCACCAGTCGATCGCGGGAGCGCTGCAGGCCGGAGCGCATGTCGACGAAGGCGGCTTCGGGCCAGGCGAGCCCTGCGGCGACGGCGACCTGGAGGTTCGGCGGGGTGGCGAAGGTGAGGAACTGGTGGGCCTTGGCGACCGGGTCGACCAGGGCGGGGTCGCCGCAGACGAAGCCGATCTTCCAGCCGGTCATGCCGAACATCTTGCCGGCGGATCCGATCTTGAGGGTGCGGGCCGCCATGCCGGGCTCGGCGATCAGGGAACGATGGCGGCGGCCGTCGAAGATCACATGCTCCCAGACCTCGTCACTGACGGCGATCAGGTCGTGGCGGACGCAGACCCGGGCCAAGGCCGCGACCTCATCGGCGTCGAAAGCACGAGCCGTGGGATTGTGGGGATTGTTGAAGACGACCATCCGGGTGCGGGGCGTGATCGCGGCCTCGATGGCGTCTTCGGTCAGGCGCCAGAACGGCGGCTGGAGGCGGACGGGGACGGCGACGCCGCCGGCGCGCTCGATCAGGGGACGGTAGGCGTCGTAGGCGGGCTCGAAGATGATGACCTCGTCGCCCGGATGGACGAAGGCCATGATCGAGGCGGCGATGGACTCGGTGGCGCCGGAGGTGATCAGGACGCCGTCGAAGGTCAGGGGGACGCCCTGCAAGCGGCCGTGGTGTTTGACGACGGCATGACGCAGATCCGGCAGGCCGCGCGAGGGTGCGTACTGGTTGGAACCAGTCATCAGGGCGTCGGCGGCGAGGCGGCGAAGGCTCTCCGGTCCCTGATCGTCGGGGAAGCCTTGACCGAGGTTGATGGCGCCATGTTCGCGGGCGAGGCCGGACATGGTCTCGAAGATGGTCACCGGCATGTCGGCGAAGACGGGATGGGCGCGCATGGAGGGATGGGAGCGGACGGTCGGGGGAATGGCAAGGCGTAAAGAAGATGACACGGATCATCGCTCTTCCGCTGTGAACGGGATGGGGAAGTCGACGGAGCCTGGGCGGTCGCCCGGAACCGGGATGGCCCCCTGCTTTCGCGTTACGGGGACCGATGTGTGAGTTTTCGGCTCGCGCCGAGGCTCCGTCGCGATCGGTTCACGCGAGCGGCCGGTGATGGGTTTCGTGCAGCCTGTGGGGTTTTCGTCGTTTTCGACCCCCACGCTTGTCGCCGCTTAAACCCAGTCCGACCTCAGCCCACGACGGGCGGAGGGGTTCAGGGCCCTCCGGGCTCCACGGTTTTACGCCCCGTGGACAGTCCTGCATCAGCGCCGGTTCGTGCCTCCGCAGATCCAGGTCCTCGCCGGATCAGGGTCCTCGGCCGGCTGCGGCGATACAGTTTCCCGCTCGATCGCGCCCCACAACACGTCCGGGTCCTGGGCCCAGGACGCCTTCCCCATGCGGTGGGACATCCAGAAGCATACGCGCGATTTCGGGGGTGCCTGCGATAAAGCTATAAATCAGGGCCAGGTGTTGAAATCGTTGGGCGATTCAGACGATCCGTTGATGGGTATGGGCTTCTCTTTCGTCATTCCGGGCGGAGAGGCGAAGCCTCGCAGACCCAGAACAGGGCGGCGCCGGAGCGAAGCGGAGGCGATGTGTCAGCGAACGCGTGCGCGCCAGGTTCGCGCTCCCGCGCGCCGCTTCGTTCCGGGTCTCCGCTTAGCCTGTCCTCGGGCCGAGCGGAGCTCGGACCCGGGGGCTGCGCCCGGAATGACGAAAGGCAAAGGAAGCGCTCAGGCCCTCTGGGAGAGGGAGGACGTTTCCGCTTCGAGCGCCGCGCGGACCTCGGCGATGGCCTTGGGCCAGCCGTCGAAGCCGCCAGTCGCGAAGGTGCGGACGCGGGGGTAGAAGGGGTAGCGGTCGGTGTTCAGAAGGTGCCAGTCGTCGGGCGCGTGGATCAGCCAGGTCCGGGCCCCCGAGGCGGCGGCCAGGTTGGTGCCGGCGATGCCCGGGCCGACGACGAGGTCGAGGGCGTTCGACAGGGCGGCGAGATCCTCCAGGTCGTCCTTGAGATTGATCGGCGGGGTCCAGATCTTGACGCCCGCGGCCTCGGCGGCGGCCAGGTCCTCGGTCACGTCGCCGCACTGCAGGTTGACCATGAGGCAGCCGGGCGCGGTCAGGACCGGCTTCCAGCGCTCGAAGCTGGAGAAATAGCGGGCGCGGACGCCGGTCAGGATCAGGCTCTTCCAGTGCAGGCCGACCTTGAGGCCGGGACCCAGCTTTTCGAGCTCGGCCTTCCAGTGCGCGACCTTGGCCGGGTCGGGGATCAGGTAGCCGTCGCGGTCGGGGAAGGCGGCGATAGTCTGGCGATAGACGGCGCTGAGGCTGGCCATCGGGGTCCAGCAGTCGGCCTTGCCCTCGTCGTCGCCGATCTGCTCCATGAAGGGGCAGTAGCGCATCAGCCGCCCCTCGATGCGGACGGCGCGGTGGCCGCCGACGACGGCCGTGGGGAAGGTGCGCTGATAGAGATCGACCAGGCGCGGCTCGACGGCGATGAACACCTTGCCCTCGGGGCCCACCGCCTCGATCACGTCGGGCAGGCAGGTGCCGAAGACCATTTCGTCGGCGATGCCCTGTTCGCCGACGACGAGCAGGCGCTTGCCACGGATGTCCTGCGTCTCCGGATCCCAGCGCGGGGCGTCGGCGACGACATGCATCGCCTCGGGCATCTCTGGGTCGAGGCGGACCTCATAGGCGTCGAAGCCTTCCTTGAGGCGGCCCAGACCCATCAGGGTCATGGCGCGAGCCATCCGCATCATGGCGTGCTCGTAGGGGGTCTCGGCGCCCTTCATGGCTTCCTCGAGATCGGCCAGGGCGCGCTCTGGCTGGCCCAGCGGCTGGAAGGCGTTGGCGCGATTGTAGAGGGCCTTGGCGAAGGCGGGGTCGAGCCGCAGCGCCTCGTCGAAGAAGGTCAGCGATTCCTTCATCTGGCCCTGGTCGCTGAGGACCGTGCCGAGCGTGTTCCAGAGTGACGGGGTGGCGGGTTCGATCTGGAGCACGTCGCGCAGGACGTCGATGGCTTCCTGATAGCGTTTCTGGTCGCGCAGGACGCAGGCGAGGTTGTTGGTGCCTTCCGCATGGCCGGGCTCGATGGCCAGGAACTTGCGCAACAGCTTTTCGGCGATGTCGAGGTGGCCGAGGCGCTGGGCCAGGCGGGCCAGGTCGTGGGCGATGGCCGCGTCCTCGGGCAGGATGCGCAGGGCGGCGTCGTAGGCGTTCAGCGCCTCGGACAGATGGCCGGATTTCTCGCGGCAGATGGCCAGGACGTGCCAAGCCAGACCGTTGTGTTCATCGGCCTGAAGCACCGACAGGCAACGGCGCGTGCCCGCGTCGTAGTCGCCGATGCGAATCGCGGCGATGGCGGCCTTCAGCGATTCGATCGCCTTCTTCTGGGCCTTGAGATTGGGCGATTTGCGGTCGGACAGGGCGTGCGACAGGCGCCGGATGGCGGCGGGAGAGGCGGAGTCGCCGACCGCGCCCTGGGCCATCGGAATATGGCCGTGGGCGAGTTCGGAGGGCGAGGTATCGACGACGGTCATCAAGGGGGACTCGGTGCGGAGAAGGACGCGTTAAGGGGCAATACGGCCATGCTCTAGAACACATGGTTAACCACGGCTGTTTAGCCTGCGTCAGTCACCGCGCGGCTATGTCAGGGCCAAGCGGGCGCTAAGGAGGCGCACCCCATGCCGTTGAAGCTGTCTTTGAAGCCGGGGGAGAAGTTCGTCCTGAACGGCGCCGTCGTGCAGAACGGCGACCGGCGCGGGGTCCTGATCCTGCAGAACAAGGCCTCGGTCCTGCGCGAGAAGGACATCATGCAGCTGGAGGAAGCCGTCACGCCCGCCAAGCGCATCTATTTCCCGGTCATGATGATGTACCTGGACGAGACTTCCGCGCCCAAGGTCTACGACGAGTTCGTCACCCGCCTGACCGAATTCATGAGCGCGACGCGTAATCCCGAGATCATGGTCGAGTGCGTCTCCACGTCGAAACACGTGATGTCGCGCGAATATTACAAGGCGCTGATGAGCGCGCGGAAGATCGTCGACTACGAGGAAAGCCTGACCTGATGCTGCAGGCCTACGCCCAGACGTCGAACCGCACCGAGACGCCGCGCGAGATGGAGTACCGGCTGTTCGGCCAGGTCACGCGCGCCCTGATGCACGCCGCGACCGTCGACAAATCGGACGTGAAGACGCGGATCGAAGCCCTGGACTGGAACCGCCGCCTGTGGTCGGTGCTGGCCACGGACTGTTCCGACTCGGACAACCAGCTGAACAATCCGCTGAAGGCCCAGATCATCTCGATCAGCCTGTTCGTCGGCAAGCATTCCTCGGCCGTCATGCGCGGCGAGGATGATTTCGAAGCCCTGATCGACATCAACCGCTCGATCATGCAGGGCCTGGCGCCCCAGGGCCAGCAGGCGGCCTGAGGCCTCTTTCGGTGGGCAAAGTACGGCGCTGACCGGCGAGAAATTGCCGAGCGCCGACGCCGCCGAATAACTTTCCCAATCCTTTCAATCTGATCGGTCCGGCCTGATCCTTGCGTGGACGCGCGCAGGACCAGAACCGGTTCAACGGCCAGAAGGCCGCTCCCCCGACCAGAATGGAAGGACTTTACCCATGGCCAACTCGGTCAACACCAATCTCGGCGCGCTCGTCGCGCTGCAAAATCTGAACGCCACCAACGCCGAGCTGGCCGCCACTCAAACCCGGATCAACACCGGCAAGAAGGTGGCCAACGCGAAGGACAACGGGGCCATCTGGGCAATCGCCCAGGGCCAACGGGCCGACATCGGCGCCCTGGGGGCGGTCAAAACCTCGCTCGACCGCGGCGTATCGGCGGTCGACGTGAGCCTAGCGGCCGGCGAGAGCATCTCGGATCTCTTGCTGCAACTGAAGGAGAAGGCACTGGCGGCGACCGACAAGTCGCTGTCGACGGCGTCGCGTAGCGCGCTGAACGAGGACTTCAAGTCCCTTCGCGACCAGATCAACACGGTTGCCGCAAATGCCGACTTCAACGGGATCAACCTTTTGAAGACCGGCGCGACCGGCTTCCAGGCTCTGGCCAACGCGGCGGGCACCACGTCCATGACGGTCACCCCCGAGGTGCTGTCGCTGGGCTCGACGAATGTCACCGTTCTGACGACCACGACCATCGGCACCTCGACCCTGGCCACCACGGCCCTGGGTCTGGTGAACGCCTCCATCGACAAGGTCTCGGGCGCTCTGGCGCGTCTGGGCACTAAGGCGAAGGCTCTGGAGACGCATCGCACCTTCGTCGGGAAACTGACGGACGCGCTGGAATCCGGAGTGGGCAATCTGGTGGACGCCGATCTGGCGAAGGAAAGCGCCAAGCTCCAGTCGCTGCAGACGAAGCAGCAACTCGGGGTGCAGGCGCTGGGCATCGCCAACCAGTCGCCGCAAATCCTTCTGTCGCTGTTCCAGTAAGCGTAAGGCGCCGGGGAGTTCGCTCCCCGGCGTTACTTTTTTGGGGCGCTACCGCTCGGCTCGCGGAGCCTCGCTGCTTGAGCGCGGTTTTTTGGGCGCTACCGCTCCACGCGGCGTCTCGCTGCTTGAACGTGTTTCGGTGCGCTATTGCTCGCGGCTTGACCGTGGGTCTCCGATCACGAAATCGGGAGAGGGGCTTTGCGAAAGCTCCGAACTGCTCCTACCTTCGACGTCCCTGTTCAACAGTCGAAAGGAGGTGATCAAGTGATCTCATTGTCCCAAACCCGTACGGTGACCGTTATTTGGTCCTCCCACGAGGTCCGGGCCTGATCCTTTCAGGCTGAGTATCGGTCAGGCCGTATTGCGGTCAGACAATGAGGCCCGCCGGATTCGTCCGGCGGGCCTTTTTGTCTCTCAGCCGAGGTGCAGGGCGTGCTGGATGCCGTGGAACAGGACCACCAGCGATTCCCACGCCAGGGCGTAGGTCAGGATGCTGGCGACTGCCATCGCCCAGGCCCCGATCAGGACGATCCCGTCGCGCGCCATCAGACCCAGACCGAACAGCATCAGCGCCAGGTCGGGCAGGGCGTCGATCAGCGGCGCGGACGTCCCCATCATCAGCGCCATGACCACGCAGACGACACCGATCAGGATGTCGGCGACATGGCCGGTCAGGAACAGCAGGCGGGGCTTAGACAGCTTTTCGAACTGGCCGACCAGCCCCAGGATCTTGCTGCTGGCCCCTCGATAGAAGGACCGCGACACCGACGCCCGTCCCGCCCATCCCGGCAGCCAGACCTCGTGGCGCAGCATGGTCAGCTGGACGGCGAACAGGATGATGGCGATGGCGAACAGGGCCTTCCCGCCCGGCGGCCACGGGATCAGTGCGACCAGGGCCAGAGCCAGGATCAGAGCGCCGAAGCCGCGCTCGCCGAACCGGTCCACGACCTCGTGCAGCGACAGCTTGGGATCGTCGCCGTGGCCCAGATCTTCGAGCACTTCTGAAAAGGTGCTGGCGTGGGGGCTCTCAGAAACGGGCAAGCGAAACTCCGAATGGCGGATCGCTGCTTTAAGCGTCACACGCTCGCCGCGCCACAGACGATTTCCGACGGTCTCAGACCAGATGCTGGAACCAGCCCACCGAGGTTTCGAACGCCGCCACGATCAGGGCCCAGGCCGCCCAGACGAAGATGCAGAAGCCGGCGACGCCTAGCCAGGCCGCGCCGATCAGTACGCCGTCGCGCTGCATCAGGCCGAAGCCGAACAGGGCCACGAACAGCGACGGGAACAGGTTGCCGCCGAAGATCGGCAGCATGACGATGACGGTCAGCAAGGTCGTCACGATGCCGATCAGGACCTCGGCGATCTCGCTGCTCATGAAGCTCAGGCGGGGCTTGGACAGTTTCTCCACGAACAGCAGGGGCTTGCGCACCTTGCCGATGGTGGACCGGTAGTTGGCGCGCGGCAGGCTGGAGGTCAGCGCCCATTTCGGCATCCACAGCTGGTCGCGGCGAATGACCAGCTGCAGGCAGATCAGCAGCATGGGCGCGCCGAGGATGGTGGTCGAGCCGGGGATAGGCGAGGCGATGGCGTTGATCAGGCCGAAGAAGACCATCAGGGCGCCGAAGCCGCGCTCCCCGAACGCATTCACCAGCTCGCCGAGATAGAGTTTCGGGTCGTCCTTAGCCCCGATGTCATCGAGCACCTGGGAGAAGGGGCGGTTGTCGCTCTGAAAATCGTAGTCGGGCATCAGAGACGGGCTCGGCGAGGGATGAGAACGATCTAGGCCGCAGGTTGAGCCGCCGCCACTTAACATTCTTACAGAACTAGAAAATCCCGCCGATCCAGTCGAACCCGGCGCGGAAGCCGCCGACGACCAGATGCCAAGCCAGGAACAGGACGACGGCCGTGACCCCCGTCATGACCCAGCCCAGCAGTACCGCCAGCCCGTCGCGCTGCATGATCCCCAGCGAGAAGAAGCCGATCGCCACGGCCGGGATCAGGTTCCCGCCGAACACCGGCAGGACGAGGATGGCCGACAGGACCAGGCAGGCGAGACCGATCAAGCCCTGACCCAGCCGTCCCGTCAGAAAATAGAGCCGGGGCCGCGCCAGGGCCTCCGAGAAGCGGATGATCTTCATCAGCCGGCCGCTGGCGGTGCGGAAGGTCTCGCGTTTGACCGAGGCGCGACCCAGCCGGCGCGGCAGCAACAGACGGTCCCGGCCCCAGGCCAGTTCGGCCGACAGGAACAGCAGGGGCGCACCTGTGAGCGTCGTGCCGCCGGGCGGCCAGGGCAGCATGTTGACGATGGCGAACAGCAGCATGACCGCGCCGAACGCCCGTTCGCCGAAGGCCTCTACGATCTCGCCCAGGAACAGCTTTTCGCCGCCATGGGACCCCAGCCGCTCCAGCGTGTCGGAGAAGCGGCGAGGGCGGCCGGTCGAGGTCTCCGTCAAGCTCATGGTGCGGTGGCGCGATGTCGGATGAGGCGCGGCAAGTGATGGATCATACGGCAGTTTATCTGTCCTGTCGTCGTGCTGAGCACTTTACCCCCGGCCTAGGATCGCTTAGCAAAAATGGGCATTTCAGTAAATTTGGGGGACTCTCGATGAACAAGTTCGCTCTGCCGACGGCCTTGGTCGCCGCCGCGATGATGGCGACGCCGGCCTTGGCCGTTCCGGTCCAATGGACGATCAACGGCACCTTCGCCGACGGCGGTACGATCAGCGGGACCTATGTTTATGACAACGACGTGCCGGGCGGGCTCTATTCGGCGGTCAACGTCACGACCACGGCGGGTACGCCGGTCCCGACCCTGGCCACGGGCGCAAGTTACATCAGCCAGGCCAGCGGGGCCTCGAACGGTTTCGAGTTCCGCACCGCCGGTGGAAACGCGAATGGTGAGCGGACCCTGCTGATCAGCATCAACGGAAACATGGGCAATACGGCCGCAGTGATCCCCCTGCGCGTGGCGGGAAACAGCGTTGAAGGATTGTGTACGAACGGCAACTGCACCGGCGCCTATGGCAGCCCGCGCAATCTGACCTCGGGCACGATCACCGGTGTCGTGGTCGGGCCCACGCCGGTGCCGACCCTGACGGAATGGGCCATGATCGGTCTGACCGGGATGCTGGCCGCCGCCGGCGCGGCGATGGCGATGCGTCGTCGAGGCATGATCTAGGACGCGGGCCGGCCGCTGAACCGTCAGCGGTCGGTCACATGCTCGGGTTTGCCCTTGCGCTTGGTGTGGGCGAACTCCTCGAGCTGCTTCTCGGTCATGGATTCCTCCATCGACTTCGAGGCGCCCTTGAGGTGCGACTTGGGCGTATCGCCGCGCTTGGCCGACAGGGCGGCGCCGGCGGCCTTTTGTTGAGCTGCGGATTTGGCTGGCATGAGAGGCTCCTTTTCCGGAGCCTTCAACGGCGAGACGGGCGCCGTGTTCCTGAGTTCAGAAGCCGACGCAGGCCGAGCGCTGGATCAGCATGACGGCGTCCTGGTCGAAGGCCTCGACATAGGCGGCGCGGATGGCGTCGAGTTTGGCGCGCTCGTCGGCGTCGCC
>Ga0247737_1000317_pt1 | contig 18423 bp, 14 predicted proteins | sample UWRJL028104C2_FD_180937 | JGI IMG/M metagenome (GOLD analysis project Ga0247737, IMG submission 180937) | Plant litter microbial communities from Arlington Agricultural Research Station in Wisconsin, United States - UWRJ-L028-104C-2 | ecosystem: Environmental > Terrestrial > Plant litter >...
CCACAGCAGGTACAAGTAGAGAAAGCGCACGATGCGGGGGCGGATGACCTGCGACCAGGGCCGGGTCAGGGCCGGGGCCGCGAAATAGCCCGACACGAGCAGAAACAGCGGCAGGAGGAACGGCCAGATCACCTCTGCCAGCAGAGCCCAGGCACGGGGCATCGGCAGTGCGATCTGCCAGTCGACCTGCAAGTACGTCTTCACGATCACGTGCCAGAGCACGACCAGCACGATCAGCGCCCCCTTGAGGGCGTCGCCCCAGCTCTCGCGGCGGGTGGTTCTGGCTTCCGTCGGCTCTGTGGCGCGGAGGTGCACTGTGGTCATCGGCTTCTTCACTGCTGGGAGTCACGCACCCCCAGCTCGGAGGCGCGGTTCCACTACAGCAAGCAGCGTGTTGCAGAGATGTGAAGTGCGACCGGATCGGTCGCGGCAGGAGAGGGAGCGCTAGATCAGCCCGCGCAGCGTGTCTTCCACGCTCGACTTGCGCAGCCTGGCGCGCGAGGCGAGTCGGTCGTACTCGGCGCGGGTGAGATTCACCGTAAGAGAAACACTTTCCTCTGGCTCGTCGTCGTCGAACGAGAACAGCGACGGCGCCTCTTCCGCCGGCTCCGCAACGGCGGGAGTGGCAGGAGCCGCACGTCCGGCGAGGCCGGGGCCGGAGGGGATGGCCGTGCCGCGCTGGAATGCTTCCGAGACGGCTCGGGCACGGGCATCCGCTGCCTCGTTCAGGGGGTGGTTGGCGTGACCCTTCACCCACTCGAACCGGTAGCGGCGGCCGGCCAGCTCTGCATCGATCTCCTTGAGCAGGTCGACGTTCATCACCGGCTTGCCGTCGGCCTTGCGCCAGCCCTTGCGCTTCCAGCCGGGCATCCACTTGGTGACACAGTTGATCACGTACTGGCTATCGCAGAGGATGAGCAGGTCGTCGTCGAGATGCTTCGTCTCGCGGAACAGCTGCAGCACCGCGGTGAGCTCGCCCTGGTTGTTGGTGGCGTGCTTCCAGCCGCCGGCAGACCAGTTGTCGTCGTCGATGTACCAGGCCCATCCGGCCGGGCCGGGGTTTCCGAGGGCTGAACCGTCAGCGGCGGCGCGAATCGTCATCGAGGCCTTTCGTGGTGCGGAGTACGGCTTAGAAGAATAGCGGGATGCGCCGCCCATGCCCGCGATGCGGCACCCGATTCGAGGGCTCCCGTGGCTTCGCCACGCGGGGGATCTGCCTCGGTTTGGAGCAGCCCGCGCGGGTAGGTTACAGTTACTAGTCGGCTCCTCCGCGGGGGAAACCGGTGGGGTATGGTGTAATTGGCAACACGGAAGATTCTGATTCTTTTGTTCTTGGTTCGAGTCCAGGTACCCCAGCTGTGATAGTGCGAGAGCCCCGGTCATCCGGGGCTTTTGTGTTTCTGAACTGCCAATGAGCTAATCGGCGGGCTCTTTCTCAAGAGCAAATCGCTCCCGCCACGACGGACCTCAAAAGTGACCTTGCCGCGCATCTTGCGATGTCCCGGCGTGCCGCTGATAACGCACGGCGTCCAAAGGGCACTATCCATAACGGGTCAGGCTTGTACCGCTTTCTGCTCATGCGATTACCGTCTCGACCAGAAAGATCCAAGCAAGACGACTCAACCTACGATTGGGGCTCGGATGACTCAAATTGAAGTCGACCCGGACGAACAGATTTCTAACAAGCGCTCCGCGACTCTGCTACTTGCGTGGCAGTGCGTAAATCACGAGAACTTCGCTGGTCAGACGATGGTCCAGAAGGCGCAGTGGCTGATGCGGATGGGATTATCTCGCCAGGAGTCCGCGGCGGTCTTGGGTTCTACCGATAACTCCTTGCGAGTTATGATCAGCCAGACGGCCGCGAAAGCCAAAGCGAAGTCGAAGGCTAAGGACTAGAGTTTTTGGCCTTGTAACGCTGAATGGCCTGGCTTACCGCCTGCGGCGATTTGCCCATTATCTGGGATATTTTTCGCCCCGAGATGCCAGCGTCGCTTAGCATGATTTCGAGTGGAAGCAAATCACTCGAGTCTGATTTCATCGCGCGATACTTCTGTATTTCGATCGCTACCAAGATCTCAAGGGACCGGGCGATCTCGTCAAGCTGAGAGTGCTCATCCTGCATCTGAATTGCTCAACTCCTCAATTGAATCGATAATTCCCATCGCAACTGTGGCGGCGTTCCCCGCCGCGGACGGTTGGTTGTGTACATCGTTGGCAGCCGTCTTGTCGAGGAGGTGATCACTAACTGAACGAACTATCAGCCCGGGAACATCCGCGAACTCGCAGGCACGAAGGAACCCGAGTCCCTCCATCTCGACTACCGCAGCATCGCTCGCGATGAGTTTGACCCACTCGAATTCCCCTCCGCTCTGAAGGCGGAGGAGCTTCTCGCCCGAAGCAATTGGGCGCATCACAATCTTTGGAATTCCGGCGATAGCCTGCTGCAGGCTCTCCCCCGCGATCTGGAGGAGTCTCTGATTCGGGGCAAGCGACTTAGACCGTGCGGCTTTCTTATCTCCTATTTCTGCAGATTCATAGTCATAGACGTACTCGGCGATGACCACGGTGCCAAACGGGAGGTCGTACAGCGCCCCGGAGATGCCGGAGAAAATAGCGGCGGCGGGTTGGATTAATTTAAGAGTTGCGCTCACCACTGCGGCCGAGTTGGAGTTTCCCTGCCCCGTCTTGATCGCGGAGATTCGTATTCCGGTCCGGCTTGTTCCCGAGTAAACGAGAACGCTCCCGCTCAGCTGCCTCGTGACATTGTCTAACCGCTTTAATACCGAGGTTAGTTCTAGATCGGTGGCGACGTAGATTGCGTATTTGACTGGGGGGTCGATTGGAACGATCACTGTAGCCATCGTGTCTGCATCCAGCTGGCTCACGATAATTTCGGCAATTGCTTTCTTGGAGGTGCCGGATGAAAACGCCATTTCGGGCGTAATTGAATTGAGCGCCTGTCGATATCTGTCATTCGCACTCTCTGCTCTTGACATGGCTCGAGCAATTCGCGAGACGTCATTCCCTGATGCGAAAATTCGATTCCGTGAAAATAGGTCATTTAGTTGCCGCTCGAGAGGATTCATTGGAGCTTTGGGAGCCCCTTCACTGCTTTGACGTAGTCGACATGCTTCTCAATACGCAAACCCTCATCCACGGCGGTCTTTTGAAATACGCCCGAATTGCCAACGAGAGCAACAGGTTGGATTACTCCCAGTTCGACCAGTTGAATGAACTTCTGATAGGTCGCTGCGCGTTTTCCGCCTTTGAGATCGAGGCCGACGATTTCGCCGAGGATTTGCTCACGAGTACGGACGCCGTTGACTCTCCGGTATATCTCAAGGAGCACCTGATCAGAGACGAGTTTCTGGACAATCCCCGCCGCGAACTCAGTTGCCTGGCTGTAGAGCATGACCTTCATCATGTTCCCTTGATCCTGAAGCTCGTTTCTTATCCGTTGGATGTCCGCTTCAATATCTTTGTCAGTCATGACTTCAATGCTGCTTTCTTTGCGCGCGAAATGGCCATGCGAATCGCGTCGGGTTTTTTCCGAAGAATCGCCGCTATCGTGGCATTGTCGAGTCCGACTTCGGATAGCAAAACTTCGGTTGGCGTCTGGTCGACATCGTCCCGAGTTCTTGACTTTCTTTCGTCTGCGAGGAGGGCAAGGATCGCCATCAGTATCTGTGTGCCGCGCATATCCACTTGTGGATGCTCGATTGACTCGTTCAAATCAAACCGCCGCTCTTGACGGTCCGTGTTGATCCTGCGCCACTTGCGAGCAGAATTTTCTGATCCACTAGTTCAGATATCCGACGCTGCACGGTCTTCTCGCTCACGTTCTTGGAGGCGGCAACTTTCGCCTTCAAAGCGCCAGTCGGCGTCCAATCCTCGGATTCGTCGAGTAATGCGGCAACTACCGGATCGGCTCTCAGCCGCTCTCGCGCTTGCGAAATCAGTTCGGCATTAGCTAGCTGGTATAAGCCGATCAATTGATCTAGACGATCGACGATCTCTTGCGTCAAGACACACCCCTTTTCCAGGTCGGTGACTCAACTTACGGGTGACGATACCTCACTAGCAGCCCCAGAACGGGGGTGGTGTTGATCAAGGGCGTGTGAGCATTATCTGTCAGCACCGCGGGCAGTCTCATTAAGAAGTTGATCGGTCAACCGCGCGAGTCAATGACACAGGGTTGCGAACAGGGTCGAATGTGCTCCGTCCGCTGACGCGATAGGCCAGTTGATCACGTGCTTGTTCGATATCCATCCATCAATGCCGCGCTCCCGAGGATTGAGCCGTCGGCAGCTCCACCGGCGAATAGCGTCACTAAAGTGAGAGCGGTAGTTCCGCGAGTGGTCATGCGGAGCCGTCGAGTAGCGGCGTCGTGCGCTGCATGGTCCCTCTGCTACACGCCACGAGTCGCACAACCGCACTAGCATTTCCCCGTGCCCAAGACGCCGTCGCACGAGCCCACGCCTGTCACAGGCGAGCGGGTACTCATCCTGTCCGCGGGGGTCGGGGCTGGTCACAACAGTGCCGCTGCCGCCGTCCAGTTGGCGGGCGATGCCCGCGCCGATGTCGCCGAGGTGCGGGTGGTCGACGTGCTCCAGCACAGCACCGTGCTGTATCGCGACCTCCTGGGCAAGGGCTATTTCACCCTGGTGGAGAATGCTCCGTGGCTCGTCGACTGGGGTTACGACGTCAGCGATCAGCCGTTCCGTCGCCGTGGTGCCATCGACCCGTGGACTCGGGCGAACGGGCTGCCGACGGTCGCCGAGATCCGGCGCTTTCAGCCGACGGTCATCATCTGCACCCACTTCCTTCCTGCGCAGCTGATCGCCTCGTTGATCCTCCGCGGACAGATCGATGCCCGCACCGCCGTCGTCACCACCGATTACGACTTCCAGGGTCTGTGGCTCACCAGCGCTTTCCACGCTCTGTATGTGGCGCGGGAGGAGGGGAGGGTGCAGCTGACCGCCCTCGGTGTGCCGGCCGACCGCGTCGTGGCAACGGGCATCCCGGTCGCGGCGACGGACCTGCAGGCGCCGGTGCGCGATGCCGAGAAACCGCCGATGCTCCTGATCTCGGCGGGCGCGTCCGGCGGGGACTACGCCCTCGCTGTGGTGCGGCAGACGATGCACATGCGCTCGCCGACCAGAGTCACCGTCGTGTGCGGCCGCAATGCCGAGCTGAAGCGACGCGTGGAGGAGATCGTGGCACCCGCCGGTGACCGTTATGAGGTGCTCGGGTTCACGACCGACATGCCGCGACTGCTGCGCGAGGCCGATCTGTTCGTGGGCAAGCCCGGCGGCCTCTCGGCGTCGGAGTGCATGGCCGCGGGGCTTCCGATGGTGCTGGTGAACCCGATCCCGGGTCAGGAGGTGCGCAACGGTGACTACCTGATGGAGCAGGGTGCCGCGATCCGCTGCAACACTCCATCGACCATCGGGTGGAAGATCGACCAGGTGCTCAGCGAGCCCGGCCGCCTGCAACGCATGCAGGAGGCGGCACACCGCATCGGCCGACCGGACGCGGCGCAGCGCATCTTGAGCGGACTGTTGGAGGGTTCTGGCCGTCCGCTGGTGGTGACCCGCGCGGCACAGAAATCCATCCTCGTTGCGAGCGAGCAGCGTGTGATCGCCAGCGAACTCACCGGACCGACGGCCCTCGTGCGGTTGATCGATCCGGCGGCGGAAAGCACCGTCGCGGTGGTGCAGGCGGAGGAGCTCGTCGACCTGACCCGCCGATACGCGGAACCTGACGGAACGCTGGTGCTGCGCCAGGACGAGTCCCGAGCCCCGTTCCGGTGGGAGGCGCGGCGCCTGCTGCGCGCCGTGCTGGGGGAGGATTCGAGCCTTTCCGTACGCGTCGAACCCCTGGGAGCCGGCGCTACCGGTCGCTAGCTCGCCGTAGCGGCGACGCGCCATCCCAGCTCGCCGGACTGTGCTGGTCGGCGACGATGGCCCAGTCGCCCGGCCGAGCCGACCACTCTCGGGTGGCGGGATCACGCTGGAGGGTGGGCGCGGCATCCAGAGCGACACGCACGATCGTCTCCGCATGCGCTTGCACGGTCACCTTCTCGAAGCCCAGCAGCTGCGCGACCGGGCGGGCGAGGGACACGTCGGCTCCGTAGACCTGCACGACGGTGGAGCCCTCGCGGTCGCCCGTGTTGCTGACGCGTACCTCGGCGGTGCCGCCGGTGTCGTCGAAGCGGTGCTCGAGCAGTTCGTGCGTGAACGTCGTGTAGCCGAGGCCGAATCCGAAGGGGAAGGCTGCCGTGTGACCGTCGGCATCGAGCATCCGCTGCCCCCATCGGTCGTCGTAGACGACGGATTTCGCGGTGCTGTCGAAGGGTGGGAGGTGCGCGGCATCCGTGGGAATGACGAACGGCAGGCGTCCGCCGGGCTCGACGTCGCCCGTCAGGGCGCGCGCGAGTGCGTGGCCGCCCTCCATTCCGCCGTACCAGGCGAACACGATGGTGGGCACGCGCTGCCGCCACGACTCCATCAGAATCGCGCTGCCGCCGATCAGCACGACGATGGTGCGCGGGTTGGCCGCGGCGACCGCCCGAACCAGCTCGGCGTCGGAGGGGCGCAGATCGAGCGAACGGCGGTCGCCGCCGCGCACGAACCGCGACGCGAAGCGCGCGAGACCGGTGAGTAGCGCACGGAGGGGGCCCGATTCGAAGGCCCGGCCGAGCACGCCGACATTGACCCCGCCCGTCACGACCGACTCGCCCTCGTCGTGATGGTCTAGCCCCACCACCACGATCGCCGTGTCGGCGGCGGCGGCAGTCTCGGCCGCAGCCTTCGCGCCGGGCATGGCTGCGGTCGTAATGCGCACTCCGGGAAGCGCGGCGCGAAGCCCCTGCAGAGGCGAGACGGTGGAGGGTGGCCGCACACGCGACGATCCGTGATCCCCGAGGTTCGCCTCGTCCGCGAGGCGGCCGACGACCGCGAGGTGACGGATGTCCGGCGCGAGCGGCAATAGCGGCGCCCCGTCGACGGCGTCGTTCTTGAGCAGCACGATCGACTCCTCCGCCACCCGGCGGGCCAGCGCTCGGTGCGACGGTGACGCGACAACGTCGGCGCCGGGCTCCTCCGGGTCGCGGGTCGCGGCATGCTGCAGGGTGGTGCGCAGAATCCGGTGCGCTGATAGCAGCACCGTGTCGCGGTTCAGGGCTCCGGATCGCAGCGCACCCGGCAGGTAGCGCGCGCGCAGCAGGCGCAGCGGCATCTCGACATCCATGCCCGCGACCAGGCTGCCGACGGCATCGTGCGTGCCGAACACCCAGTCGCTGGTGACGAACCCGGTGAACCCCCACTCGTCGCGCAGGATGTCGGTCACCAGCGCGCCGTTGACGTCCATGTATTCGCCGCGCACGCGGTTGTACGCCGTCATCATCGAGTCGGCACCCGCCTCGACCGTGGCCTTGAAATGTGGCAGGTACACCTCGTGCAGAGCGTGGTCATCGACCAGGACATCCACCTCGAAGCGCTCGTTCTCCATCGAGTTGAGCGCGAGGTGCTTGACGCAGGCCATCACGTTCACGCGAAGACCGCGGGTGATGGCAGACCCCATCGTGCCGGTGAGCACCGGATCTTCCCCGTAGCATTCCTGCGCCCGACCCCAGGCGGGGTGACGGAGCAGGTTGATGCAGACGGAGGCGGAGTAGTTCGCATCCTGAGCGCGGGTTTCGACCCCGATGGCGAGACCGACCTGCTGTTCCAGAGGCGTATTCCACGTCGCAGCGCGGGCCATGCTGACCGGAAAAGCGGTGGAGGCCCCGATGACGACGCCCCGGGCGCCGTCGCTGAACCGGATGCCCGGAATGCCCAGTCGCGGGATGGCGCCGGCCACGAAGGCGCGCTGGTGCAGCCACCGCGGGATGAGCGGCAGGGTGCGGCGGGGGGAGTCGCCGTCGAGCAGCCAGAGCAGTTCGACATCCGTCAGCTGCTCGATCAGCTGGTCAGCGGCGGCATCCGCGTCGATCTCCGAGGCTCGGATCGCCCGCACAGCCTCGCCGTACGCCGTGCCCGCGAGCACCCCCGTCGACGGCCCGGCGGCCGTGCGCTGAGCGGGCATCTCCATGAGATGAATTCTGTACCCGCGGACGGGTCGACGCCACAGCCGCCAGAGGGCCACGTTGGTCAGTCGGCCGGGGCGCGCGTCGCCGGCGCTTCTCCCGTGCTCTCGCGCACCACCAGTCGATAGGGCGCCTCGGTCTCGAGGTGCCCGGTCAGATCCGTGGAGCGCGACTTGATTCTCTTGTTGAGGAGTTCGACGGCTTGACGGGCGATCTCTTCGCGACCCGGTGCGATCGTGGTGAGCGACGGCGTCGAGAAGTGGGCGTCCTCCGTGTCATCGAAGCCGACGACCGCCACGTCCTCCGGCACGCGGTATCCCGCCCGCAACAGCCCACGAAGAGCACCCAGCGCCAGAGCATCGTTGAAGCCGAACAGGGCGTCGAAGGGCACACCCGAGTCGATCAGGCGTTGCACAGCCTCGGCACCGGCGGCCCTGGTCCAGGCGCCGCCATGCACCGTCAACCGTGGGTCGAGCGCGATGCCTGCCTCGGCGAGCGCCTGCTCGTATCCGCGCAACCGCAGCTGTGACGCTCCGAGGTTGCCGTCGGGCTCGATGCCGATCACGGCGATGCGGCGTCGCCCCAGGTCGATCAGATGCTGCACCGCCAGTCGCGCTCCGGCGGCATTGGCCATGGCGACGTGATCGAAATCGCTGTCGAATATGCGGTCACCGAGCAAGACGACGGGAAACCCGAGCTTGAGCTCGGCGAGATCCGCGGCGGTGATCGCTGTCGGCGCGAAGATCACACCGTCGACGAGGGTTCCGCGCGAGCGAGAAAGCACCGCCAACTCGCGCTCCCGTTCGTCTTCCATCGTCTCCACCGACACGGTGAGGCCGACCTCCCGCGCCGCGTGGATCACCGACTGGGCCAGCTCGGCGAAATAGGGCTGGTTGAGGCTCGGAACGGCGAGGGTGATCATTCCCGTGCGACCGTTGCGCAGATTGCGCGCGGTGACATTGGCCTGATAGTCGAGCTCGACGAGCGCGCGCTCGACCCTGTCCACCGTGTCGGGACGGATGCCCGGCTGGCCGCGCAGAAAACGGGAGACGGTCTGGTGCGAGACTCCCGCGACCCGCGCGACGTCGTAGAGAGTGGCAGCCTTTTCCCCCGGCCGTCGGCTGCTTGTCACGACTGCCCCTTCCGTACTCTGTCCCTGCGATGCGACGGAGTGAAGCGACTGATCGGCGGGATGATTTCCTCGAGCAGTGTATCGATGCCCGGCGGTGCGAATCGGGCGCCCTCGAGGACGACCTCGACGCCGACCTCCTCGAGCTCGATCGGCACCGTCACGCCGGCACAGTGGATGTCGTGCACTCCGAGAGCTGTGCGCACTGCGGCGCGGAACCGAGCGCGCACCAGCGCCGGCGCGCCGGATTCGTCTGGCGCCCAGTCGAGGTCGACCTCGATGCCGGGCCGGGCGCGGAGCCCCGTGAAGGAGCCGCGGGAGAGTTCGGTGGGCACGGCCTTCAGCAGGTCGATCCGCCCCCCGTGACTCTGCAGAAAGCACTCGGCAAGGCCGGTGACGAAACCCAGGTTGCCGTCGATCTGGAACGGTGGGTGAGCGGCGAACAGGTTGGGGTACAGCCCGCCCACCCACGGTCCGCGATCCACGTCCATGTCCCGGAAGAACAGCCGCATCAGGTCACCGGTCTTTCGTCCATCACCGAGACGGGCTCGCATGATGAGCTTCCAGGCGAGCGACCACCCCGTTGACTCGTCTCCGCGCTCATTGAGGGTCGCAGCGGCGGCGGTCGCCAGTTCCGGCGTCGGGGTCCAGTCGCTCGGATGGAGGAAGTACAGGTGTCCGATATGGCGATGATTCGGGTCGGGGAAGTCGAAGTCATCCGCCCACTCCTTCACGGTGCCACGGCGACCGATTCCCGGCGACGGTATTCGTGGCCGCGCGGCCGCCGCGGCGGCGACGACGGGATCGTCCAAAATCCCGAGCCGATCGGCGACGGCGCCGACGATGTCGAGGAGGTCGGCGATCACCACGAGGTCGAAGCTCGACGATCTGGCCACGGAGGCCACGGAGCCGTCCGCCGAGAAGAACTGGTTCTCGGGCGAGCTCGACGGCACTGTTCCGAGAGTGCCGTCGGACTCCTCGACCACCCACGCCAGAATGAATTCGGCCGCGGAGCGCATGGGTTGCCACGCGCGTCGGCGGAGGAAATCATCGTCGGCACCATAGAGCGCCCTCTCCCAGAGGTGTCGCACGAGCCACGGGCCGGCGAGCGGCCAGAACGCCCACTTCGGATCGTGATCACCGTTGCCGACGGGCAACGAATAGGCCCAGACATCGGTGTTGTGATGCGCCGCCCAGCCCGGCGCACCGTACAACTCCCGTGCGGTTCGTCGACCGGTGCGGCTGAGCGCGTCGATGAGATCGAACAGGGGGGTCGCGCAGCTCTGCAGGTTCGCCACCTCCGCCATCCAGTAGTTCATCTGCAGATTGATGTTGGTGGTGTAGTTGGAACTCCAGGCCGGCTGGAGCGAGTCGTTCCAGATGCCCTGCAAGTTTGCCGGAGTTCCGCCCTCCCGAGAGCTGGAGATGAGCAGGTAGCGGCCGAAATTGAAGAGCAGTGCCGCAAGAGCGGGGTCGGCGGCAAGCGGCCCCCGCGGATCGGCATTGCCCCGCCGCATCCGCAGGTCGGTGGGAAGACCCGGGCTGACACCGATGGCGGCGGACGCCGCGTCGTACAGGCCCGCATGATCTGCGACGTGACGCGAGAGCAACTCGGCGTCACCGTGACGCGATGCTGCCAGCACGCGCCGGCGTGCCCGCGACTCCGCGTCGCCAGCGCTGCCGACGGGCGGGCGCGCGATCCCGTCGAAGGTCGTCTCGGTCGACAGGATGAGCCGCACGCTGTTCGCGCCCCGCACCCTCAGGCCGGTCGCACCGGGGTCGAGGTCGTCGAGCGTGACCGTTGTCGTGCCGTCATGGATGAGGCGGGCCACGAGGGCAGCCTGCAACGACATCCTGTCGTCGTCGTAAACGATGTGCGTCGTCACGTCGTCGTGCGGTGGGACGACGTCCGCGGGGAGCTTCATGGTGAGCGTCATCTCGGCCGTGTCTGCCCGGGCTCGGGCGGCGAGAAGTGTGAGGGGACTGTTCAGCGCGAATGTCGCGTCGATGCCGCCGGCTCGGTCGGTCGTCAGCTCGTATACGAGTACGCCGTCCCGGTGGCTCACGTATGTCCGCTGCCGAACGGGTAAGCCCGCGACCGAGTACCGGGTGTCGTGCACGGCGGTCGACAGATCGAGGCGGCGACTGTATCCCGTGACCCTGCCCTGCGGGTGGATGTCGACCATGAGTTCGGCGAATGGGAGGAAGGCCTGGCTGTGCCTGTGTTGCAGTCGTCGAAGAGGTGCGTCGGCGAGCGGATGGTTGCCCGCGGCGATCGCGTCGCGCGCCTCCCGAATCGCGGCCAGCGCGACCGCCGGGGTGATCTGAGGCTCTTCGAATTCGCTCGACGGCGATCCCGACCAGGCCGTCCCGTCGTTGATCTGCAGGCGTTCGCGGAAAGGTCCGCCGTACACCATCGCCCCGATACGGCCGTTGCCGAGTGGCAGCGCCTCAGTCCATACACCGGCGGGTCGATCGAACCAGATGTCGTGATGCCCCATCGACTAGTCCTTCGTACTTCCGCTGGTGAGTCCGTTGACGATGAAGCGAAGACCGAACAGCACGAACAGAACCGCGGGAATCGCGAGGATGACGAGGCTGGCGTTATAGCGACCGAAGTCCTCCGGCGAGCGGCCCAGGGCGTTGGCGAAGGAGGAGACCGACTGGGCCGCCGTCGTGATATCCGGATTCGTGAACAACATGGATGGCCAGAGGAAGTCCTGCAGCGACCAGATGAAGCAGAGCACCACCAGATTGGCGATCACCGGGCGCGAGAGCGGCAGGTAGACGCTCCAGAAGATGCGGAAGTGGCTCGCTCCGTCGAGGGTCGCCGCCTCCATGAGTGCGTCGTCGATGTTCCTGCCGTAGTTGCGCATGAGCAGAACCCCGAACGGGATGGTGAGAGCCGCCTCGGGCAGGGCCACGCCGACGTAATTGTTGAAGAGGGCGAGCTGGTGCGTGATGTGGAAGACCGGCACGATCAAGGCCGTGCCCGGCACGGCGAGAAACAGGATGATCAGTGCGAACACCAGTTCTCGCCCGCGGAACTCGATCTTCGACAGGGCATAACCCGCGGTGGCGCTGACCGTCACCACGAGCGCGGCGTGGAGCACGCCGATCGCAAACGAGTTGACGTAGGTGAGCAGAATCGGCACACCGCCGACGGGTTCGGCGATGAGGCTGGTGTAGTTCGCTATTCCCGCCCCTTGCAGAGACTTGGCGATCGCCGCATACAGGGGAAACGCGAAGAGCAGAGCCATGACGATGAGCAGACCGTAGATGATCCAGCGATCCGGACCTCGTGTCACGATCATCGCTATCGGGTTCTCGATCGCGGTTCTGCGCGGACGACCCCGGAGGCGCCGCACCGATCCTGCCGATCGTTGGCGGCCGCCATCCGGTCGTTCGAGGGGAGGGAAGATGTCGGAAGTGCTCATGCTTTACGGTCCCTCGGGGCGCGGGTGACGACCATCTGCACGAGCGAGATGACGAGGGCGATGAGCAGCACCACGATCGACGCGGCGGCGGCGAAACCGATCGTCTTGCCACTGGAGTTCGCGTAGCCGTAGAGGTAGGTGCCCACGATCTCCGTCGTCGTGCCCGGCCCGCCCTCGGTGGAGAACAGCACCTGCTCCAAAGCCCGGAACGAGCCCAGCAGCAGCGAGAGCACCACGGTGATATGGGTGCTCCGCATCATCGGATAGATGATGGAGCGCATGATCCGAAAGGTTCCGGCCCCATCGAGAAGCGCCGCCTCCAGGGAGGAGACGGGGAGTGCCGAGAGATCTGCCGTGTAGTACATGATCGGCAGGCCGATCAGGTAGCAGAAGATTAGGATCACCGCTCCGTACGCGAGGCTCGGAGTGGTGAGCCAGGACTGCGCGAGCGAACCCAGGCCGACGGCTCGCAGAGTCTCATTGAGCACTCCAAAACGCTCCTGGAGCATCGACCCGAAGATCGTCGCGACGAGGGAGAGCGGCATGAGCGCCGGGAGGAGAAACACCAGGTAGAACAGCTTTCTTCCGTGCACGCCGGTCGACAGGGACACCGCGATGAAGAACCCGATCGTCAGCGCCACCGCGATGCTCGCGGCCGCGAAGATCAGGTTGTTGACGATGGCATGGCCGAAAACGGGATCGCTCAGCAGCAGAGCAAAGTTATGCAGCCCGACCTGCACGGGGCGCAACAGCGAGATTCCCACGCGCTGGCCGCTTGTCTGGACGAGGAAGATGATGCTGTAGAGGTAGTAGACGCCATAGATGACGAGAAGTGGCACGAGGAAGAGCAGCGCGGTGCGCCAACCGTTCTGGCGTCGCCTGCGTGTGGTGGGCTGGGACATGGGTGCGAACTCCTGGATGAGCAGTGAGATGGAGCCGGGTCAGGCGTAGCCGGGACCCGGCTCCATGCTGGCGGCAGAACGAGAGTTAGAAGTTGCCCTTCTCCAGCTCTGCCTGATCGCTGGCGGCGGCATCTTTCGCGCTCATCGTGCCGCTGACGACCTGCTTCACATTCGCGCCGACGAAGTCGGAGAATGCGCCCAGGTTGTTCCTATCACCGCGCGGATTGTTGATCAGGTCGATCAACGTGGCGTAACTCTTCTTCTGCAGATCGGTGGTCAGCACCCCGTCGGGAAGCGTGTAGCCGTCGACGGACGGCACTCCCTTCAGAACGCTCGCCCAACCGTCCACGCCGTCGCCCACCGACATGTACTCGATGAACTTGGCCGCGGCCGCCTTCTTCTTCGACGCGGTCGGGATCGCCAACATCACGTCCAGCGATGCGCGCAGCGAGGCGTCATCCGCCTTCTCCGCGGGGAAGGGAATGATGCCGTAGTTGCCGGTGAGGATGCGCCCGACCTCCCACGAGCCGTTGAATGCGACGGCGGACTTTCCCGAGTCGAACGTGGTCATCGCGGTCGCGTAGTCCATGTCGAGGGTCGCCGTGTCGAAGGTCCCGTTGTCGTAGAGAGCTTTGTAGTTCGACAGGCCCTTGATGTACGCGGGGGTGTTCCAGTCGCCATCCTTGTATCGAACCGTGTTGAAGAACTCGGGGTCGACCTGCCCGACCGCGGTGAGTACCGCCTCGTCCTGGAACCAGTCGTCGGCCGGCATCGTCATCGGCAGGATGCCCTTGCCCTGGGCGGTCAGGGCATCGCTCATGGTCTTGAACTCCGCCCAGGTCGTCGGGGGCGTGACGCCGAGGTCGTCGATGATGTCGGCGTTGTACACGCCGACGGCTGAGCCGGTGGAGTACACCGGCACCGCGTAGAGCTTGCCATCGGTGAAGAGCCGCTTCGCCTGCCCGACTGCCTGGGTCGTGAATTTGGAGGGAAGGCTCTTGGCCCCCGGCCACGCGGATACGGGCTCGAGGTAGTCCTGGATCTCGGCCGCCCATGCCCCTGGCTGCACCCCGAGCACGTCGATGTCTTCGCCGGCACCGAGTGACTGGGTCGCCTTGACACGGAAGTCGGCCTGGGCGATCTCGGTGTATTTCACCCGGATCTTCGGATTCGCCTTCTCGAAGCCGTCGATGATGGGCGTGACGATCGCCTTGCCGGGCGCACCATCCCAACTCCAGTAGTTGATCGTCGTGATGCCGTCCGAGCCTTCGCTCGGAGCGGAACCGGAACATCCACTCAGAACGAGCGCTATAGCGGCGGCGGTTGCCGCCACAGCACCGAGTCGCGAGAACTTCATTGTCTCTCCTTGGTTTGTGATCGAACTCTACGGGTGAAGTAACTGTTATCGATAAAATCGCCGCAGTCAAGGGAAATGGCGAAATAAAGTTATCGATAATTTGGGAGGCGCGTCGCGGAGGTCTATGGGCTCGCCCGCCAGAGATACGTCCATATACGGCGGATGCGATGGCCCGACGCGAAGCGCACGCGTCGCGGGCTCGGCGATGATGGAAACCCGACGAAGGAGAACCCATGACCGCCACATCCGCGTTGACGCACCCGAGCAGTCGCTGGGCGCTCAAGCACATGCCGCTCACCGCCCAGGCCGTCGCCGAGGTCGCGCCGGTCCTCAGCGGCAAGCGCCTCGGAATGTGTCTGCACGTCGAGCCGAAGACCGCGGCCCTGGTGTCGCTCCTGATCGAAGCCGGAGTGGATGTCGCGCTCACCGGGTCTCCGGGAACCACCAAGGACGACGTGGCCGACGACCTCCGCGACCTCGGGGTTCACGTCTACACCCGGCAGAGCGACGACGAGGCCGCGCACCGACGAAACATCGAGAAGGTCTTGGAGCACGATCCCGAGATCACGCTCGACAACGGCGCAGATCTCACGCTACGGCTGATGCGGTCGGGAGTCGGCAGCCACTACCTCGGCGGCACCGAGGAGACGACGACGGGCGGCATCCGTCTGCGCGAGGCGACCGGTGAGGTGCCCCGCCCGGTGATCGTCATCAACGACTCCCCGCTCAAGCTGATCGTCGAGAACGAGTACGGCGTCGGGCAGAGCATCGTGCAGGGCTTCATGAACGCGACGAACCTCATGCTGCCGGGGACGCGTGCCGCGGTTCTCGGGTACGGGCCATGCGGTCGTGGTGTCTCCGAGACGCTTGCGCGTCTGGGAGCTCGGGTGTCGGTCGCCGAGCGTGACCCGATCCGTGCGCTTCAGGCGATACTGCAGGGCCACCGGGTGGGATCGGTGAGCGAGGTGCTGGCGGATGCGCAGCTCGTCTTCACCGCGACCGGTGCACGAAACGTGGTGGGGGCGAACGAGATCGCGGCTCTCGCCGACGGCGCGGTCATCGCCGGCGTCGGACATTTTCCCTACGAGATCGACGAGGAGGCGCTCGCCGCCGTGACCGAATCGACGACGGAGTATGCCGATGAGGGGCGCCGCCGAGGGCTCCGTCTGGTCGACGGCCGCGAGATCGTGCGGCTCGATCACGGCCGCATGATCAATCTCACCGCGGCGAACGGCAACCCGATCCAGGCGATGGACCTGGGCCTCACCCTGCAGACACGCAGCCTCGCCGCGGTGGTCGCGGATGACCTCGCGGTCGCGGTGCAGCCCGTGCCCGCGACCGTGGAGGACCGCATCGCCCGTGACCTCGTGGCCCTGCTGAGCGCGCGGTAACCGACGTCGAGCGCCGCGCCCTGCCGTCACTGTCGTGACCGCAGGGCGCAGCATCCGCCGGGGGATTAGCGCTTCGCCACCGTCCCCACGCCCACCGCGAAGAGGTGCAGCGTCGGTGCGCCGGGCGTGACCGGCACGGTGCCGACGCTCGGCAGCGTGACCGTCGCGATCTTCTTGCCCGCGGCCAGCGGCACCGTCATTCCGAACACCGCGCTGGGAGAATCGAACCGCACGTTTCCGGGACGGTTCTGATACGCCGCGGCCGCGACGAGAGTGGCCGGAGCCGCCGGCGCGGTGACGAACCAGTCCGGAGCCGAGAGGGTGAACGACTGCGCGGTCGAATCGGTGTAGTGGATGACACCGGTGCCGGTCGCCTGCCCGTAGCTGCCCGACATCAGGAAGGCCAGGGTGTCGCCCGAGCCCGACACCGTGATCGTCTGACCGGCGGCGATTGCGTTGTCCAGCTGTCCGGTACCGGCGCTCGCCGGCCAGACGAGCCTCACCCCGCCCACCGTGACAGCGGCTCCGCGGATCAGCCCGCCGGCGGCGAGAGCCTCGGACGAGAAGCTGGCACCCCCACCATCGAAGTTCGCTGCGGACGTGTTCGTGTCGGCGGAGACCGCGACGTTGTTGAAGGCCTGGGTCAGGGTGAGGGGGCTCGGAGCCGGGGCGCCCGTGCCGAACAGCGTGAGCGGGATGCTGTCGGCCATCGCCTGCATGCCCGCGTCGTTCGGGTGCAGATGATCTCCCGAATCGACCGCCGCGCGGAACCGGGTCGGGTCGGCCGCGTCGTGGGTGGCACCGTCGAAGTCGATGACCGCGTCACAGCCCGAGCCGCTGCCGCGGACGTAGGCGTTGTATTCGCCGCGGGCGACCTCGCGCGAGGCGGTCCACGAGGGGTGGCCGCCGAACGGTGTCAGCGTGGCGCAGTACAGGGCGATCCCGGCGGTGTGAGCCTTCGCGATCAGCTGCCGGAGGCCGTTGATCAGTTGCGCTCCGGTCGGCTCCCGTCCGCTCCCCAGATCGTTGATCGGGTTGTCGGCGAAGATCACCGCACGCACGCCAGACCGCCCCAGCACATCGCGATCGAAACGATCCAGCGCGCTCGGACCGACGCCGACCCCCAGAAGTTGATTGCCGGCGATCCCCTCGTTGAGAACCCCCACGGTGCGACCGGATGCCGCCAGACGAGCGGCGAGGAGGTTCGTGTAGCGGCGGTTGCCGTTGTAGCTGGAGAGGTGGCCTTCGGTGATCGATGCGCCGAGCCCGACGACGGCCCCCGCGGCGGCAGTGTTCGTCACCTCCAGGTCGGAGACGATGAAATAGCTCGAGAACTGTTGGGAGACCGACAACGAACTGGCCCCGACGACGTTGCCATCGGCGAGGTACTGGTCGGCGAAGGCGAACTGGTGGCTCGATACCCCCTCTGCCCGCTGCGGAGAGTAGAAGCTCACCGCGACGTCGGATTGGGCGGCGACAGCGAACGTGACCGGGTCGCTGATCGCCGAGCCGCCGGCCGGGATCGTCACGGATCGCGCACCGCTGAACGTCACCGCCCGATCGGAGGAGGCGACGATGGACGACCCGGATGATCGCTGGGCGAGGTGGAAGTCACTCAGGGTCAGCGGTTCGTCGTTGAAGACGTTGGACAGGCGCAACCGAGCCTGGCTGCCACCGATGCTGGTGTGCACGATCTGCCGGGTGGTGCTGTTGGCCGGGAAGACGCCCCCGCTGTTCTCGTAGGCCACAGACCAGGTGCCGGTCCACTGGCCGGCGGCGGATGCCCGGCCCGCCTCGCCGGGGGAGGCCGATGCCCGGCCCATCCCCGGTTGGATGACCGCACCCGCGACGATTGCGGCGGCCGCGGCCACCACGATCCACTTCATTACTCTCACACTTGCTCCCCGAACGTGACTTCTTCGCGCGATTCGCGCGGCTGACAGGGTAGCGGGTGCGGGTGACGCGGCAGTGTCGTGCCCAGAATCACCAGCGCCCTACGCGCTCAACGCCGAGGTCGGCGGGGTCTTCGCTGCCCGGGCCGCGGGATACAGCCCGGCGACCGCGCCGATCAGGATCGTCGCGCCGATGCCGGCCGCGAATACCGCCGGTGGCACCGCG
>Ga0247737_1000318_pt1 | contig 18368 bp, 20 predicted proteins | sample UWRJL028104C2_FD_180937 | JGI IMG/M metagenome (GOLD analysis project Ga0247737, IMG submission 180937) | Plant litter microbial communities from Arlington Agricultural Research Station in Wisconsin, United States - UWRJ-L028-104C-2 | ecosystem: Environmental > Terrestrial > Plant litter >...
GAACGCTTTACTGCGTATAGAACTCTTCGCCTCCTCAAGAATTATTATGTCTGCTTCTGAGCGCGTCTTACTGTCCCATCTTCATAACGCCGCAACGACACTACCCCTACCGACCATTCAAGGCGCTCTTGCTCACCATTTGTCGACAGCAACACCACTACCAACACCACTAGCAGCAACAGCGATAACATCTCCGTTCTATTTATCTCAACCATTCACACATAACAAACTTCAATCGTTTGAAACGGCTTTCCGACATGCCACCCACCTCAAATACCGAGCCTTGGTCGATGCGGCCAAGGCGCGCTCCAGATTCAGGACTGTCCTTGGACGGAGCATGGAAGCTGTAATTGGACAATGGGTCACAGATATCCTGAAAGGCATTCAAGGAGGACATCCAGTTTTGAGGCTATCCGCTTGTACTGGCCTGCTGCTAGGTCTTGAAGACTTGAAGGTGGGCGAGAAGGGGGAAGGCGTAGATGTGGCCAATGCGCGGCCAGGTCTAGAAGATGAAACGGTTGTGGCGTTGGCGGAGGTGATGGATTCATATGCGTCTACAGTTAGCTCTGGGTCTACGCCCGGTGTCGAGGAATGGGAAAGAGAATTCCAGCCAGCGGGTCACGGTGCGTTTTGATCCTGATTCTTTCAAAGGATGCTCTGCTGAGACACCTAGCAGATATACTTTCGTTATCATTAGTTATGGCGTCTCAGTCTTTGCCGCTTGTTGCGCAACATCGTCTAGAAGCGCTCCCGCTGCCTGCCCTAGCACGACTACTCACATCGACGATCTGTTCTACATTCAAATACGGAACGTTCTTGTCTTCAGTCTCTGCATCTGTTTCGCTCTCTTCGGAGAAGCAAGTACATATCTCGGTAGGGGAGTCTTTCCTTGTTATTATCAATTGCTAATTAACTGCCCATAGCCAACTTCGCCTCTTGCTCAAACACTACAATCAATGTCTTCGTCGCCGTTGACGGCGTCCATTGCCTCTATTTCAAGGCTAACAGCACATGTCTTAGCACTTCTCATCGAATCTCCTCGCTCATCCCGCCTGGTAGAGGGTCTCTACACAATCTCCGACTCACTGGACGACATGCGGGAAATGGCTAAACTCATCGAACGTGATTGGATCGCTTGTCCACTCGCTAGCCTGACGGATCTTGAAATTGGTTTGGCGTCATAATCTATTCTTAACTTTTAATTCTGATAATTATCGTCCTAGCTTCCGAATCAAAGGAAATCAACAAATCTATATGGACGACATTGAAGACCCTCCTTTTTTCCACTATCATGCTGGCGGAAGCAGTGTTATCTGCTGCAGTATACCTACCCCCGCAACTCAGGGGCATCACGCCAGCGACATTGGCACTGCAAACACTCAATACACTGTCGCATCTATCCTTCGTTATCTCCCAATTCGGAGGAGTCACCACAACTACTCAAGGGTTCGAACATCTCAAGAAAACATTCTACCTTGCTTTGGACATCTTGGCTGATAGCGACAGTGAATTTGGGAAGGTTGGGGCCAAGGCGGAAGCCTATGTGCAGCAAGCGTGCTTTGCGTTGAACTCGCAGAGGCCTGAGACAGGTGAGTCTATTGGCGTCACATAGAATATGTGCTCCATCTGACTACTATTGAAGCGGCCACCTCGCCGCGGCAAGCCAAGCAGGCATTCGTACTTGCAAGTATCGAGCAGCTGGTGCCGGTCGTGAGTGACAAATGTATTCGGAACTGGGTCTGGGGACTTTGCTATCCGTATGTCCATCGCTTCTTTTCTAGGGTGTCTGCCGTATCCTGAATCCCATCGCTGATACTTGCTGTTGCAGGCACCTCTCCGACCCCACCCACCGCGAAACATATGAGTCCGCACATTCAGTCATTCTGACCGTATTTGCCTCCCATGCTCAGCGTCAGCAAGAGCTTCTCGCTGGCAGTCATAATTCCGACGACCTACCTGAGCCATTGCCGCAGATAGCTGGTGGAAGGTCTCCAAAGGATCTAATTTGTTCGAAGAGAGCCATTTCTGCTATCTTGAAGCCCAGCAATTCAACCAAACTAGTCGGTTCCGATAAAGACTTCGTCTCTGCTAATGAAGAGGACACCAACTCTCAATTCGTGGAACGTATGGTTCCATTTTATGCGAGGTGTCTGATCGATGTGAGTGATATCAGTTCTTGCGTCGTGGACCCGCATTTCTCCTCTTACTCAACATGCCTTCATGTCATTAGAACTCTGTCGATGGAAAGCTCAATACACCTCAACTCCAACTTGCTTACTCGGCCCTGGTGCAGAGCGCAAATGTTAGTGCAGCCACATCCCGCGAGCATTCCGATGGCATGTATACTCTCGCGTGGTACTGCATCCAATTACTCTTGGATACTATCCAAGAAATCTCACCAACTACCCCCTTGGATCCCAAAGGGAAAGGAAAGGCTGAAGAACCTGATGTGGAGGCCATCAAGCGAGTCCATCGGCTGGAATTGATGCTAATCTCCACTATATCTTCACTACCTATATCCTTGATGTTGCGCGCTCTGGACGAAGTGCGACTATTAATCATGGCATACCCGACGAACGCTGGCGGTGGCGCTGATGCTACGGAAGCGGGTACAAAGAGCAGAAGAACCGAGTTGTTGGATGCTCTTTTTACTGAATTATTGGAGAAAACAGGTGATCGAGAGAAAGAAGCCGCGATGAGATGGTGGTACAAGTATCGTTCAACACTGATACCAGGCGCTAAGGAGGAACGTGGAGGCCTTCCGTCCTGGTTCAAAGGCCGGAACGTGCTTGAGAAGGAGGGGCAGCGTGATGAAGAACAGCATGGAAAGGCTGCTGCCGGAGAAGAAACCGGGAATCAAACTGGCGCAGTGGTACTCTCGCGATTATGAATGCATTGTACTCATCAAGAAGAGAGGATGGTCAGTAATGGCATGAAAGCTTTCACCTTCTTATACGGGCTGCGTAACAAGTGATCTTTGAGGAACACCGAGTTTTCCTTTTCTATCTCAATCACTCAATCAATCACCATCCCTCGTATGAGGATTCTTGAAAGTACATCAGTCTCGTTCATCCAGCCGCCATTCAGAGCTTCCTCCTTCCCGTTCTCCGGGATATCTGAAGAAGTCGGGGAGGATAAAACCGTGGCTTTCAGCCGCGAAGTAAAGCCCGCGTTGAATCACCGGACCTGGTCTTCTTCCTCTGATGAACATATTTTAAAGTTTCTCGTCGTCCATACCCTCACAGGCCGCACCCAGGTCCACACGCCGAAAATGCTATATGTATGTATGACCATGTCCACAAAATTAACTTGACTTAGGTGCTGATATACTCCTAGACATTGCCGAACATCAAACCTCTGGTAGACGAATCACTCGGCACAAGCACCGGCGACGATATGCAGTCCGGGTTCGATTCATGCTTCTTATTCCTCCCTGACGAGAGAATTTGGTTAGCACCATGCGGGGCCAAAATGAACTTTGGCTATACAAAGATTCCTCCTTGCAAACTCGCGTTCTTCTAGCGAACACTTCCAGGTGTGTACCAGGTTCGATGCTATAAGAACTTATCTCTGGGTACACTTGAATGAAAGTCCCTGGTCCTCCTCAGAGCGTATTTTCTATTCTCGAACGAGCATGGCGGCCTTCTACGCACCTACAGGTAGTCTTCCACAAATCCCCGATAACATCACAGTTTCCCAGTTTATGCTGGACTATCATCATGAAATAAGACCATCCAGAAGGCATATCCCATGCCTCATCGACAGTACCTCTGGAGTCCAAATCAGCCTGGAAAACGTAGGACGCCACTCACTTTCCGACGACTGAATGTTGACTACGGGCCACTTGCAGTTGAGGTCAAGAACAGACGACTTGGCAAACGCTTTGTTCATCCAGTATCAATTAAGTACATGGTCGTTGAAGTAGATTCTGCCGTTCTAGCACTCACATTTCCCTTCAATGCAGACGAGAATGACATAGGTACGGCCCCCATCTCAGAGGTATTCATGGTACTGATTGTGCTGCAGTTATGATTGTTAGCCCAAATCATGTTGGTACGGCACTTGAGCTTCCCTGATTCTCTACCAGTTCAGATCCAGCTCTTCCAGATTATCCAGTCGCGATTTGGGCTACACACAAGCTTGGTGGGATTGTCTCGTAAGTGCTGGCTTATTCCATCGGTTTCAGAATGGTCATGAGTCAAATATGGGCAGATGTTCCAATCCCCAGTTCAAATCAGAGGAACTTGTCGAGCAGCTGGTCCTAGTAAAAGTATCTCTTATGGTGGTGCACTCGACGGTACTTCATACAGTGCTTGAGGCTGCCTCCGCTATCAAACTTCCCTTCGACCGTATTATCCTCCTCGACGAAAGCTTCCCTTCCTCAAGACGGTTTGTCGCGCAGACTATTCCAGGATTAATAGCCGCCGTTCAGCAGAAAACGAGGATGTTCCGTGAACGGAAACTCACCCCAGGTGAAGGAAAGATGAGAATTGCTCTATTGTGCTGGTCTTCAGGAACAACAGGAAAGCCAAAGGTGGCTGAAAATCTCGTCTCCTCCTATTCGTATTACTGACCTGGGGAACATTTATTTCAGGCGGTGGCAATTCCGCATCGAGCACTGATTGCCAACATTATCCAAATGGCCGTTCACAATCAAGTGCGTGGTGGGGCTGGAGCTCGAAACGGTCGGTCCTATAGAGCAGGAGATGTAGCACTTGGTGGCGAGTGTCCAAAAGAAATCAATTGCAAACGCCATCTGATGGGCTCTATAGTTCTGCCATTTTACCGTAAGCTTACGCTCACAGGAAATCTATCGATTATTGACTTCCAACGGAAAAGACGTCGCTGGCCTTGTCATAGCTGTGGGTAAAATAATTCTTTGCCTACCCTCCCCGGTCATCTCGGCTCAAATTACGTTAAATTTAGCTTCACTTGACGCAGTTCTGCGCTGTGCGTGATGCCTCTTCTCCGCCAGATGTGGGCTAATATCCTGATCCACAGATGACGCTAGTCGTCGTGCCTAGATATGAGTTTACTAATATGGTGGAGATCATTTCTCGATACAAAATATCTCACCTTTTGTACGTGCTCTTACATGAGGGCTGGATTCAGCTAATTGCAAGCAGTCTAGTGCCACCCCAGGCCGTCAGCTTTTGCAAAGTGCGTCTTCAGCGAAACGCCTGGAAGTTGACGTTGATTTATGAATAAATCAGGATCCGGCAGGGCTTCTACACAATCACGGTTGCGTCAAATATGTCATGATAGGTTATTTGTCCCTTTCACTGCCAAATCTTCTTTTCATCCCCCAGAATTTTAGGAGCTGCGCCTTTACCTCGAGAAGTCCAAGCAAGGCTGCAAGAAGTTTTTCCCGTTGCTCAAATTGGGCAAGCATACGGTGGGGAGAGCGTACTCGTCTTTCACTGGAGTTTACTAAGTGGATCGCACAAGGTCTTACTGAGATGACCACCACATTAGCTATGGTCTCTAGTCGACAACTACGCGGACCACCCGGAAGTGCGAATCATGATTGCATGCGCTCCGACGAAGCTCTAACCTAGAAATCAATTCAGGTGGCGGTCGACTGCTCCCTGGAATCCAAGCCCAAGTCTTGAGGCCTGATGGTAGCCTTGCTAAAGTTGGAGAGAGAGGGGAACTTGCCGTTAAAGGTCCCTCAGCTGCCTTGGGGTATTTCAACAACCCTGAAGCGTATGTTTTATGCTTCAGATTGATGTAACATCCCATATTTACTCACCAACCCATCGTAGCACCGCTGAAACTTTTGTTGATGGGTGAGTTTTTGACTGCCATAATTACCACCGCATTATTTTTTAAAATCCAAGCAGATGGGTCCGTACTGGTGATGAAGTTATTATCACCAGTGATAAGGAGGTCTTCGTACTGGATCGTGTCAAGGTTAGCAATTCATGACTGATCTTCTTGTGAACTAATAATGACGCAAGTTTAGGAATTTATCAAAGTTAACGGCTTCCCAGTGGCTCCAGCCGAGTTGGAAGGTTGCCTCCTCTCTCATCCTCATGTCTCTGATGCATGTGTCGTGGGTATTCCCGACGATTATAGCGGAGAACTTCCTTTGGCGTATGTGGTATTGTCAGAAGAAGCTGCTGACCGTATCAAGCGTAACTCAAAGATGTCCGCCTTCTTCTGCCAGAGCATAATTAAGGTGGGTCACTCCCTAGCCTTCTGCAGTTTGTAACGAAGGCTCAGTCGCCTATCGGACATAGCATGTTGAGATTAGCAAGACGAGTTATAAACACTTGACAGGAGGTGTCCGGCTCGTCGAATCCATCCCGGTAAACTCACACTCGCACCTGACTCGTCCAAAGACCTTCAACTGACACACAGCAAAAGAAAAACGCAAGCGGCAAGATCCTTCGAAGGGTTTTGCGAGAGGATGCAAAGCTGAATCTCCATTTGCTACACAAGGATCTTGGAAGGACCAGACTCTGAGTGACTCTTTATATCAGCTTCATAGATTATCGATACCCATGCGCATACTCCAGTTATTATTATTTCAAGATGACTGAGGATACTTTTCAGTAACTTTCGGCCTCTCCCGGGGAATCCGAATTACTCCATGTGGTAACTCAGTTCGCCCCACTCGCGGTCCGTACAGGCGTGACGAAAACATATCATGATATCCATCTTCCGAGTCCTCACCACATAGAGATACTCAACCTAGATCCCCGACGTTTGTCAGTGTGATATTATGGAATTCCGTTCTGATATCAACGTCTCTCAGCTCGACATTCCGGACGATGTCACCATTCCTCAGTTCATTTTCGATACTGCTCACCGAGTAAGGCCGCAGAGGAAGAACGCGCCTTGGCTCATTCAAGATGAAACTGGGAAGAAGTTCTGGGAACCTGAGGTATGCCTAGGTTTGAGTCAATTCCGATCATGACCGAGTACCTAAAATCGAAGTAAAGCTCCGTGATCGAGTTCACGGACTGGCAAACGGGCTCCGATTGAAGTATGGGATAGGTGCGTCTACGTGGATAATCACTGGAGCTGGTGACTAAGAAACTCGTAGGAGAGAATGACGTTGGTATGAACGGACGATTGCTTTCCTAACCAAGATGGTTACTAAACTTCGGTTTTGTCACCAGTTCTTCTATTCTCTCGAAATCATGTTGGTTCGTGTCTTTCCTCCCCTAGAAACATTCATTTGAAGTTAAATCTATAACACTAGATTATCCAGTAGCAATATGGGCCGTTCACAGACTCGGCGGGGTTATATCGTATGACCTCATTCGCAGCTCTTGCACTCGAGAGGCAATCTGACTGTGAGGTTTAGAGGCGCCAATCCTGACTTCACTAGCAATGAGTTGCTTTACCAGCTTCAAGAGACCAAGGCAGCTGTGGTAATTGTACACCCCGACTCCCTGGCAATTGGCCTGGAAGCCGCACGACTAGCAGGCCTGCCATCCGACCGCGTCGTCCTCTTCGACGTCCCAGGAAAGATTTCCAGCGAAATGTACCAGAACCACGAAACTGTGGGAAGGATCTTGGAATACGGTCTAAGGAACAAGACGTTCTATACTGACCGTAAACTTGCTCCCGGGGAGGGTAAGACAAAGCTCGCTCTCTTGAGCTTCTCCTCTGGTACAACTGGCCGCCCGAAAGTAAGCATTTTTCGGTATCGAGACCGGGAAAGAAAGTGAAAATAACCATCATTCCACTTAGGCGGTTGCAATAGCTCATTATTCGTTAATCGCAAATGTCATTCAAATGGCGATCCACAATAAGGTTGATCAAAATTATTGCAGCTGGGAAGATCAGCGATACAGACCGGGCGATGTCGCAATTGGAGGTAAGGTTCCTTTAGCTCACCCAGCCTCTTTGAGCACTAATAATGACCATGTCGACGGAAAGTTTTACCTCTATATCGTACGTGTCCAGTCCATTTCACATGAGCACACTGTAACATTGACTCCAGACATATATGGGCTCGTGATCAATGTAAGTCAAGACGAAACAAAAATAGTCTGCCTACTTATGTCTTCGCCACAGCTGCATTTAATTCTGTTTTGCGGGGTAAGCTCAAATTTAATTCTCAGCATGTGCAACTACTTATTTGATCAGATGTCTTTCGTTGTCGTTCGAAGATTCAATTTTGAAGGGATGCTGAAGAGCATCGTTCGTCATCGCATAAACCACCTCTTGTGCGTCAGCACTCGCTTCAAATGGCCGTATACTCATGGCTCACTAATGATACACAGTTTGGTTCCACCGCAAGTGGTGCTCCTGTGCAAGGTCGAGTCCGCAACGTCCAACATTATGTTCATTGTTGAAACGTGATATTTAGCATCCCGCCGTAATGAAGTACGACCTCCGCCCGCATATTCGGATGATTATGTGTGGAGCAGCGCCTCTCTCACATGAGCTCAATGAACAACTATTCAAAATGTTCCCCACCGCTCACATTGGGCAAGCTTACGGTACGTCCTTATCTTCGTCGCATCTATTTCAAATACGTATTTGCCGTAGGTATGACCGAAACGTGCACTGCTCCCATCATCTGGCCGATTACAAGAAAGAGGGGCGTCTCAGGAAGTATGTCCAAACACATTTTTCTTAATTGAGTGTGGCTTCATTTAATAACCACAGGTAGTGGAAAACTCCTGCCCGGTACCATTGCCCGGGTGGTGAAGTCCGATGGCTCTTTAGCTGGCTATGGCGAAGCGGGAGAGTTGGTTATCAAAACACCGTCCGTTGCGCTTGGTTATGCAAATAATGAACAGGCGTATGATTTTCTATTCTTGTCTTAAGGCTACACTCATCAGACTCCATCTAGAACGAAAGAGACCTTTATTGATGGGTGCGTCTTGGATCGCCTAATCGTTTTCAATCATGCTGACACCTCCTTCAGGTGGGTGAAAACAGGAGATGAAGTCATGGTCAGAGAGGACGGTGAAATTTTTGTGCTTGATCGACTGAAGGTCTGTCGTTCGTGCCTTTATATCGTATTATCTTGTATTCACGTTTTGTTCAGGAAATCATGAAAGTCAAAGGTTTTCAAGTCGCGCCAGCTGAATTGGAAGGATGCCTGCTTGACCACTCTGACGTTGATAACGCCTGCGTGGTCGGTATACCGGACGATTACAGTACGTATCCTACACCCTTCGGTGGTGCAGGTCATTATTTACACCAAACAGGTGGGGAAATACCCCTCGCCTTCATCGTTCTGACGTCGGAAGCTTCGATTCGAGCGGCCAAAGACAAAAATACGGCTGAGGAAATTAAGGCCTCTATCATCAAGGTAAATGAATACGTTTATACCTATTCATGTAATAACTCGTTATATTTTCTAGCATGTCGCAGACAACAAGGTTCACTACAAGCATCTTGCTGGAGGCGTGGAATTCATCACATCAATACCCACTTCCCCAAGTGGAAAGTTGCTCCGTCGCGTATTACGCGATCAGGCAAAGAATTTGAGAAAATCCAGAGCAAAGCTCTGACATACTGTATTACAATTGACGAGTCACGAACCAAACGTATTTTAGACGACGCGCCGACACGTGATCTTGTTTATCGCGTGACTTGTGACGCGCTCGTGCTTGCTCTAAATTTGTATTTAATGGCACTGTTTATCGCGTCCATTGTCCCTTGCTCTCTCTCAGAGCCAATATGCCTTCTACACGCTCCAGCGCTTCTCCTCGCAAGCTTCCTCACTCAAGTGATACCGAGCTATTTGAGACCCCAGTACGGAAGCGCTTTCGCGTCGACGATGACGAGAGCGTCTCGCAGTCGCCACCATCACCTCGAAAGCGGCGTATGTGGTCCCTCTATCTTGTTGATCCCCAGTTCTCTGAATCTAATCACAGAACGGAGAGATACTACGAAGGGGAAAGGGAAGGTCACCGACCTAGAGGCGGTACTGAGAAGTTGTGCGAATGAGCCAGTCAACCATGCCGCGATATTGCGCTTGAAAGACACCCCTATAGGTTCGTGTAAGTTTCTGATCTCAGGGCGCTTCTAATTCAAGTTACAGACGAATATGACGTTCGTCAGCTAATCAAAACCATGATACACTCCGCTAAACGCTCAGTGATGGAGCAGCGCCAAAATAGTACGACACTGCTACTGGAGACGGAATTATACGTGCTATGGCTGGAAGAGCTGAATTACGCTGTGGTTGCGTTAGATGTGAGTTCCTCACCACTGCGGAGTCTGCAGTATGCTGATAGACCTTCAGAACGCGATGGGCGCCAAAGTGCCCGGGACCAGGAAACGAGTCCCAGGTCTTGGACGCGCCTGCTACCAAATCGTGTACAACCTCGTCGACGAATTTATCGATGAAGTCAACGTTCACCATGACGGATGGTCATTCTCAGAGCCATCGCTGTACCCTACCACAATGTCGCTCGTAGACGAGGCAAAGGACGACTCCACGGACCACCGGTCCGACGAAGCCGTCAAACAGGCCGATGCGGCGTTCAAGGAGATCGACAGGGTGATGGTTGACGCTGTCAGGCGGTTCAAGGCTGAGCGAGGCAGGAACAACCCGTCCTTGGCTAGCAAGATCAGCTCGCAAGAATATTCTCTCGCAAAAAGCTGCTGTCTGTTATGCGAACAGACCGGATATGGTGCGGAAGAGGATGATATGGGATTTACGCTCATGGAGGATACACGAGCTGTTATGACACAATGGAAGAACGAGGTTAGTTCTCTATCATTGCAGGAAACGGAAACCTCCCACTGACTGACGAGTTACCCAGTACGAAGATTGTGAAGACCAGCTGGTTGACTCGGACTGAGAAAGAAAAAAAAGCCTCTATATGTATACACTACTGTATCTTTATCTTATTTGTAGCTGTACCCATTTCTTCGACATGTAATGTTATACCTTCAACATATCATACCAATCATCTCTGTAATAGTGCATCATCGACGTTGACCTGTGGACCCTTGAGTGTTGATGGCTCGAGCGAACGTCACCATGTGTAAGCACTCCTCTGCCTCTGCAAGATGTGCTTTTAAATCATGTGAAGGTTATGAACAGAATGAATCATGGAGAGGTAAGTCTTTAGGCTTGATTCCTGAGCATGTTGTAGTTCTCAGCTCGTGTTACAATTGGTGTTCAGGAGTCAGAAGTACTGCAGTTTTTTGAATCGTACGAATCAGAATACTTATGTTCAGCGTCGTTGTCCAAAATTCCGTAGGCGTCTCCTTGGACGATAGCTTCAGCACCAAAACCTGGGGTGATACCGGAATCACCCTTTCGAACGTCACCTTCATCAACAATCTTGTCTGGCCTCATTGTTAGTACGCACTTAAGGTCAGCCAAGGCATCGTCCAGCTGCAAGACACGCTAAGGTTTGAGAGTGGCAGCTACGATGCAGCTGTTGGGGTTGTATTTCACCACAAGGTATGGCTTATGTGATAGCTTCCTCACCGAATCTAATCGTTTGCAGTAGGGTAGCGCCCCAGTGACACAAGTCTGATTCACAAATATAGTCATTGAACACCTCCATGGAAGTAATGTTACTTTTCAGTGGGGGTTGCCGTTGTTGGCTTTTAATTATTATTGCTTTTCTCTGAGACAATTCTATCGCAGACTCAACGTATTAGTGGTTCATGCAATATGTGCTATGTCATAATCATGGAATCGAGAAGAACATAATATATATCTATCAAATTTGGTCATCCAGAGAGACCGGATTTGAGATGAAAAAAGAGTAAGATGATAAAACTGAGCTGGAATACTCACATAAAAGTACGAGAAAAGAAAGAAAATAGATCAAACATAGACCAACCGAACGATCGAAGGAACGACAATAAAAGCTAAGGCAAAAGTCGCGGAGCAGATGCATTCAGAATCCTTAGACCATGTCCTCGATCAATCGTCGTCGAGTTTCTCTGAGCTCCTCAATACGTCGGACAGATGCGCGCAAGTTAGTAACCATCTCGAACAAAGTCAAGCTACCACTTTCTTCAGATGGAGGGGTCTGTTGCGCAGTGGTTGTGGGTAGCGGAGGAAGGGGGATCGACGGAGGTGGGCCAGTACTGTACTTTCGCCTGACGTTTGAGGTCGCATTGCTTCTGATTTCTTTTGGGGGCGGGATCCGAGCGGCCTGTACGTTATTCCCGGGTTCGGGTACAGTTGAGCAGACAAATACGTGATTTTCCCGTTGAGCTAGTCGCGTTGGTAAAGCCAGAGGGCGAAGTCCAGATAAATACTTCGTCGAGTTTGGTCGAGTGTACGCAAATGAGGCCCGAAATCGAACGACTGTGGCAGCGTGCTTCCGAGCAGCGTTCAGATCTTCATTCTGAAACGGTGCAACTGTTGGAGAAAGAGAGCCGGAGGACCGCTGACGTGGTAGACCGCCGTAGAGGCTGACCCGACGAGATGAGGGATCCAGAGGTGGTTGTTCAACTTTCGTCGTATGATCATCAAGACTAATTTTCGGTTTGTCGCCAAAAGACATCGAATCAGATACCTCAACGTCAATATCCGAGTGGTCCGTGGTAGGTGAAGCAGGCTCTGAGGCGAACAACGATGGGGTATCTGAGACTGGTGATGCAGTGGTAGACTCGTCGTCACAATCTACCCACGTGACAGGATTAGCAACGTCGATATCCACTCCTTTGCAGCGGACTGCCGTGGGCGATGTAGAGAAAATTTTCTGGAAAGCAAGTAGGTCTGGTTCAGCGTGCGAAGGGATCAGAGAGAAATCCCCATTCGCGTCGACGGAAGAGACCTCCGTAATTCTATGAGGAAGACAAGCTTCCAGGTCAAGTTGATTTGCATCTTGCTGAAGTATAGGATAGGGAAGCACGAAATGAGGTTTGTTGAAATCGCTGGTAGACGCTGGGGGGCATAAGCGCACAAAATTCAGACTCCGTGTTGGAATGAACTCACCGTTTGCAATATGTTCATCAAAATCTGAGATCGCCTCTGGTACATATGACGGTTGGGAAAGATCAGCAGTAGTGACGAGATTTTTTGGTCCTAGTGAGTCCACCTCATATCGAGGTCTTTGCTTTGACGAAACCCCAAAGAAAGGGAGAAATGAGGTGGTCCATTTGGAGTTGGGCTTTTTTATAACCGTTTTTATGTCACGAGCCGATGGAGTGTGATAGGTGAGGAATGACGCATAGATGTTAGGAGCGTCGACGCGATTGGCAGTGCAAGGCGCCTCCTCTGGAATATCGATGACGACCGGCGATTCCTTAGGCAAGAAGCGCTTCGCGAGATCCTTGGGGTCTGGGCGGTAATCTGGTGCAATAGTGGTGGCATCTTGTGTGATGATGTCCAACGAAGCAGAAGCTTCACCGTTATGTAGAATGAACTCTCTGTACGTGTTAGATACGACGATCTTGGGACCACGCAGCAGATCAAGTGTCAGGGACGATGGCTGGCTATAAATTGAAGGTGAATCTGGACAAGAAATTGCTGTATGCCCTCGTCAGTACGCTCCAAATGTGGGATATGATCAGCTGCTTACATGCGTCGACCGGGGTCTTCAATTGGCCAAGTTTTTCTAGCCCACGAAGAAGCCATGTGTAGGGTAAGGAGACTACCGATGCTTCCGTTGTTGAAGGGATTATCGATGACTCGATGTCCGAAGCCATAGAAGAGCGTTGTTGCCTGCACTGAGGTACAACAGCGGCCAGCCATCGCATAAACTGGCGGAACAAGTTCATGGGCGGAAGCCGGCGAAGGGAGAAGAGCACAGTTTGGTGAGGATGAAAACTTGTTGAGGGCGAAGTCACTAGTACTTTATACACGATAGGGAGCACATAATGTCTTGCCTGAAAATCAGGAATTTCGATACGGATAGAGATAGGCTATGATGGTGTCCAACTCGTCATTCTAATTGTGTCTGTGGATAGTCAATCATGAAGTCATTCTCCGGAAAGTCATTAACTACATAGAAAGCGAAGGTTACTTGTTCCTGCAAGACTACCTGAAGACGACTCACATGGTTGATGTTTTCAACGTTTGAGCAGGATAAATGTGTAGAAATTCGAGAAGATTAATCGACGGTGTTGTCGCCTTTCTGAGTACTATCAACGATCAATTCCTGAAAAGAAGCCTGGATATGTCACTAGTATTCAAATCATAGACTAGATCAAAATTGTACCTACCATTCACATGAGCACTCCGTGGTGCCCGCACTTGGTTTGCTTAAAAATCGACCCAACGCACGTTACCTGCTAGGAGAAAAATGGGATGATGGACGAATCCCCATAGCGTTGGTATTAAAGTTCAATAGCTTGGTAAGTAACAGAACCACTTAAACGCGGCGAAGCCCTGAGGCTTATGGCGCTCAAGTGAGAGATGAATAGTATGGGAGCCAAATGAGGTCGACAATCATCGATTACTTGGTTTGTATGAGAATACATTGTCATAGGCGATGACCGCCAGTGGTCGAAACCTAAATGTTGACCTATGATGACGCAGTCTCAGACTGACCATGTACTTGAGTCCAAAGAGTGACATAAGGCGATCCAGTCGACTGCTCAAAGTCAAAGATCTGAGGAAGTCATGGTCAATAAACGGAGACACCAGTAAGGCGAAGGGCCAATGAGGTTCACCTTCAACCCAATCACACGTGAATCGTCAATGATGAGCTCGTGGACATTCGGATGGCCAATGATCTTGAACTCGACGTAGGGCAAACGACCAACAATGGTTGCCGCAAAAGCGCCTGAAGTGGTGAATTGGTTCTCCTTTGCTTCCGAAGGTGTTGGGGCTTGATTTCTGCTCTTAGTATGCGAAGGATGAACAGTTTCGGGTCGAACTACCGTGTATTGGTCTGGTGTTAAATTATGGCAACGAAATCCGAGTCCGGGTGGAATGTACAACCCAGCTGAGTGTCGCTTGAGGATTTTCGAAGTCCACGGATTGAAATCATAGAGGTGGCCGATTACAGTGTCGTTCCTCCGCACGTTAGGATCTTCGTCTTCGCTCAGAACGTCTGTGCGACATGGTTGGGCAAATCTTTGGCCGTAGGTGAAACATGGTAATATCCCTCCGTGTTCAAGGTCGAGATTAAACCATCGCGTGGTTGCTGGACCCCACGTAGACCAGGGGATCTTCTTGGCTGCATGACTCTTGGTACGTGAGCCTCGTCCTGATGTATCTTTGTTATGCGAAACCGACGCAGCCGCTGAGGCCATCGCGGACTGAAGCGATTCAGAGGGAAGATTATCGAGTAGCCCTTGTCGGTGGACGACCATCTGGAAGCCTACGTCGTCGTATGCCTGCGTATTGGCATGATCACCGCTAACTATCATTGTCACCACAATAATAGCTTTTGTGGGGTCTGCGAGAGACTCCCGGTAGGTACCCTCAAGGGGAGCGACTTCAGGATGGCCGGAGAAAAAATTGGGGGAGGCGCGGAAGCTGATCTCTTCGAAGAGCATGTTTTGATTGAGCCCAGGAAGATGAAACGAACAAACCTTGGGCACGGTGGGGTATTTTTTACCCTCTACAGAGAGGTGCAATGGCGGGACATAATAGACATCCAGAGTTCCCTTGTCCAAGTTCGAGGTTAAGAGCAGGTTCTCAGAGAGGAAGGCGATTGCCGTGGAGTCAATCGCAATAGAGTCCTTATGGAGGCGAAATTTGAACATCAGAGGGAAAGACGCTCGGATCGTAGTGGCGTACCGAATGCATAAAGCCAGACCTCCAATCTATGAGCCATAAACGAGTCGAGGTGTGATGCGTTGAGGCGATTGTCGTTATGCAGGCAAAATAGGACCCGCATATTTCAATATCGGCTGTAGCTTCGCAGTCGTCTGGGTCGATTTCAAGGCCGAGGATGTCATGGGATACTAGGGATTCGGGGTGTCTTTGCAAAGTCGGACTATTGGTTAGGGCCATCCACGAGATTATGAGAAAGTTTGGGTCTTCAGTTCGTTGTCTATCATTCGAATGCCCTTAGCGAGCAGTGCAAGAGTATAAACCCAAGAACATGCCTGTAGACCGCTATCGTCACATCATCCGACATCGCTACCTCATAAAAATTATCGTCTCCCGTGAGCTTGAGCTGTGAGCCAGCGCGTGTTGCCTCGTTAGCATATGCCGCACTTCCTGGAAGTGGGGTGGACATTATCGTTGAGATCCTCGCCCCCTCAGCATCATCCGGGGACCCAAATATCCAATATTCAGGTGATATCGCGAAGATATAATCCTCTTCAGAAGAGACCGATGGTTTTTTAGTCCGTGAAAAGAACGAGGTTGGAGGACACGCAGAGCACCATGAAGACTCAGACGCTTCCAACATCTTCAAACGACGTGAAGTAGGTGCTTTACATTGGGGATTGTCGATCTTGCCCGCGATTTCTAGCCCCATCTGATAACTGAGCCAGAGAGAACCCTCGATAATGTTGTGAACGGCCTTGCACGTCTTCTTAAGGGCCAAGATGTCTTCCATCTCCAAGCTTGTCATCATGGCGACCATAAGCTCTGGAGGGATATTGACGATGCTTGCCATGGCTTGGCTCTACTTGACGATGAGGCAGATGAGCGATGGGTAAGCTCTAGAGCGTGAAAAGAAAAACACATCAACCGTGGGATCTGAATCGTGTTTGAGCTGCCTGGACGGCATTTGTCGTTGTGACTCATGCAAAGGCATGGACAGGTATTAACCTCAGTCCTCAAATTTGCATTTTCATCGTACAGCGTGATGTCGGCATCCAAGCCTCATTCGAAAGGTGGGTTGAGGAAGGAGGGAGAGGCAATGCGTGACATGTCACACACATCAGCAAACGCGACAAGAGTATACGTCGCAATACGTCGCAAAACTTAGTCCACAAAGCAGACATAGTAGAAAAAGTTTGTGAGCGGGAATACTGATCTACGTATGCTACAGATTTCGTTACGGCGTAAAAGATATTTATTTATTCGTCGCATACTCACCAAAAACTTTGTCGCCTGTAAAAACTTTGTGAACTTGGTATTGTAAATAAAACTTAGTATTACTTTATATCATCGGATAAAGTATCATTGACTTTACCTTGTCATTTGGAAAATAAAACAGACGGGAGAGCCCTGTCATTTTGTCCTGGCTGAAAAATGGAACGAACTGGAAGAATCCATCACCTTCGGTCTTTTTTTGAAACGTACAAATGCGGACTCGAACGCGCGACGTCAAGCATAAACCAGGAGACCAATCTAACGCTTGCACTAAAGCGCTATTCAGTGAGAAGGACTTAATGTTTATATATTCACACTAAACTCGGGTTGGTGGTATCGCTTTTCTCAACGCTGTCTACGTACCGCTGCGGCTATTTGGGTATACGTACAAGATATTTTGTGGATTTCTCAGTAATATAATTAAATGAGGTTTTGAGTGCGGAGAAGGCTCATAATGTTTTTCAAGTTAACTGCTCAACAACTTTTCCTCACTTTAATTTGCCCCAAAAAACTCTGAGATCAAATGTAAGGTGTTCTCTACTTTTAGTATATATACTGACTGCTGGAATCTATGGCCGTGCATTATATTGCACCTACAAAGTTGACACCAAGCATACATAGATGATACAAACTTTCTCACTTCTCACAAACTTCGGGAGAACGTCACTTTGTTGCGGCAAAGTCTGCACCATATATTTGAAGCCTAAAAAACTTGTAGACCGCATGCGTACACTGAACAAAGTTATTAGTCGGAATCCATATTACATAGAAAGATCGTGTGAATTGTTATTGTCCACAATGCAATACGGCGTCTTTGCGCGTTTGCTGATGCAGAAAGAAAATCTACGGGCGCTTACTTATCGTTCACTGCAGTCCTCTGAGTCTCGTTCGGGTTGAAATCCATGGCATCTCCCATCTTTGAATTTGTCTGTATGTGCATGCTCGCGGGTTCGTTACTCACTACAAGACGAATCTTGTCCTAATTTGGTGGATAGTGACAACCCCAGCTTGCGGCAAGTTTGGATTGAGTTTAGGGAGTTGGATATCATAGGCCAGATGGCACTCAGCTGCCGCTTTGCTGATGAAAACTTGACTTGTCTCTCCCTCGTATCACCGCCAGCGACGTGTCAGAGCCCAGCGAAGCTGGACAGTGCCGTGCTTCTTACTTGGGCGATCTCTGATGCGGCATCTCAAAGCTCAATGAAAGCCCTCATTGGATGCCTTAGGACATCCTCTATATCATATTGCTTGGTCCGGTTAACATAAATGTCCGTTTAAGGTTATCTCTGATGGTGCTAGTGAGTAATGCTATCATTATATACTTGTCCAAAACTCGATGATGCTGATCAGTAGGCGACAGAGAATGCACACTGCTGTTGACGAAAACAGTATGAAAGCTAGCGATCGAATACGGGACATACAGCAGGATCCAACTTCATGTCTCCCAGAGTACAAATCAATGTTACTGACTATTATT
>Ga0247737_1000321_pt1 | contig 18329 bp, 20 predicted proteins | sample UWRJL028104C2_FD_180937 | JGI IMG/M metagenome (GOLD analysis project Ga0247737, IMG submission 180937) | Plant litter microbial communities from Arlington Agricultural Research Station in Wisconsin, United States - UWRJ-L028-104C-2 | ecosystem: Environmental > Terrestrial > Plant litter >...
TGACCATGCGTCGCGCATTATTCATCCTTTGGTTCGTGTTTTAGAAGGTGGGAACAACGAATTACGGATGGCGGTTATGGACACCCTCTGCTCACTCGTTATTCAACTCGGTTCTGACTTCGCCATCTTCGTGCCAACGATCAACAAGGTGAGGCATCTTGCTCAACGTTTTCGTGCCGCTTTCGCTGAGAGATTTCTCAGTGCATCCTCCGAAACCGTATCCCTCATCCAAAGTATGAGAACCTAATCCAGAAGCTTCTAAATGGCGAACGTCTTCCCCAAGAAGCCGGGGTGCTTGAACTTTTGTATGCAACCCTTCCTTTCATGTCTAATACGATGCTTACGCATACATAGGATGAGCGAAAGTGCAAAGGCACCTGAATTTTCAGCCCCGGCCGAGGCGACGAAGATGGCTGTAAATCAACAGCATCTCAAGCAAGCCTGGGATACGAAAACGATTACTACTAGAGATGATTGGATAGAATGGATGCACAGGCTTGGTGTCGAGTTTATGAAGGAGTCTCCCTCCCATGCGCTGCGTGCTTGTATGAGTCTGGTTGACATTCATCCACCACTTGCCAAGGAACTTTTCAACGCGGCTTTTCTTTCCTGCTGGAGTGAGCTATATGATCAATATCAGGTCCATCCAAGCCTTGGGTTCATTCGTTTCTGTTCTAATTTTTTTTTTGTAGGAGGACCTCGTACGCGCGATCGAATTTGCCATTACGTCGACGGCCTCTCCTTCGGAACTGATCCATCGCCTTCTCAATCTTGCCGAATTCATGGAACACGAAGAAAAGCCCTTACCAATCGAGCATCGCACGCTTGGGGAGTATGCTATGAAGTATATGGCTTACGCAAAGGCTCTTCACTACAAGGAGCTGGAGTACTTCTCAGAGTCGTCCCCGGCTGTCATCGAGGCGCTAATCTCAATTAACACGCGCCTCCAACAACATGACGCCGCCTGGGGAACCTTGCTCACAGCTCGGGAACAATACGACGTCACGAAACATGAAGAGTGGTACGAGCGGCTTGGCAGATGGCAAGAAGCTCTTTCAGCATACGAACGCAAGGCCGAAGTGGACCCAACCGCACCTGATGTTCAAATTGGTCGGATGAAGTGTTTACACGCCCTAGGAGAATGGGACCAGTTAGCTGCTCAAGTCGATGAAAATTGGGCTAATGCCAACCACGAAGATCGTCGCGAAATTGCACCTATGGCTGCTGCTGCCGCTTGGTCGCTAAATGAATGGGACTCAATGGAGGACTATATTGCGACAATGAAACCGGATTCTCCTGACCGCTCATTCTACCGTGCCATTTTATCTGTGCATCAAAATCAGTTCCCCAAGGCACTTGTCCATATCGCTAAAGCTCGGGATCTGCTTGACCCGGAGTTGACGTCTTTCATTGGGGATGGCTATGGTCGTTCATACAAGTGGGTCCATATTTACAATAAGGAAAAATTCTTACCAACTATTTCCTAGCGTCATGGTTCGCGCACAAATGCTGTCCGAGTTGGAGGAGATTATTGCCTTCAAGCAGTACGCTGACCAGCCCGAACGCCAGCAAACCATGCGGAAAACATGGATGAGGAGGTAAACCTGACTGATTGACATACCGACATGCTGCTGACCATTTGCAGGCTCCAAGGCTGCCAGCCTGATGTGGAAGTTTGGCAACGTATCCTTCAAGTTCGAACTCTAGTTCTTACACCGGAAGACGACCCTATGATGTGGATAAAATTTGCTAATCTATGCCGCAAGAGCGATCGCATGGCCCTGGCCGAGAAGACAATCAACTCATTACTGACGCCAGACAGAGTAAGTCTGTATGCAGCATATCTTGTCCCATATTCACCTCATGTAGCAACGCATGCATGAACATCACAACACCAAGGCACCGCCCAATGTTGTTTATGCTCAACTGAAGTACATGTGGGCATCAGGCGCTCAGGACGAGAGCCTGAGCTTCTTGCGACAATTTTCAGCGAGCCTCGCAGGGGATGTCTTGCGCGAGACGAATGTTCAAACTCAACGACCAGGTGTTACTAAGCAGAAGATCGCTGAGCTGTCAAAGCTGGTTGCTCGATGTTACTTCAAGCAGGGCGAATGGCAGGTAGCGCTGAAAGACGATTGGGGAGCAGTATGATTCATCAGTTTTCCACCATTTCTCTCTCTGACTGATGCTATGAACCGTCAGAGGAATATTCAAGACATTCTCCAAGCCTATCTACTAGCTACACATTACGATCCGCAGTGGTACAAGGCCTGGCATACTTGGGCACTTGCCAACTTTGACGTCATTGCCCACATGGAAGGCCAGTCAGAGGGTAGGACGAATGATGTTGCAGGCGAAAGGCTGGCCGTACACGTAGTCCAAGCTGTTGAAGGTGTTTACAATGATTCTTTGTTGTCGTTTACCAACTGAACACAATGCAGGTTTCTTCCGCTCGATCGCTCTTCGAAATCGGGATGCGTTGCAGGATACCCTGCGGCTTCTCACACTCTGGTTTAAATATGGTGCTCACGATGATGTGAGCCATGCAATGGCAGGGGGATTTTCAAAAGTGGAGGTGGACACCTGGCTAGAGGTCATACCTCAGGTATGTTTTCTCGATATTGCTTGGAGTTGCCGCTCAAAGCTCGAGAAAGATTATTGCACGAATTCAAACGCCCCATTCGAACATTCGCAGAAACATCAACAACTTGTTGACCGAAGTTGGCAAGCATCATCCGCAAGCCCTCATTTACCCTCTCACTGTAGCCTCCAAATCTTCGAGTGTTGCTCGCCAGGATGCCGCCATTGCGATTATGGAGCGGATGCGAGAGCACAGTCCCAATATTGTGTCACAAGTAAATTTTCCTAGGAACTGCCTGACTAAACAGCCGTTAACCGTATTGTAGGCATTAATTGTCAGCAGAGAGCTCATCCGTGTTGCAATTCTGTGGCACGAACTCTGGCATGAAGGCCTTGAGGAGGCTTCTCGGTTGTTCTTTTCTGAAAAGAACGCAGCTGGTATGATTGCTGCTTTGGAACCCTTGCACGACATGCTTGAGCAGGTGATGTGCTTTAATATATGTGTACAACGTGTTCTAACAGCCTGATTAATAGAAGGGACCCACCACCGCTCGCGAGACTTCCTTCGCTCAGGCCTTCGGTCGAGAACTTCATGAAGCACGAGAAGCTTGTCGTCGTTACCGAGCTTACGGAGATACAAGCGAATTGGACAAAGCTTGGGATATCTATTATGGCGTGAGTGCTTTTGGGACAAAATATACCGGATGGTCTCATATGTCATCTGCAGGTTTTCAAACGAGTCGAGAAGCAATTGCCGCAGCTTACTACTCTGGATCTCCAATACGTCTCTCCAAGCTTGCTTAAGTCACGCAATCTTGAGTTGGCCGTTCCTGGTATGCGCTCATCCAATTCGACGGCTGCAATGTGTTCACACCATCTCTAGGTACTTACCAATCCGGCCGTCCCATCATCCGGATAGCGAGCTTTGCTACAAAGCTCACTGTTATTGTTTCAAAACAACGACCTCGTCGCCTTTCCCTTAAAGGTGATGACGGTCGGGATTACCAATTTCTCCTGAAAGGTGCAATTTTTTATTACTTATTTTCCCTCCCTCAAGCCGCTGACTCTGCGTTTGACTTCCAGGACACGAGGATCTCCGCCAGGATGAACGTGTCATGCAGCTGTTTGGTCTCGTTAACACCTTACTTTCTGTAGATACCAACAGCTTCAAACGTCGTCTTCACATCCAATGGTACCCCGTCATCCCGCTTGCGCCAAATGCTGGTTTGCTGGGCTGGGTTCAGGACAGCGACACTTTACACGTTCTGATTCGAGACTATCGCGAGTCCAGAAAGGTGCTGCTCAACATCGAATACCGCTTGATGCTCCAGGTAAGTCCAGCTATTCAGTGCCTTTGACAAGCCACTCATGTAAATAATCTAGATGGCTCCGGATTACGAGAACCTTTGCCTGCTGCAAAAGATCGAAGTATTCGAATACGCTCTCGAGAACACCACTGGACAAGACCTGTATAGAGTGCTGTGGTTAAAGAGTACGAACTCCGAGCACTGGTTGGAACGCCGAGCAACATACACTCGTTCGCTCGCTGTTAACAGTATGGTTGGCCATATCCTCGGTCTTGGAGACAGGCACCCTTCCAATGTTCTCCTGGAGCGTAGCACAGGGAAAGTAGTTAATATCGACTTCGGAGACTGCTTTGAGGTCGCCATGCATCGTGAAAAGTTCCCTGAAAAGGTTCCCTTCCGACTCACGAGAATGCTCACCCATGCAATGGAGGTCAGCGGCATAGAGGGCAGCTTCCGAAACACGTGCGAGATAACGATGCAAGTACTTCGTGTCAACCAGGAGTCTCTGATGGCTGTCCTGGAAGCATTCGTTTACGATCCTCTCATCAATTGGAGGCTCATGCAAACGGAAGTCGAAGTCCGTCGACCAGAAGGTATGAGCCATCCATGATATGCGTATACGATTCACTCTCATAATCGCCTATAGAAATAGGAATCAATCCCGAGCGTGCTGCCGACTTGGCAAGAGTAGCTGGTCATCCTCAAGGACCTATGCGGAAGCTGAAAGCGGACGAAAACGATATCTTCAATGGTTAGATGCATGATACTCTTCACGATCTTCTCTGACTGTCAGGCTGTAGATGAAGGTCAACCCGGCGGGGCTCAAGAAGTTCGCAACGAACGAGCGTTGTTTGTGTACAACCGTGTCCTCAACAAAATTACTGGTCCGTCTTGGTTTCGTCGTGTTTTATGGACGAGCTAACCTTCTGATAGGGAGGGACTTCAATCCTGAAGTTACATTGACTGTTTCTGCTCAGGTCGACAAACTAATTGAACAAGCTACTGCACTAGAAAATCTTTGCCAGTGTTTCTCAGGATGGTGTGCCTTCTGGTGAACAATATCTCACATCCCCCAACTGTTTGTATATCATACTTCTGTATTCATTTCGAAAATTGTACTCTACACTAGTCATTTTTTAGCTTTCGTATCTATCCAGCATGCGCATATGAGTAGAATAGAGAATGGAATCCTATCTCACGCAAATTCCTGAGTGGCAGTTTCTACTAAATGCAGTAGTTCCCGCATTAGGCGACCTGAGTGCAAGGTTGAAGCTGAAGCCGACTTTCGCGCGTCTGTCATCCAAACGTTCACTACAAACCTCGACAACGACTGCTCAGACTCCCATGCCTCGAGGTATTCCCAACGCGAAACGCGATGAAACGGGCATGCGATTCACAACATTCCATGTCCCGCTACCGTGAGTCGATAAGGTCATCCTGTGTCTTGGAAGCTGAACCGTGCTGTTAGGTTCAACCCCAAACATGCAAGCTCTACCTACCTGAAAGCTGAGTCGCAGACCATCTGGGCAAGAAATGCAGCCAGGAAAGGGAAGGCCCCCTTCATTGACGAAACTGCTCCGGACCAAAGGTATGACTAAAACCTGATTGCTGAGATTTAAGCTAAGGTGGTCAGACGTGGATCTCAAGTCATTGTGATCCACCCAGGCTCGCGCTTCATTCGGATAGGGAGAGCGTCAGACGTGAACCCAGTCCAGGTTCCATGTGTTGTGGCCCGAAAGTCGAGGACAGAATATCAAGTGCCAGAGCGTGTCAAGCTAGTCTCGCGACCCAGGACACAACAAGAGAATCAAGATGGCGCGGAAGAATCGCTGGAAAATGACCCGGCAAGTACCTACAATCATCATCTCAACTGCTTTTTTTAAAGAGCCATTGCCCTTCAGTTCGATGCCAAATTAGCCGCCATTACTGTCTCTCTCCGGGATCGTATGAGATTCTACAAGCTAAGGGTAACCCCGAATGCGACAAAGATCGCCTCGACATTCAATGAGCAATTTAAACCGGAACGAATTGCAGAGCACAATGACTACCAGACCGAGTGGATTGACGGTACCTTGACCGACGAAGTGCTAATTGGAGAAAAGGTGAGCTATTAACCATAAATTAACACCTGCATCTCATGACAGCAGAATAGGCCCTTCGTATCATTGATCCCAACACATCAAATTATATGGTCAGATGGCCAATATATGGCTCGGGTTTCAATACGCGAGACTACGCATCCCTCCAAATGCTTCTCAGCGACCTTGAAGCCATAATCTCCAGTACTTTGACCGAAAGGCTTGGTATTCATTCGTCTGATATTAAGGTAAGATCCTGTGCTTGCACGTCTCAACCATCGCTAGATGACACGGGCAGAACTACTCGGTTGTTCTCGTCATCCCAGATCTATATGATAGGGCATATGTTCGAGAAATTGTCAATATGCTCATCTCATCGATGGGCTTCAAGCAGGTCTGCGCGCAACAAGTGGGTTTTTCGTTGTACCCACAACAGCGATTGCTCACCTGAGGTATAAGGAATCACTGGCTGCCACTTACGGGGCTGGTATCTCAAACGCCTGCGTGGTTGACATAGGAGCCGTAAAAACGAACATTGCATGCGTGGATGAAGGTCTTGTGATTTCGGAGACGAGGTAAGATCATATTTACTTGTTCTTCCTATGTCCATATCTGATTGTAACACTCCTAGGATGTCGCTGAACATTGGCGGGGATGACGTTACTGAGTTTCTGAGTGTTCTGTTGGGACGTATCAAGTTTCCCTATCGTGAATTAGATCTCAATCGCTCTTACGATTGGAATGTAATGGAAGATCTTAAGTGGAGGTTATGTACATTGGCTGATGTGAGTTCTCTTGACAATGTCGGAATCTTATGTTATTCATTTTCATGAAACAGACAGACGTTGCCTTGAACTTATACGACTTCAATGTTCGGAGACCAAACAAACTAACCGAAAAGTATGGGCTACGCGCGTATGACGAAATCATCTTAGCACCCATGGTCAGTACTCATGCACTCATATAGACTGCTGGAATAATCACAATCACCAACTACAGGGTCTTTTCGAGCCTCGGGTCATCGAGTTCGACCGAAAAAGAGCAAACTTTCGCCCTTTATCTCTAAATGTGACAGAAGAGATAATCGGGCATCAGGCTGATTTTGTTGTAAGTTATTTCAGAGCCCTTAGAGTTTGTACCTCATTTTTGGCCTAGACCAACGCAATGGTAATCTCAACACAACATCTGATGCCTGCCTCACAACCGGCGCCTGAACCTGCTGCCCCTGTTCCTCAACCACCCACCAGCGATACTACACCAGGTCTGCATCTGATGCAATGTGGCGCGTTTCGATCATACTAATCTCATACTCAGAAGGTGCCATGAAAATGGAAACTGACGGACAATCTATGGATGTTGATCATGAGGATGCAGTCCCTAAGCTGGCTGAAGCTTTATCGGAAGCACCAATCGAAATCATTGACGTCGACGACGAAAGCAAACCTTCTACATCACAAGTTGCTCAAACACAACCTATCCAGGTCCAGCCTCCACCACCTGCAGCCCCTTCATATCCTGGTGGGTTTGCCATTGACGTATGCTTCGAAGCCAGCAAGTTGCCGTTGGATGTCGCTATCTTCAACAGTGCTCGAGCAGCAGGAGGAGATGAGAAGATCCGAAAATATCTACAAGCAGTGCTGGTCATTGGCGGTACGGCACTGATACCTGGAATGGCTCATGCTTTGGAGAGCAGGTTGGTTGTGGTCCCTCATTCCACGGCTGGAATTCCGCTAATCCCTTGACAAGACTTCAAGCGATTGCTACGCCTTTGGTTCCAAATATGGAAAAGGTCCAAATAATCCCTCCACCAAAAGAGGTTGACCCTCGTGTCCTGGCGTGGAAGGGTGCCGCCGTGCTTGCTAAGATGGATAGCGTCTCTGAGTTGTGGGTGACAGCCTCTGATTGGGTGCGGTAAATTCAATCGGTATTTTGTGCGCCCCTCACTAATAACTGTGCAGGATGTATTTGGAATGCGTGCGCTGAAGGAGCGTTGTTTCTATTTGTAATACTTTACAGCACCATTGAGGTTATTGTATGTCTGAATCCTTAGATATGATCTATTGCTTGAATTGTACAGTTACACTACTTATTATATACGAATACTTGTGAGTGTGATAGCAGTTGCAGAGCATGAAAGTGAGGATGGGAAGTGAAACGGGATAATGGACGAGCGTTGGGTCATGCGAATAATTACAAGATGAACATTGAGAGTATGCATAAAGATTACTGTTCAGATGCAAATGACTGGGCTGTACTATGCCCAGACAGAAGAGGCGACTGAGTCGTTGAATAGACGGTCAACATTGAGCGGCCTATGGCAATGGAGGATGACAGCAGAAACTGGATGAGGCACAGGAATCTGTACCCTCAAACGCCGAGCTTTTCTTTCATCGCAATGAAATCTTGCGCTCTCATCGTGGTCCAGGTATTCACGAGATAACGCATCTGTTCCTTTCCTTCTCTGTGAAATCAAAGACGTCAATGAGGACCCCTATGAGCTTGGAGAATCGACTCACCTATCCCTTTCCAGCCATTCCGTCCTTGTGCGACCTCCTTTCCTCCAGGCAGTCACACCAAGGTTCTCGGTCTCCTTCTCAGAATAATCTTCTTCCGCCTCCTCCCTTTTCCGCAGGCAACCCCGGCGTGTCTTTTGCGATCGCGATCCACACGTGCCTTCAACCTCTTCCCTCTTTATTTTTGCTATCGAGTCCAGTGGTTGCTCAGCAAGCTTCTCAGTGAGAAATTCAATAACGGAAGCGGCGACGCGGTTCGGAACAAATGGGAATGTGAACTGTAGCCGAGGGAAATGTTCAGGAGTGATGAGTAGAAGGCTCCTACACATTGGACAATCGACAGATTCGTGCCAAGTGCCACAATGGCGATGTAAGCGGGAAAAGAACCACTTGAGAATGCATAGTCCGCAGAATGTGTGGCCGCAGTTTGATGGGTTCAATGAATACGGAGCTGCAAGAACATCGTAACAGCTGAGATTCGAATGGAGATTATGTGTTCAGAAGGAAATAGAAGCAAGCAGATTTTGCGGCTTACAGAGAGCAGAGAAAGTGGTCTTCTAGTTGCTTCAGCATAGATTCTTTCTCTCGGACCACGATGCTTGACATCATTGTTGACGCCTCATTCACCTTATCCTCCACCGACTCGATCCGCTGCTGCAGGTCCAGCGACTTGCGCTTCAAATCTTCTTCCTTCTGAGAAAGCGTTTTCTCACGTCGGTCGAGGGCTTGGTGTGTTATCCGTTGCGATCGCCGACCCTCGGGACCGGATACAAGTGGAGGTTCCGCTGTCGATGTACTTTCCTCATCGTCTCCCCGGCGATTAAGTGTAGAAGGAATAGTAGCGGATTGTCCCTTTCTGCCCCTCTTGGGAGCGGATATAAATTTTGCTCGTGCTGCCACCAGGGCATCTGTTGCGGCCACTGACGGAGCAATATTATCTATATCAGAGAGTACATGATTCACATGACCGCACTGACCTTGCCTGTCCTTCAGACGAGAAGATCGTCTTTTCTTTGGGGGACCTGTGCTCTTCTTTGCGGGCATAGCACACAACGAGCTTGTTGACGTCTGGAACAGAGATGAGGGACTGGTCACCGTCACAATTGTGGCACTGATCCCATTTAAATCACGTGTATGAATGTCGCTGTGACCGACAGTGACGCCCTCGCGTTCGCGTTTGTGTTCGCACTTCAACTTCGATAACCATGTACTATTCGTACGCGATAGCAGCGCCGCCAATGTGTTCCTCTCCACTCATTCTTCTTTGTGTTCTAACTTCCTACATCCCCGCTGATCTCTGAGAAATCCTACCCCGTTTGAATCCAACGCGTCAAGCACTCCAATCACGTCAATGCTTATCCCAACTCCTGCCCAGTCCCTCTCGGCTTCAAATACAGGCTTAAGAGCTCTACCGGATTGGAGGGTATTGGTCAATACACCGCGAAATCCCGAACCTACAACTCTTGATATCTTTTCTCAACGCTTGGTTCAACGCATGCAGGCGCTCCTAGTGTTCACATGAGATATCCGTGTTCGGCATGTATCGAGAACCCAGAGTTCAGTCACCAACAACTCTCGCAATTCTTTCCTTTTGCTTATGTCTCAAGAGGAGTTTCTTTCGAACTCCTGAGGGATCAAGGTAATGCACCAGGTGCATTTCTCTTCCTTGTTTGGGACTTATCATTTCCACCCTCAAATTTAGGCTTCTCCGTGGTCCCATGACGTCCTCGATGTCCAAGCAATTCCGATTTCGCAATGCCAGTCGAGTTTGCCGTCCTATCAACTACCTTCTTCCGTTCTCCTTGAATTTCTTTTCATCCTTGTCTTCTGGCGATCACAACTTGCGGTTCTCATCCTCTCACTCGAGATCTTCTGGACATCTATAGACTTTCGCATCCTCTTGCGGTACTTGTGGCGAAACCGTGCCTGTCCCTGACAAAGTCGCCAAAAGCACTTATAGAAGTTTTAGCAGATTGCCCCATATGAAAGCTAACGTGAGATTGATAATCTGAAGTGTTCCTGAGACCCATCTTCCTCCTCGTTGCACTCTAGCGATTGGATAACATCCAGCCATCTTGTGGCTCGACGACTCGGTTGAGAACCAAATGCTCTGCGATTTCATCGTAGGTAAAAACTTGGAAAACATAGTTCATCGGCTCCTATTCGAGTTCGAAGATGGCAAGATGCTTCCATAATGTCGCGATTGATATTGCTTTGCTTTCATGACCGTGGTCATGAGGAAACCCTATGGATTCGTTGTGGATTCCGCTCTTGGACAAAGTAATATATTCGAATTCTGGATGTGTTTGTGAGTGTGGACTGATCTATGACTTCCTGACTTCGCCGCTTCATCGGTCCTCGTCCCGACATAGTAACAGATTGCGTTCGTGGGTACAGCCAATCAAGCTTAACAGGGATTACATGGACGGGCATGTTCACTAACTGCTCCCTGCCCTGGGCATCAAACGTTCAGACTGTCATTTCTTGCATTTTCCCATTCTGCGAGGTACCGACTGATTTGAAAACAGGTCCGTCTCCGTTGACAGGTGCTTACTCCTCATGGGTAATACAACCGATGTTACAAGCCCAATTCAAGCTGCGCTCGATTCACCTTTATGAACGTCAGTATCCACTCATCTTGTTTCCTTTCATATCGCCAAAGCTTTACAGTACTTTTGGATAGTGCTAAAATGCCTTTTTGGTGGGTACATATACCAGGAAAATCTGTGATTTCACCCCCGTCCCATTCGACAATTACATCACCTCGCCCCCACCACATCCCGCGGTGCTCATACGAGGCAGTCAGCAGATCGTCTTATCCCACATATTATTAGGAGCAAGGCGTCAAACACCACGACAGTACGACAGACGCACTGACTAGCTTGCTCGCTTTACTTTAGCACCAAGACTCACGGAACCAACACGATGGGACGCAATGGCCATCTGCAGGATACCTCGTCTGGTGCAGATATGTTCAAGAAATCGCCATCTAAGTTCTTCTGATTTTGAAAGCATTCTCGCCAGATCGGAAATCCTTGCCGGCCTATGACACTCAGTCGCTTGGTTCTGCAGACACACAGGCAGCGACCATCATGATTCAGGTCAGCTAGGAATGAATCCTCGGATTCTGCTTCAAGTGCTCCGGCCCACACTCCGTCTGATAGCGAGCGACATGGAGATCGCTCAAGAGAGAATACAAGTTAATCTTTTCATAGGCCATTTGGGCATATTAACTCTCCCAAAGAGAAGTTCGTCGTCAAATTCAAACTGATCGGAATCAACTTCACGGGTCTTTTGTGGGGTCTTCCTTACATTTTTGGAATCTAGCTACGGGCTCGTCTAGGTTGTCCAGTGTCCACACCGCCTATTTTGTCTCATCGGCCTAGATGCCAATGGCGTCATAGAACTGAAAATCTGATCGATAGGACTTTAATGTCAGCGAGGTGGCGACCAAAAACAAGTTCGAAGACACTCAGTAGGCTGCAGGGTTATAGGTAACGGTGCAAAGATATCTAGGTCCAAGTCTCGGAGCTTGTACTCGAATATGGGGCACTCACGTTTGGCGGTGATTGCGATTCTGCACAAATCCAGAGCGACTGTATCAGGATATTGGCGTTCTGTTCCATGCGTCCTTTACGACATCTCAGCACCTTAGCAATTCTGAGGTCGCGAATCTTTGGACTCGCGTATATTTTTCTCTAAAGATTAGTTGCTCTTACCACCTCTGTTGAGCTTCTCTGGTAACAAGATCGAGTAGAGTGTCGACTCAGACCCCAAAACTGGGTTTGGTGTGGCATCACCCCGACCTATCTCTGTCGGGAGTTCCAGTTCTCTCCTTCAGAGAGAGGAGCGACGAGACGCTCAATAACACATCGGCGCTCACCGCCCCGAATTCCGATATCCGTGGATGCCTGCCTGATACAGTTTGTCCTGTTGCTTGTCCAATTCGCCCGTATCCGTGACAATGGTAAGGTTCTCATGAGCCAAATTATATGCTCAATCCTCCAGAATGGCTTCGTTATCTGTTTCAATGTGCGTACTAATACGAAGTGAAAAAGAGTTACAAAAGCTGGAATTTTTTTCTTTGCTACGCGACCCAGTGGATCCTATCTCCTGCGTACCAATCATCCCGTTAAATCATGCAACCTGATCTGGACTGGTGAGCTGCGGCAAAATTCACTCCCACCTTAGGCTCATATTTCCTGCTCGATTGACCTAGCAATTGCTATTCTCTCCGCTTCGTTCCGGACTCTAAATCTATCATGTGAGAGGCCTGAAGCTTTGAAATACGAAATGAGTACTAAAGCCATGAGACCGTCCATTCCATCAGCGCCTAGCTCTAAAGAATGAAAATACATGCTCGCCACTCCTGCCACCAATGTTCAATATTGGCATTACATTCGACAAGTCCTCGATGAACCGACTAATCAGTGTTCAGCCTTTCTTCATCTTTAATAAACGCCCAAAACTACATATCTGATAACCCACAGATGACAGATATGGCATTTTGGGGTTCAACTTGCGGATATTGACAAGTACCGCCTTCCTGGATCATTTGTGTCTTTCTGGGCCCTACAACAGAAAACTTCACCGACCAGAGCGGCGACAGTCATATTTGCATCAAAAGCTACGTCGAATAGGCGACGTCAAAAAGATCGACGCTCCCGTTTATGTGTTTAGTGAGCGGCATTCCTGAATTTGAATAGTGGGGAGGTCACAAAGGGATGTGTGATACGAGCTGATACGCGATGCTGTAGGCAACAGATCCAAGCGATCGCGTGTATATTGCACTGTATTCTGTATGGGCATGATTATACATGAGGTTCCCTTACCTATTGCAGGTAGTGCTCGGCGGATACCCCATATCCCACTCCTACTTGCCGTTGTTCAGAGTGTTCCTTTATCCCTCCTGTTTTCCTTTCCGCCTTTCGTCACTCAATCTCTCCGCCCCGCGACTTCGACAGCACCTTTAAATACATTTGATAATCAGGGAAGGCTCCAGCATTCCTGCCTGACTCTCTATTCATAGAATACCGAGCACTCGCTAATATGTAAATGCCACAACATACACTTTCATAAAACTACCACGAACCAACGGATATACGATAACAAATCAACTTATCAGTTGTCGTGTTTCGCGTGCATTACCTTTGAATTCTTATTTAGGTTTATGAGTGGAACCACCTATCTTTCCTTGGTTTCCACCCACTCCCAAATCCCGTTGACAGATGGCGCAAGGGCCAATGCACGGTGGGAGGTCAACTCTTTTGGACCTATCACCTCTGACACGGTGACCTTTACAAGCGGTCTTCGTGATCACTTGGTTGACAAGTAGAAGCAGGTCACGTCCTCACACCCTGCGCATGTACTGAATTACTTGATACATGGCCTCTCTGTACATAAGCGTACATAGCCAAAATTTGTACAGATGATGCCATTGTCTTGCCCTTTTGAGGCATAGTTACCCGACAAGAGACCAAGGGTAACATGGGGGTGGTATGTTTTTGTCTGGGAGGTTTTCTCAATTCCGAAGGTGTGGGGCAAGCTTTACGGTATTTGTGATATACGGATCTGATACGGTGACATAGTGACACACCCCGTCTGGGCGGCGGAAGTCGCGAAACTGCAGTCCGAGAAGGCGGGAAATATTTCCCGTCAGAAAAAGTACTTTGGGGTGTTGAAGCGTTCGGAATCCGGAAATATCACTCCAACGCAAATGCGTTGCAAGGCCTTACCTGAACAAAATATTTGAATACAAATTTAACCTGGCTAATGCAGTTTTTGCTGATAAGTAACAAGGCAGAGACACCTGTTATCAAAGTTATTGTCAAGCATCACGTCGCATTTCTACGCCCTCAGTGTTGGTGACTGGGTTCACAGAAATTTGTATCTTGCAGATCCAAGTGCAAGCCCACCATCGGATCGATCAATCGAATTGACTAGTGACTGGTACCATGATTGACGCATGTTCACCACCAGCACGCGCCTTCGCGACCTTTGGGAGAGGAAGTGGAATGGAGGCCAATAAGCAAATGCGAACATAAGAACATAGCCGACTTGCATTATGGTTGCAGTGTAGTTTCCCAGCCAATTAGATGATGTAGATTCTGTGGTAACCAGTAAACATGGTCAAGCAAGCTCTAGCAAGCTGCAGTATGGCTACCCTGTAGGACCCGTCTGGAATGCGTCCTCGCGTGTCCTCGCCGCGAAACGGATCGCAAAAGTCAGCTTCTCAATCACCGAAAGTCCTCCACGTACGTGTGTTGCGTTTCCGTGCTGCCGTCATTCGGAATTCCATAGCCTCATCTGTAACATATATTCTCGACTCACAGAAGTAGGCTAAAAGTAAATTTAGCTATTTTTGACCAACCTTCAGCGCCTTCTCCTACAGTAGCCGGCCATTGGTAGATGTTCACTGTTAGACCATTAGATATTAGATGTTCGCTACGTTCAGGAAGTGTTCATCCACGCTGTGACAGACCCGACCAAACCGGGACCGGTTCATTTTATCCCGTGAGCCGGCTATGGTTCGACTTCCTCATCTCCATCAGTATTGAGATTGGCTGATTGGTAAACCTTACTGTAAGTATGATGAGTATTGCTCAGTGCTTGTTCTTTGCTTAGATGCTACATTAACACCAAGTTTTTGTTTCGACCCACCCATGGCCGACAAAAATTTCTACATCGTCGACGTTGCTATCATGGACATTCGGTGAGGTGAGCATTCGGATTACAATCTAGGTTGCGGATGTATTGATCCTAAAATCAGCATGCCGAATCCAAAGCCGCCTGTGCCCGCCTTGCAAATAGGTCAGTGATATCCTTGTATGGTGCAAATGCCGTAACATCGACGTCAGAAAATCTATTCAAACCCCATGGATCAGCGGCACAGTCAAACGGAAAATGGAGCCTTTGAAACCTGAAACGATGGCAGTTAATTGAATTTATACAGGGCGTCTGGGCTCTCGGAATTCACGACCCAATGAAAAGTATAGAGAAGCGAAGCACAAGGTGGTAAGGATTTGCAGCGTACATCAATCGCATTTAAGGTACGAATGACAAGCCTCGAGGTGTGCGAATGGCTAGGAAGTTTGAACCCCAAATTACTCAGTGGTATCCCTATCATATCATATCGCTTTCATTGCGCATTTGCTCCATACTCACTAGGACTCCCTTCTCAAGCGCCCATCACTTGTCCGCCTCAGTTCACGCATCTCCAATAGGTGTCTGATTCACTGTCTGATAATAGCGGAGTTGATTTGTTGCTCTTTCCTTTTAACTGCACCAGCCCCGAGGCTAGGCGAAGGCCTATGGTGAAATTCAGGCGCTGTAAGCTACAAGGAAGTCGAGTCGAAGATATCCCAAGCATCTGGAACAAACCCAGAAGGCTCAGATCTTCAAAGCGCCTCCAGGCTGCACTGAGGCTTGATCAACGGACCGCCGACGGCGGCATTTCTGCAGATCAGATGGATTAGGTAGTAAACCAGTTCACTACCCCAATCGGGGATGTCTCGATCAACCCTGAGTCTATAGCCGATCGCCCGGCGCCAAACTTGAAAGAGTTCTGACCCTAGGTCTGCCTTTGTCTACCCTGTAAACTCCGCGAACATCCCTCTATCCAGATTCCAAAGGTTCATGGCAACAGATGTGTAGAATAGATCTCTTGAGCGAGATCAGGGTGGGGAATATGTTGATGATTGGACAGATTTCCGCGATGATGGATAGCATTTGTTGAAAGTGCTGTAGGTTGAGGGTACGGCTGAAAATATCTGAAGACCCGGAGAGGATAGTAAGATAACGCGACCCGAGAGAATACCGTCACCCGAGAAGTGTATACCTACCTTGATGGAGGCGGAGAAGGTACCCATGGTGCTGTCAATGTTGGTGGGACTTGAGAGGGAGAGAAGGGCGACTAAAGAATATTAATACACCTTCATACGGATGAGTGTATTTCCGGGGGTTCCTGGACAGGTGTATGTACCTAATGTTTTGATCCTGCTAGGTATCTCTTCCTGAATATACAAAAGTCAATCAGTATTATGTTTCGTGACGGATACTGTAGCACGTCTTGACTTTGTTGCCTACGATATACATACATACCTATGATGATATCGTATCCAGGAACCCTTTGCATCCGACAGCCAGTCCAACCAGTGAACATGTAACGCGTCAAACAGACGAGTTGCATTGACATTGGATACACATTCAGATAACCATCATATGATGGACATGGGCATTACACGCCTTGGCCATGCTGTAATTTGAAGCATAATCTTAAAATACAACTTTTCTCGACTACTTACCTCACCTGCTTATAACAGGGTACAACGCTGGCGATGCCGTTACGATCAAATCGAGATGTTAACGTTGACCTTGCTCGGGATGTTCGCATTCGAAGCTCATGACTACTGGCACCAGCATGATCTGCGTTCGCCGTACGGGTTTGGGATTTCCAGGACAGAACGTTACCCATGAGGAGATTAAGGGAATAATAACCTTTGAATAGCAATTGATCCCACATGGAGACGGAGAATGTTACTTTGAGGCGGACATGAAGAAGGAGAAGTAAAAAAAATAGGTGTCCAAACGACGGACTAGTACTTTGAATCCTGCAACTGTAAAAACTTTCAAATGTCAATGTCATTGTCAGAGCGTCGACCACAGGCACATTGGCGGTGGCAAACGGTAATTGGGAAATGTAAGGGTTGAAATGAAGATCACCCGCCGGGGGTAGGCGTACATAAGGATATCAGTCTTCATGACTCTCAGAATTCAGATGGTAAGTGGGGCGGTACGCTATATGGTAGGTACTATATTGGCAGGGTAGGAACCATGGATAGGTATATGCCGAGCTGGTTATATTGGTATTCAATACCTTCAACGGGGCACGATCGTGCTGATGATGGAGGTCTGATATTCTGAGAGAAAGTGTGAATGTGAATGTGATAATATGGCGGTGATCATGATGATGACCTTTGACCCACCCTCAGGCTGACGGCGAATTTGTGAATGTGATTGAACGGTGAATTCGAATCCGAATCCCTGCCAGCTGGTGAGCGCAGACAGAGAGGAGGCCGAGTCTGGCTGGGCACGCAGAGCGAATTTGTTCAATTCCGCCGGCCGGCAGAAAGCGCTGGAAATGTCATACCCAAATGCGATCGGGTTTGACCATCTTGGTGGGTTTGCTATTGAATAATGGCCTCTGAGAGCTCGAGCGCGTGGCTTAAGCTTTCGCCCGTTGTTGCACCGCTGTGCCCGTGGTGGTGTAATGTCCCATGGCAATGGACTGTATAAGTGATCTCATCTTGAGCTCATTGAAAAATTTTCAACTCTATCCTATTGCTATCCTAGGCCTCTCGGAAATCGGAAATCGGAATACTGTACTTTACACGGAGACTCACGCTCGCGTTCCCGTTGGAGTCGATGGTATGCATTCTCCTAATCTACTGTATCAACTCGGAATGGCCCATCCTTTATCGACACGGACATAGACTCGTGATTTGGATACAACTCGAAAGGAGTTAGATAACCGGAATGCAAAATGAGGAATGAGAAACGGCTAAATGACGTCCGGTATGGAATTCGAACCTCAACGCTCGAGGCCAGGGAGATCACGTCATACGTCGGGGGCCCTCGGACGCCAGTGATTAGATACCAGTGCCAGTGATTGGCTGTGGGCGGAGTAGGGTTGCAACTGGCTGCTATGGCTCCTTCCATACTTTTTACTCGGCTGGATGCAGCCTCTCCTTCGACTTGCATCTAATCAGGATGTCGACAGTCGAAGTTCTTTGATTTCCAGTGGGAATACTTACTTCAACTCAGGCGTATATTACTTGCCAGGGCTTACTCGG
>Ga0247737_1000322_pt1 | contig 18308 bp, 19 predicted proteins | sample UWRJL028104C2_FD_180937 | JGI IMG/M metagenome (GOLD analysis project Ga0247737, IMG submission 180937) | Plant litter microbial communities from Arlington Agricultural Research Station in Wisconsin, United States - UWRJ-L028-104C-2 | ecosystem: Environmental > Terrestrial > Plant litter >...
CATATATTATGCACGTAGCAGCCCAGTATCCCTTAGATACCCGTGCGTCTTAGTACTTAGTCTACTTGTAGCACGTTAATCCAAAGATTCCAAAAAAAAAAAAAAACTGCACATGACAAATTCTTCCCACAAGGATATTCAATTTGGCGCCCATGCCATTTCTCACGAGACATCTATCGCTCTTTCCTTCATCATCGCCACAATGTCTGAAGGAATGATAGTCAACCCATACATAACCGGCGGAACATTCACCCAAGTGAACCACCACAACACTTTCACTGGCCCACAAGGTATGCTGAGTCAATAGTCAATGTTTAACCTGCATGATGCGAACTCTCCCATATGATGACTGACAATTTCCCTGTAGGCCTCACTATACTGAGAGCTAATGCTGCTCCAGGAGCGTTCCATAACTCGGCAGAACGCTGCGATCAGCCAAAATGCCATCCCCACACGCGTGTAGCGGTCATAAACGAAATCATGACCTTGGCCAGCGACAAAGAGAAGAAGGCATTCTTCATGTGGCTTTATGGTCCAGCAGGTTCAGGGAAGACAGCGATAGCAGACTCGATAGCGGAGCTGTGCCACGACGGGGCAAATTTGGCGGCATCCTTCTTCTTTTCTCGGGGAGCAGATGGTCGCAAAGATGCAACCCATTTTGTCAGCTCAATCGCATGTCAGCTGGCGATGGCTATTCCTGAAATACAGGAATGGGTCAGCGCGGCGGTGGACAGCGATCCCATGATATTCACTCGATCACTGAGCGCACAGATGCAGGCCTTGATCGTCAAGCCCTTCAACGAGGCCGCGGAGGCAGGAGGCTCTGCTCAATCGGCGCTACTCTCAAGGCCGCGCTTCATCATCATCGACGGATTGGACGAATGTGATGACCCTAAGTCCCAGACGGATATTCTGCAGGTGTTGCTCAAAGCCGTACAGCAGCTGTCGATTCCACTTTTCTTCCTCGTCGCCAGTCGACCGGAATATCACATTCGCGACATATTCAATCGAGATCAGTTCAACTCCGTGACGAACCGAATCGTCTTGGACGATAAATACGACCCCGACGCCGATATCGAACGCTATTTGCGCTCGGCATTCGATAATATCAAACGTCGGCACCCACTCTCGAGACACTTTCCCGAAGTTTGGCCCACCAACGAGGAGATCATGCGAATAGTTCAGAAGTCATCTGGCCATTTCATATATGCTGCCACAGTCATCCGATTTGTCGAGTCCTATCGACATCGACCAATGGAACGACTCAAAATTATCTTTGGACTCTTGCCCCCGAACCGCGATCTTCCATTCGTCGAACTCGATGCACTTTTCACTCACATTCTTTCTTCCGTTGCAGATATTGGTCTTGTGCTGGAGGTTCTTAGTCTCCTGTTGACAGTCCTCGGGATGTCTACGTCTTCTCACATAGAAGAGCTCATGTCCTGCGGCCAGGGTGAAATACGGCTACTCCTCGTCGACCTACATTCAATCATTCGAGTGCCGGAAAGCGATACAGACGAAATTCGAATTCTTCATGCATCTTTCCGGGACTACCTTCTCGATCGCTCGAGATCTGGGCCTTTTTTCATTGACTTGTCTGAAGCTTATGCAAAACTCGCAGTGAAGTACATTCATCATATCAACATGCATCAGGGTACTCTATTTCTCCGTTTTCATGACAAATAATGAGCTAACGGAAGCCTTTTGGACAAAGTTTTACGGTCAACCTTTCGAGGACGCTTAAACAAGGTTCTGCTACTCTCACGAAAGACCGAAGAGCTCGTAGACGCTCTAACGGAAGATGTCCTCTTCCATCATATTGTATGGATGCAGACAAGTCCAAACATACGAAAAGAGATTTCTGCTGTTATGCGTTGCCTTCCGAATTTGACTGTATGTAAATATCATCACTCTAGTGGCCCGTACTGACAGGAAGATTAGCTCTTCTCCCTCGATGATCTAATCGACATCCGAATCCGTGCTTATTTGCAGCCTTTCCCCTCTGAACCATTGATTTTATTATTATTCACATTACCCAACTTCTATGATGCCAGAAATCCAGCTGTGGATACTGGATGGTATGTAAAGTTCATCCAGGAACACCTTATGTTTGACGCTTGGAGGTCGGCTGACATTGCTAACGCCTTCGAATGGGTCACAATTCACCGGGGATATGAATTGTGGCAGCTGTGCCGCCAGTTTTTGACCTCTCCTTCGCGAGCTAGAAACTTGTACATATCGGAACAACACTACGCACTGATATGGACGATAATGGTGGCTCGACTAGAGAGGTGAGTGCTACGACTCCAATGCCTGCTTTCTCCTGTCTGAGACTTTGTGCGCAGCATCCTAGATAATCACCCTGGGCACATTTTTCGGGAGCTTATACCGCTCCTTTCTGCTTTCTCGTTCATCTTGGAAAAACTGCCCGTCAATCAACGACTTAAGTCTGCAAAAGAATCCGTATTCTTACTGAATATGATTTCCCCTGCTGATCGCCGGGTCATCAAATTCCCAAGCATCCGTACAGTCATGGAAGGTTTAAATGTTCGTATAACTGCATCAATTGCAAACAACATCAACCTCGTTACTCATTATTCAACAGGACTGGGCCAGTCGCATCAGGAGAAACGATTTGAATTCTCTACTCGACAATGGCACTATTGATGATGACTTTTGTTCTCAATTTACGGAACAACTTATAGATGACCGGCGTGCTTTCGAGGAACTGTCTTTCAGAGAACTGCCGCATACTGTGGAGGAGCCGTGGTGGCTTGCAGATGGGGATGCAGAAATGTGAATACGGGCAAGGCGCAGGGTGCGGTTTGCTGTCTTAGACTTTACAAACTAATTGATACCCGAATCCATGCTTATTTGAAGCCTTTCCCCCTGAACCATTCATTTTATTATCACTTCTATTGCTGCCAAATTTACGTGAGTCCAAATCCGAGTCCGACCTGAAGGATATAAAATGGTAATTGGTAAAGAAGATACGAGAAGGCAAATGTGGGGGTCAAAATATCAATGTTTAAGGAAAGAAGTACAGTGAGTAGAGAATGTGATGGTCCAGGGAAGGCAATGGCTCAGAGATTGTGTGTCGAGAAAGGGATGAGCGAACAATGAGAATATGCGAGTGTGGGTAAAGAAAACAAGAAAATAAGAAAGGATATGTATGAAACCACGGGGTTATCCCGAGCGAGGCAGCGACAACTATGCATCAAATGAGAGCTCATACCAGAACACCCAACAGCACCATCTCAACCCCTACCAGCCCCAACACCACCGTTGCCGCCTGGTCGACGTTGCATCGCTACTATTCGGCTTTGTAATCTGTCCCGATGTCCCATTTCCTGTGCTCGATCTCAACCTGCCGGTGATCAAACAACTACCACTGACAGAACTGGACGAGCCGCTAGAGGAACCAAAGGATACAGTAGGGATCTTGGATTGGACCATGTTCCGCCTATTTATAGAAGAGGGGGAAGGGAGTTGGATTATAATTGAATGGGTGAATGAATGCAGAAGTCAGACAAAAGAAAGCGAGAGAAGGAAAAGGAAAGAAAGAACACGAGAGAGGTAAAGAGAAGGAAGCCAACGAGCCAGAGCCATTGCTGCGCATCTCATAACAGTCCAAACGACTGCTCGCCACGACTACGAGCAACTGACCATCGACGACCATGGGGCAGTCGATGGTATCGAGGTGGTAACCATCAACTTGAACGTAAACATAGGTGTCACCCCAGGCCAGCACTCGACTTGACTTGACTGTATCACCACTCTACCAGGATCAAGACCATGGGAGCTCCGCAATAAGACCAGCACCACGACACCAGCACCAACACCGGTACCATGGTATTGCCGCCAATCCAAGTCCAGGTCCAGGTCCAAGTCCGAGCCTGCTGCTCAGGCATTCGCACCAACACCACCAACTCTCTGACTCCAGGAGCTGAGCCGAGGGGGGAAAAGAACAAGGAACGACGGTGGAGGGAAAGAGAACAAGAACAAGAAAACCCATCGACGTCGACATTCCATCTCGATCGTGTGCACGAGTAGATGCACACTACCAACGCCAAATGAAACCCTTGAAACCCGAACTGAAACTCGAGAACAGAATGGAAACAAAAACAAAGCAAAATAAAACTCACCATTCCCATCCGTAGCTTTAGGATCATGCCCAAGATATGCACCTGGCCTTCTGAGGCGAGCATAACGAGGGCAGTAGGCGGGGTTGTGTATGTTGCAAGGGATCTTTTTGTGGGGAACCTAGGAAATGAAATAAGTCGGCATGTGCTCGTCATGGCAGGCGGGCTGCGTGAACGAGAGGACAAAGCAGGGGAACAGGAATGACGAAACAGGGATGCGGAAACGAGGAAGCGCGGCAGAGATTCAAGGTAGAACGAGCAAAGAAGCAGAAGCAGAGTAGGGTAATAATCAAAGGACTAACCAGTCAAAACCTTGGTACAATTCTCCACATTAACTACATACATCGCACTCCCATCATCACGCACAATGCAAATTCTTGTTGCACACCCTGTCCTTCGGGCATAAAGGAGGATGCGTTTTGCCATGTGTGGCTGGGAAGAATGGGAGCCGTATGATTGGGGAGCAGGTTGCATGAAAGAGACTGTTAAAGGATCGTTGTTAGCATTGAGTTTACAGGAAAGGGTCGGTAGAAGGAACACAAGGACACATATACTTACAATGGATAACAAAAACCTTCGCCATCCCCGCGGCCACACCTGGTAACCCAAGTCATACCAGACGCGTCGGATGTCAAAGCGAGAGGTCAGACGATTGGACGTTGTTCAATGGGAGGGGCTTGGAGGTGGCTGCTTTGAAAGAAGACGTGTTGAGCAAGTAGTGCTCTGTTTTTTTAGTATAGGTCTGTTAGCATAAGGGAGGACTGGCAAGGAGAGGATGTGAACGCACGAAACAAATTTGCATCATGATCTAAAATCGCGACAGAATTGCTGTAGTCGAATTTGCTTGGATAAGTGGCTTGGATGCTCCATGATTTTGTGGTGGCGTCGTAGATGCATTGGCGCTGTCTGTATTGAGCACATAGTTGCGTTGCTAAACTTGGAGAGAACATGTCAGTGAATGATTCAAGGATATGCCATGGCATAGGTGTTGAAAATAGAACGGCGGACACGGACGAGGAAGCAGAAGGCGTCACTAAAAAAGTGAAAATACAACGACCACCCAAGCACCCGTCGAACATCAACAGCGGGTCGAAGATTCAGTGTGCTCTGTCCCACAAGTGGAGAACTGCTGGATCCAAAGTATCACAATCCCGATCAACGATTGTCACCACCATCCACCCGTCTGTCCATCCAGAAGTTCGCCTGTCCGCCCATGCCCTTACACACGGTGACACCAACTATTACAAGACTCCGTCGCCCCACTGCAGGCCATCCTCTTGTTCATGCCCTTTTGCCTGCGCTTCTCCATCCATCAATTTCCCCTTCTCTGCTGCGCTCAGTCTGAGTTCTGAGACTAGGAGCAACGTTGCTCATCTGGGAGGCTTTAAAAAAGCTCTCTCAGAGGAGAGTACACGAGCAAGGCTCAGACAAGCGGCAAAAATCAGAAGGGGAGGAACAGAAGGGAAAAGAAAACAGCTACCAACTTAAGCATCACTCCCAAACGCAAGAATGTTCCATGATGTGTCGAATGATATGCGGCCGCTGGAGCTTGGGCTGTTGCACTTTGCAAGAGGTCCGAATCAGTACCAGCAACACAGGCGGGGAGCTCTGGTACAATGTCGTTGGCGAGCTCGGATGGAGAACGCCTTCAAAAGTCACTACGTGAACGTCTTGAGAGGTGAGGCGACGACGATGTCGTGACCAGGGGGAGGCTAATAGAAGTGCCAAAGCGAGGGTTCGAGGACCACTTGATCTTCCTTCGCTGTCTTCCTTGGTTGAGGTGTGTTTCTCGTCGTTTCCAGCGAAGAGGACCTTGACGTAGGTTCAAGTTGAGCATCATCGGCGTAGCCAAGGGTACAAGCCTCTGGGGTCACAAGCCACCAGCGAGAGTAGGTGCGGTGTTGGCGTGTGGGGTCGAATATCCAGCTCAATAACTTACAGGAAGAGATGGAGACAGCGGAAGAGGAAGAATGAATGGCAAAGTGGGAGAAAGTAAAGTAGCAGCCGGCCCGCGGTCAGCAAATCGCACGTGGCAACTTCTACCCACAAATTACAATTTAGCGCCCAAGTCGACCGGAATATCACATTCACGACATATTCAACCAGGATCAGTTCAACTCCATGACGAACCGAATCGCCTTGGACGACAAATACGACCCCGACGCAGACATCGAACGCTATTTGCGCTCCGCATTCGATGATATTGGACGTCGGCATCCACTCTCAAGACATTTTCCTGAGGCCTGGCCTTCCGACGAGGAGATCATGTGAATCGTTCAGAATTCATCTGGCCATTTCATCTATGCCGCCACAGTCATCCGATTTGTCGAGTCCTATCGACATCGACCAATTGCTCCGACGGCAGTGGAGCGCGGGTGCAAGTTAGCGTCTCCGATCATCGGTTCCCACTTACCGTATATGAGCTGGGAACACCCTCCCACAAGAATACTTGCAGAGGCGGTGGTACTATGGGGGTTTGGCATCGCCTTCTGGGTATTTTAGCGCTCATTCTAAGTGATTTCCCACAAGTTACTTCTTGCCCTTTCCTCCAACGTCGCCACCATGTCCGAGGGAATGATAGTCAACCCGTATATTACTGGTGGTACATTCACCCAAGTGAACAATATCAATAATATTACAGCTCTACAAGGTGTGTAAAGCGAAACAATTAACCTGCATGATGTTCCTCTCAAGTCATGACTGACGATGTCGCTACAGGCCTCAGTCTACTGAGAGCTAACACCGCTCCTGGTGCTTTCCATAACTCTGCAGAGAGATGTGATCAGCCAAAATGTCATCCCCACACACGCGTAGCGGTCATCAACGAAATCATGATCTTGGCTGGCGACGAAGAGAAGAAGGCATTCTTCACCTGGCTCTATGGTCCAGCAGGTGCGGGGAAGACGGCAATAGCAGACTCTATAGCGGAGATTTGTCACGACGAGGGAAAATTGGCAGCAGCCTTCTTCTTTTCACGAGGAGCGGATGGTCGCAAAGATGCAACTCACTTCGTCAGCTCACTCGCATGCCAGCTGGCGATGACTATTCCGGAAATGCAGGAATGGGTCAGCGCGGCGGTGGAAAGCGACCCCTTGATATTCTCTCGATCACTGAGCGCGCAGATGCAGGCCTTGATTGTCAACCCCTTCAACGAGGCTGCAAAGGCAGAAGGCTCTGCACAATTATCGCTACCTTCAAGACCGCGCGTCGTCATCGTCGACGGCTTGGACGAATGCGATAACCCCAAATCCCAGACGGAAATTCTGCAGGTGCTGCTCAAAGCCGTACAGCAGTTGTCTATTCCGCTTTTTTTCTTTGTCGCCAGTCGACCGGAATACCACATTCGCGACATGTTCAATCGAGATCAGTTCAACTCTGTGACGAATCGAATCGTCTTGGACGATAAATACGACCCCGACGGCGACATTGAACGCTATTTGCGCTCATCATTCGATGATATCAGACGTCGACACCCACTCTCAAGACATCTACCGCAGGTCTGGCCCTCCGACGAGGAGATCATGCGGATAGTTCAAAAATCGTCCGGCCATTTCATCTATGCAGCCACAGTTGTTCGATTTGTCGAGTCCTATCGGCATCGACCAATGGAACGACTCAAGATTATTTTTGGACTCTCGCCGCCGAACCGCGATCTTCCATTTGTCGAACTTGATGCACTATTCACTCACATTCTTTCTTCCGTTGGAGATATCGATCTTGTGTTGGAGGTTCTTAGTCTCCTGTTAACAGTCCTCGGGATGGCTACTTCTTCTCATATGGAGGAGCTCCTCTCATGCGATCAGGGAGAAATACAGATGCTCCTCGTCGACCTCCACTCTCTCATTCGAGTACCAGAAGGTGACACAGACGAGATCCGGATTCTCCATGCATCTTTCCGCGATTACCTTCTCGACCGCTCGAGATCTGGATCGTTTTACATCAACCTGTCTGAAGCATACGCGAAACTCGCGGTGATGTACATTGACCGCATCAACTTGGATGAGGGTACCCCAATTTCGTCCTTATGACAGACAATGAGCTAACTGAGGCCTTCAGATGAAGTCTCTCGGGCCACCTTCCGCAGACGCCTCACCAAGGTTCTGCCGCTCTTTCGGAAGACCGACGCACTTGCAGACGCCTTGACGGATGACTTCCTCTTCCATCATCTGGTATGGATGCAGACATTTCAAAACACCCACACCCAAAAGGAGATACCTGCGATGATGCGCTGTCTTCGGCATTCGGCTGTATGTTGATTTCTCTGTTGTAAAGCCCCACACTGACAGAATATCAGCTTTTCTCCCTCGACGACCTTATTGATATCCGGATACGTGCTTATTTGGCGCCTTTCCCTCCTGAACCATTGATTTTATTATTTTTCACATTACCCAATTTCTATCTCGCCAAAAATCCGGCTTGGGAACCGCAGTGGTACGCCAAGTTCATCCACCTCTTCCTCTTCGATGAGCTTGACCCTACGGGGGTGGACGTAACTACTGAGGCTTTCAACTGGGTCGCGACTCACCGGGGATATGAACTCTGGCAACTTTGCTGTCAATTTTTAGCCTCTCCTTCCCGAGCCGGAAACTTGCATATATCAGAACACCATTACGCATATGTATGGTCAGCAATGGTGACTCGACTGCAGGATCTAAGTCTTGTTATCACGGGGTTGACGGTCTTCAATATTCCTGATTTGTGAGTGCCACAAGCTTGCTGATGATCTGTGATCCTTCGGTCTGAGATGTTGTACACAGTGTTACAGATGACATGAGTCAGCTCTGGGGCACTCTGGGGCTTTTAAAACCGCTCCTTCCCGTCTTTTCATTCATTTTGGCACAAATACCTGTGGACCAGCGAGTCGAGTCCGCGAAGAATTGCCTTCTCGTACTTAAGGAGATGGAACTCAACGCCTCATGTCGAGCAGCTTTCAAGATCATGGACAGCCGGGCCATCCGTGGGTTCAGAGAAGGTTTAGATGTTCGTACAATTGCGTCAATTGTTTAAACAACACATTAATTCGTTGCTCTTTCTTCTACATGCAGGACTGGATCAGTCGTACCGAGGAGGTTTCCATAATCGACTACGAAAGCAGGGAATATTGTGGTCATTCTCGATTTCTTGACGAAGGTTGCGATGATTTAAAGGAACTGCCGTATACTGTGGAGGAACCATGGTGGATCTTCTAGCTTTGTGTCAGATGAAGCCTAGGTAGAATGGTTGGATGTAACTATGAGATCGTCTTGGCTTGTACGAGCCGATGTTTGCGCGGGCGCATACACGAGTTCACAGCCTTGCCATGACAGGACAAGAACCAAACAGTCGCTTCGAAAGCAATTCGGAGAACCAGGAATTGGGTTGAGCTTACTTACATTGCTCAAATGGTATAGCGCCTCAGTAGTTGCTGAGTTCAAATCGTCAGTTTACACTAGCTGCAAGTCAGAAGCCTCTTACTCAGTACCACCTCAACACCCTGGCATTTGAAAACCGGCGATACAGTATCCGAGTCTATCGCCCTCTGTGTCAAAAAAAAAAAAGTTCATCCACTTTTTGGAGAGAGCCATCCAGGAATGAATAGTGGTGACCGAGATAGAACGAACCATGACAAAACTGAGGAGAAAAGAATGGAGGCGAGCATACTGTTCGAGGGTCAACAGTCACAGTATTGTATTACTATTAGATGCTCACAGCGGCAGTAGCAGCCTCTTGAAGCTGGCGTATTTTTTGCTAGAGATGGGCAAATAGAACCAGGATTCATTCATGGATATCACGTTCATACGGTGTATCGCTGTCATGCAATATGATATCTGATTCGAATTTTGCCTATGATATAGGCAGCAGCGGGCCAAACGACGCGGTAGGAATCTTGGAGATTGTCGACCACATTCCACCTGAAGAAGGGAGGTTAGGGGTTAGTCAGAGTTGGATTGTAGTTGAATGACGGGGATCAAGGCAGAAGACGAAAGAAAGCGAGAGAAGGAAAAGAGGCAAAGAGAAGGAAGACGACGAGCTAGACCGCTACAACTACCGCTGTGCGTCTCACAGCAGTCCAGACTAGTACTGCTCGGGACGATTACGAGTAACTGACAATCGAGGACCTTGGGGCATGGTAAACCTTCACCATGAACATAATCATAGTATTCCAAGTCCTACGCTGATGCTAACCATGCGTTCACCAACACCACCGACTCTCTGAATCCACGAGCCGAGCCGAGGGGGGAAAGGGAACAAGGAGGATTAGAAAACCCATTGACGTCGATATTCCATCTCGATCTCGGTCGTATGTGCAACGCCAACCAGATTTAAACCCAAGAAGAAACCCTCAAAACATGAACCGAAACTCGAGAAGAGAAAGGAAACAAGAAATAAAAATAAAGCCAAGAGAAACTCACCACTCCCATCGCCACACCTGGTACACCCAAGAAATGCACATAGTTCTGTGCCAGTGCCATAACAGGCTGGTATCCCTGCGTGTTGGCTCCAGGTGTTTGAGTGACCGTAGCAGCCGCATCGGCGGTGAAAGGTGAGAGGTCGGGCGACTGGACGTCATTCCATGGGAGAGGCGTGGATGTGTCGGCTTTGAGGGAAGACATGTCGAGCGAGAAGAGCTCCGTTTTCGAGTATGCGTCTGTTCAGAGTATCAGTACACAGTCAAGGAAAAAAGGACGAGAGACGCACAAAACACATTCGTATCATGGTCAAAATCGCAACGATATTGGTATAGTCGAATTTGCCCGGCTGGGTGGGTTGTACACTCCATGATTTTGCAGATGCGTCGTAGATCCAGACGGACGTGGGATTGGCGCAGGCTGTGTTGAGGCGTAGAACTGGGAGAGAGGGGATGTCAATCAACGGCTCGAGACTTGTCGGACTATGAGACAAGCGGAAAGAAAAGAGAGAGATCCAACGAAACCACTATCGACGGAGAACATGGATAAAGGAAAGCAGAACTAAAGAAGCGAGGGCAAAGAAACAGCGAAAAGCCTACTAACCTCGCTCAAATAACAACTCGTCCCAGGCATCTTAATGGTGGACGGCTGGTGGTTGTTACATTCGTTGATTGGCCTGCCAGAGGGGAGGGTTAGTAGGGTGTTCATCATGCATGGGGTACAGAGCGACAAACGGAGACGACGTCTGGGTCATCCGACTCGCGCGAAGCCACGAAGGCCCGACAAAGTCCTCCGATGGAACGTCCAGGCACGACAACAGCGCAAAGTCCTCACGAGCCGAAAAAATGTGAAGAGAAAAGGAAGTGGAAGATATAAAGAAAAAGAAAACCCCAACTCACCACTAGCCCATGCATCACTCCCAAACATGAGGAGGTTCCAGGATGCGTCAAAAATATACCGCCTGAGGGTGCCGCCTACGATAACGAAAATGTTGCATGTCCCAAAAGATCCCCTGCTCTTGTTGAGGGCTCCAGTGCGTAGACGATGGCGTTGGCGAACTTTCAGGGATCGTCTTGAATTTGAGTTCTTTAGAACCTGGCCAGTAGTCAGGTCTCAATAATGTAGTGATCACTGATCAAGTCAAAAGCGAAGGAGGAGCTTAATTATGGGCTTCGTGGCACGTGGCAACTTCTTCCCACACCTTATACTTGATTTAGCGCCCGTGCTAGGTGGCTTCTCTTACCCTACTTATCCTTCATTGTCGCCACGATGTCTGAAGGAATGATAGTCAAGTCATACGTAGCTGGTGGAAATTTCACCCAAGTGAACCACAACAACACGTTCACAGGCCCACAAGGTGTGTTGAGTCGATAAGCCGTGTGGCTCTCTTCTATCCTCGTACAGTGCGCTCTGGGCCAGTATGGATTCGCTCTCGAGGCTCTTCTCCGTGGAGCACATTTTTTGGGGGTTTCCAACAGTTTTGAGCCATGCTGCACTCCTAAATGATGACTGACAATCTGCTGGCAGGCCTCAGTCTACTTAGAGCCAACGCAGCTCCAGGAGCTTTCCATAACTCGGCAGAACGCTGTGATCAGCCAAAATGCCATCCCCACACGCGTGTAGCAGTCATAAACGAAATCATGACCTTGGCCAACGACGAGGAGAAGAATGCATTCTTCATGTGGCTCTATGGTCCAGCGGGTTCAGGGAAGACAGCGATAGCAGATTCGATAGCGGAGCTGTGCCACGACAAGGGAAATCTAGCGGCATCCTTCTTCTTTTCACGAGGGGCGGAGGGTCGTAAGGATGCGACTCACTTCGTCAGCTCAATCGCATGCCAGCTGACGGTGGCTATTCCTGAAATGCAGGAATGGGTCAGCGCAGCGGTGGACGGCGATCCCTTGATATTCTCTCGATCACTGAGCGCGCAGATGCAGGCCTTGATCGTCAAGCCCCTCAACGAGGCCGCGGAGGCAGGAGGCTCTGCTCAATCGGTGCTACTCTCAAGGCCGCGCTTCATCATCATCGATGGATTGGACGAATGTGGTGACCCTAAATCCCAGACGGAAATTCTGCAGGCGCTGCTCAAAGCCGTACAGCAGCTGTCAATTCCACTTTTCTTCCTCGTCGCCAGTCGACCGGAATATCACATTCGCGACATATTCAATCGAGATCAGTTCAACTCCGTGACGAACCGAATCGTCTTGGATGATAAATACGACCCCGACGCCGATATCGAACGCTATTTGCGCTCATCATTTGATGATATCAAACATCAGCACCCACTCTCAAGACAATTTCCCGAAGTTTGGCCCACCGACGAGGAGATTATGCGGATAGTTCAAAAATCATCCGGCCATTTCATCTATGCAGCCACAGTTGTTCGATTTGTTAAGTCCTATCGACATCGACCAATGGAACGACTCAAGATTATCTTTGGACTCTCGCCGCCGAACCGCGATCTTCCATTCGTCGAACTCGATGCTCTGTTCACTCACATCCTTTCATCCGTTGAGGATATCGATCTTGTGTTGGAGGTTCTGAGTCTCTTGTTGACAGTGTTGGGGATGGCTACGTCTTCTCATATGGAGGATCTCCTGTCCTGCGACCAGGGAGAAATCCAGATTCTCCTCGTCGACCTCCACTCTATCATCCGAGTGCCGGAAAGCGACACAGACGAGATTCGGATTCTTCATTCCTCTTTCCGGGATTACCTTCTCGATCGCTCGAGATCTGGACCTTTTTTCATCGACCTGTCTGAAGCTTATGCGAAACTCGCAGTGATGTATATTGACCACATCAACTTGGATAAGGGTATATCATTACGTTTTTATGATAGATGATGAGCTAACCGGAGCCTTTCAGATGAAGTCTCACAGGCGACCTTCCGCAGACGCCTCACCAAGGTTCTGCGGCTCTCGCGGAAGACCGAGGAACTTGCAGACGCTCTAACGGATGAATTCCTCTTCCATCATCTTGTATGGATGCAGACAATCCAAAACATCCGGAAAGAGATTCCTGCTATCATGCGTTGCCTTCGGGATTTTAACGTATGTAATTTTCATCACTATAATGGCCCACACTGACAGGAAGTTTAGCTTTTCACCCTCGACAACCTAATTGATATCCGGATCCGTGCTTATTTAAAGCCTTTCCCCCCTGAACCATTGATTTTATTATTATTCACATTGCCCAATTTCTATTACAACAGAAATCCAGCTTGGGATACTCAATTGTACATCAACTTCTTCGTCGGCTGCCTCCTGGATAAGACTAGCGCTTGGGAGATCGTTGACGTTGCCAACGCCTTCGAGTGGGTCACGACTCACCGGGGATATGAATTGTGGCGACTTTGCCGCCAATTTTTAGCCTCTCCTTCGCGAGCCAGAAACTTGTACATCTCGGAACAACATTATGCACTTATATGGGCGGCGATGATGGCTCAACTGGAAAGGTTGTCACGGTCAGTATTATAGCTCCGGTTTCTGTGTTTTTCCTGTCTGAGATTTTGTACATGGCAGTTTCGATGAGTCTCAGATTCACTGGGGCCTTACACCTCTCCTTTCCAACTTCTCATTCATTTTGGCAAAACTGCCCGTTGATCAACGGCTTAAATCTGCAGAAGAATGCCATCTCTTATTAATAACGAGGCTAAAAAATGATCCACCTTTATGGATAACCTTTGATCGCCCAGTCCTCTCTGCGTTCACAAAAGGTCTAAAGGTTCGCACAATTGTACCTGGTGCAAACAATTAATACGTCTTATTACTCTTTCTATTGTAGGATTGGATCACTAGCGCCAGGGAGAACAATCTCAGTTCCATCTCTATATCCGACGATGGGGATGATCACTTTTATCTTCAATTCGGTAAACAACACCACAGATCTTTCAAGGAACTGCCGCATACTGTGGAGGAGCCGTGGTGGCTCTTCTAGCCTTGCTTGTTTAAGACCAGTTTTCTTTACGAAATCGAATGAATCTTTATCCAGTCATAATAAAAAAAGGGCAGATCCTGGCCACTAGCCCGGGTAAAAGGCGTAATCGCAGCGCCTGGATGCTCCCGGACCCCGGTGTTCAGCAAAACATCGTCCCCTTGTGAGTCCCATCGTGATAATAATACACAATGTTCAAGTTCCATGCTACCAACTTTCCCTTGCATATGAGATTCTAAAAACCCCACACGACATAGGTACCTTGCAGGAAAAAAGAAAACGGTCCAATTAACATCTTCCACGACCGAGCGCCGCCTCAAAGTCTGGCTCGAGATCGACATTACATTCAAGTTGACGAGCCCATATTTGCCGGTGCATAAGTTGGGGATCAAGTCTTCAAGTCCACGAAGTCTATATCGGTTCACAACCTGGGCGAGACAAGATAAGAAAAGATGATACACTGAATCGAACGCACTATGAACATCAATGCTAGTCCCGGAGTCATCCCTCAAAAAGACAGTGTGGCGCAAGCGCTTGCCTGCTGCCTTGTCTTACTCGTGAGTCTCTGGTCTTCGGCTTCAACAGTGCAATAACAGCTATAGCCGGAAAAACACGCCAAGTTGAATGAAGTTGAGAGGACGCCATTTCGTCTGTTTTGCTCTCGCTCTCGCCCAGGTAATTGTGAATCGTCAATACGACAGTCGTTACTGGTCAGAAGGCACAAACTCAGGCTGTGTTCACATATAATTAGACACACTCCGGGTCATCACCCCTCTTCAAGTTCAACCCAACGATGCATTCTCTGGAATCTTTGCAGAGCTGGACGACCTATGAAAAAGTCCTAAATTCTTCTCTTTCACATGTGCATTCTACTTCAATTGTGTTCTTCGAATCAACTCTGTACTTTGCGACACATGTAGCGGCGAGGACTCGGGATTATATTACAATCTAATCTAATTCATCACATACACATCACGGTTCATACGGTGTATCGCTGACCACACTTCCAGCCTCTCATTGACAGGACTATACTCGAGTAAGTAGGCTCAGGTGCAGAGTAATTCATAATTTCAGTACCCATGAGCAGTGCTCAATCCAGTGCAATAAGATATCTGATTCAAATTTGCCTACATATATTGATGATATAGGCAGCAGCAGCCGTAAGGCTACAGGACAAGGGCACGCAAAGAGTGCGTGGACACATGTACGTGCTGGGAAAGATACGCGTGGTGTGTGTGTGCAGAAGGACATGAAATAAGTAAGTAGATGAGATGTAGGGTAAGGTAAGACAAGACAAGACAAGTCCATGCAAGTGGTGGAAGAACATCTACAGGATAAAGTCCAAGTGCGACCTGTAGGTCAAGAGATGGTCAAGAGGGTACGAGAAGAAGGTCGTATGTATGGGGAAGGGGGAGGTCACTTTATCAATGACTTTAGCGACAAAAAGAATGTTCAATGTTCAACGAAAATGGGCGTGGTGGATAGAGAAAGTGATGGTCCACAGAACGTGTGTTGAAGGGCGAATGATGAGAAAATGCAAGCAATGTGCGGGTGTGAGCAAGAAAGCAAAACGACATGCAAAAAACGGAGGCGAGCATGGAGCGTGCGAGAAGCCATGCACCATCTCATACGAGAACACCCAACACCGCCATCCCAACCCCTACCAGCCCCAACACCACCGTTGCCGCTCTGGTCGTAGTCGTCGTCGCACCGCTAGTATTGGGCTTCGTAATCTGGCCCGACGTCCCATTCCCATTCCCCGTATTCGACCCGCCTGTAGTACCTGTACCGCCACCACCGGTAAGATTAACAGGTGACCCAAAGGATGCGGTGGGGATCTTGGAGATCGTCGACCATGTTCCACCTGAGAGAGGGGGGAGGAGGGGGGTTAGTAAAGGTGAGATAATAGAAGGCAAGGAAAGGCAAGGAAAGAGGAGAAAAAGAAGACAAGGAAAGAACTTTAACAAGGGTAAAGGCAATACAGCGAGCATGGACGAGTCGATAGGACCGAGGTGGTGAAGATAAATAAAACTTGAACTTGAACATAGGTATTGCGTGCGCTCGCCTTGCGTTGATTGTAGCACCACACCACCGGGACCAAAACGTGGAAGCCCTTCACTAGGACCAGCGCCACGACACCAGCACCAACACTAGTACCATGCTATACCCCCAGTTCGAGCTCAAGTCCGAGTCCAGGTCCGAGGTGGTGACTGTATCAGCTCTCTGTGCATTGAGAACAATACCGACTTCAATTCTCTGGTATGGAGGTCATGAGCCGAGCCGAGCTGAGAGAAGTAGGAAGAACGGGGAACGGAACGACGATACAACGGCAGAGAAAGAGACGGAGAGCGAGAAAGGAACAGAACAGAAAACAACTCACCACTCCAATCTGATTTAGGATCATACCCGAGATACGCCACCTGGCCGTTGGAGGCGAGCATGACCAGTGCGGTTGGCGAGGCGGTGTAGGACGCGAAGGGGTCATTTTGTGGGGGACCTAGCGAATACAAAAAAAGTCAGCATATCCAGTTCATGGCAGCATGGCAAGGATCCAAAGACAAAGAAGCAGAGTAGGGCAAAAACGAAAACACTAACCCGTCAACACCTTGGTACTGTTCCTCTCCACATTGATCAGATACGTCGCACTCCCATCGTCTGGCACAAATGCGAATTCTTGTTTTACACCCCCTGCCGCCACACCCGGTACACCCAAGAAATGCATTGGATTCTGCGCTAGCGTCATAACAGGTTGATACCCTTGCGTGTTCGCCCCATGTGTCTGAGTGGCCGTATCGGCGATGAAAGGCGAGAGGTCAGGCGATTGGAGGTCATTCCATGGGAGGCTTGGACGTGCCGGACATGTTGAGCGAGAAGAGCTCTATTTTCGAGTGTGCGTCTGTAAGGAGTATTAGCGTAAGGACAGGGTAAGAAGGATAGGAGACGCACAAACACATTCATATCATGGTCCAAAATTGGGACGAAATTGGTGTAGTCGAATTTGCCCGGCTGGGTGGGTTGTACGCTCCATGATTTTGCAGTTGCGTCATAGATGTACTAGTAGATGGATATGGAGTTGGGCGCTGTCTGCGTTGAGCACGTGTATTGCGTTGGTGAACTAGTGGGTGGGATGTTAGCGAACAGCTCGAGGATATCACCTTTTGTTTTCAAGTTGAGCATCTTCGGCACAGATACACTAGCGGTATGGCTGAGGTGAGTATGACGTGTATGGAGAAGGTGGAGAGGGTGAAAGACGCACAGAACACATTTGTATCACAATCCAAATCGCGAGGATATTTAGGAGGGGTGCCTATGCTGACAGAGGTTCGATCCAAAATCGTCGATTTTGGCGACTTCTGTCAGGGTACCCATTGCTCGCCTCTGAGGCGTAATCGTCGCTCACATGCCCTACAACAAGCTTCTTGACCGTAGACTTCTGGCTAATAACAGACTTCTTCAGTTAAACAAACTTCGTCTGGCAGTGGAGAGAAGGGTTATCATTGTAAAGCTATGGGCGGTGTCTGAAGTAACATCTTGTATGGTGATATGGTACGAGGCGAAGGAGAACATCAGATGACTTCATAGAATCTGCAGTAGGTGGTGTAGGAAAGCTGTGGACAGGAGAGTGATGTAAAGACACTTCCTGAGAATGGGGCAAAGATTCAAATATTCACACGTTGAAGCCCGTATGTGCGACAGGAAGAGGTGGTAAGCATTGGAAATGATGCGAACGCCAGCCGCATCCGCATTGAATAGGTGATGGCAGGCTAAGAAATATCCAAGTGTGAACGAAACAGGAGCTCATCGTGGTGAAGCTTGAAGCAAAGAGTATGTAACACCTGAGTTT
>Ga0247737_1000323_pt1 | contig 18301 bp, 11 predicted proteins | sample UWRJL028104C2_FD_180937 | JGI IMG/M metagenome (GOLD analysis project Ga0247737, IMG submission 180937) | Plant litter microbial communities from Arlington Agricultural Research Station in Wisconsin, United States - UWRJ-L028-104C-2 | ecosystem: Environmental > Terrestrial > Plant litter >...
CATCAGCTCCTACACCCAGCGCACATTCGCCCCCGACCTCGGCAATGACCACGATGTCCTCGCCCTGTTCCACGAATCCGGCGTCGCGGATCTGGTGACCTCGCTCGTACCCGAGATCGAGCCAGTCGTCACGGCACAGATCCAGATCCGCGTCCCCGAGTCAGGCACCGGCATCACCCAGCCCGAGAAAGCAATGCACGTCGACGGCGTAGCCTGCCCGCATCTCGACCCCAGCGAACTGCGGACCTTCACGCTGCTGGTCGGCGTCGTGCTCTCCGAGATCGCCGATTCCGACGGCGGCGCGTTGCGCTACGTACCCGGTGGCCACGTGGACATGGCGGAATGGTTCCGGACCGAATGGTCGATCGGTATGACGGACCAGGTACCCCCGCGCATCGACGCCGAACAGGGCACCCCGCTGCTCGGCTCGCCCGGGGACGTGCTGCTCATGCACCACCTCGTGCCCCATGCCGTCGGCCGCAACACCTCACCGACGCCCCGCATCATGGCCTACTTCCGGGTCAGCCACGCCCAGCACGCATGCCAACGATTGGAGGCCCTCCGAGACCCCTGGCTGGAATACCCGGCCATCCGCACCGTCACGGCCTGATCACCCCATGGGCCAGGCGAGTCGCGCTGTGCGGAATGCAGCGCTGGAGATGGCGCGGCCTCTGGTCTCCGGTCACGTCGTATTCCTCACGGGCAACGCCGCCACCAGCCGGGGGATGAAGGACTTCTTCACCGACGCCGGCGCTGACGCCATACACCGCGTCGAACTTCCTGAGGCTGCAGGGACGCTCGCGTCACGCCTGGCCGCAGCGGAACAACTGCTGGCGGATCCGTCCGAAGCCCTCGTCCGGAAGGTCGACGAACTCGACCATGACGGCCGAGGACTGGTGTACGCCGGCTCTTACACGGCCGTCCGCAGCTTTTGCGGACGGCGGGTGCTCGGCTCCCGACTTGAGTCGCACTTCGCCGCCGAGCGAAAGGACGTCCAATACCGACTACTCGGACTCGCCACCTCAGACCGTCGACTGCTCAGGATCGAGGACCGTACCGAAATTCGTGAGGCGATCATCGCGCAGGTAACGCACGGCCCAACTGTTGTCCAAGGCGTACCGCGCGGGTTACTCGCGATCGGCGCTAGCCACACATACCTCCTCCCGGAAGATGCGTCAGCCATCAGGATCGGCCAACTGCTTGCCAGCATCGCGGAGGATTGCGCCGATCTCATCGTTGGACCCCTTCACGCCGGGCTTCCGTGTACCTACTACGGATTCCTCACGTCGGATCACGTGGTCGACTTCGGCCCTTTCGAAGCCCTTGTGTACTGGGACCGCCGAAGCTGGCGTCTTCACGCGCCCGGCGTCATCCGTCCAGTACGCCTCGGTGGCCAGGAGGCGGCCTGCCGCTCGGCCGTCCGCGCAGCCGCACGACAGGTGCAGCAAAGAATCGACTATGTCGGTGCATTCGGCACCGACGGCGCCGTCTCAACCACCGCATATTCCGTCCACGAAATAAACCCGCGAGTCTGTGCGGGATTCGCACTTCTGGACAGCATTTGCGAGGACCTTATCCCCCTCGCTGCGGTCGACCTCGTGGTTCGAGAGAAGCGGCCACCCAAAAGCCACCCTCTCATGGTCCGACTCGAGCAACTCGCTACCGCACTGCGCCGCATTCAAACACCGTTGATTCGCCTGTGGGACGGGAAGCATAGCAGCATTCAAGAAACGCTGACCGCATCGGCCGTACGTGCGTCTGATCCAGCGGCTTGGCTGAGCATCGCTCGTTCATGCCTCGCCGACAATAACTTCGTATCGATCACGCAATTCAACCCAGTCGGAGGCTATTAATGCAAATAGTGAAGCCAAATGACCTTGCTCTTGCGGCGCACGCCATTGAAGCTGGCGAACTCGTGGTCGTCCCCACCCAACGCTGGTACATGCTCTGCTGCGACGCGTCGAACCCCGATGCCTGCGCCCGTATCTTCACCACCAAGAGAAGGCCGCCGGACAAGTCTCTCCTGTTCGTCGCGCAATCCCCGGAAGCCGTGCGTCAGCGTTTCCACGTGAGCAAGGAGGCGGAGTTCCTCGCCGCGGCATTTTGGCCAGGCGACCTCGCCCTGCTCCTGCCCTGGCGTGACCCAGCCGAAGGGGAACGCCACCAAGCGGTAGGTACGCCGGAAGCGCTCGTCACCGTCGCGCCGGGCATCCTTGGTGAGCTGGCAGCCCTCACCGCCGTCCCAATCGCAGCCACGTCCGCGAATGTTTCCGGAACAGAAGGTACTGCGCCGTCGATCACCCTTGAGGAGGTGCTCAACTTCGTCGCCAGCACGGAGGCCGACCTCCCGATCGTGGTTGACGGCGGCGTATGCCCCATCGCCAACCACCTCACCATCGTCCGCTGCACCGCCGACGGTACGGGAATAGCTCGCGAAGGAGTCGTGCACACGCGAGCTGTCGCCGCAGTCCTCGGCGGGGACGCGATGGAGAAACACCGATCCGCAGCAGGAGCCGATCGGTGACTGCCGCCTTGCCAGCAGCATCGTTCAGCCATTCCCCGAGCCAGCGGCTCGGGCTCCCGGCATTCGACTCGTTCCGCTAGCGTAGTCACGTGGCGGATTCGGTGAGTGAGATTCGGCTTCAGGCCGAGCAGAAGGCCCGGGTCATGATCGATCGGCAGCTCACCGAGGCCGGGTGGCTGGTGCAGGACAAATCTGCGCTGAACCTGTTCGCCGGGCCAGGCGTCGCGGTCCGCGAATCGATCATGGCGGCAGGGCACGGCCGAGTCGACTACCTGCTGTACGTGAACCAGCAGGTAGTCGGGGTGATCGAAGCCAAGCCTGTCGGAACGGCCTTGTCCGGGGTCGAGTGGCAGTCGGCCATGTACGCCACCGGCCTGCCCGCAGCTGTGCGCCTGCGGGCGTTGACCCGAGACGACCGGTTGCCGTTCGTGTTCGAAGCGAGCGGCTCCGAGACCCACTTCACCAACGGCTACGACCCTCAGCCGCGCGCCCGGCTCGTGTTCACGTTCCCACGTCCGGAAACGCTCGCCCGGTTCGTGCGCGACGCACAGGCCAATCCAGACCGCTCGACGTGGCGGGCGAAGGTCCGTCACCTCCCGGCCTTGCCCGTGGACGGACTGCGGCCGGCGCAGATCACCGCGATCAGTGGAATCGAGCGCTCCTTGGCCGAGCAGCGCTTTGACCGGTCGCTGGTGCAAATGGCCACGGGCGCGGGCAAGACGTTCACCGCCGTGACCGAAAGTTACCGACTGCTCAAGTACGGCGGCTTTGGACGGGTGTTGTTCCTGGTCGACCGCAACAACCTCGCTGACCAGACGGTGGCGGAGTTCCAGAACTATCGGACCCCGGGCGACGGGCGCCGCTTCACCGAGCTGTACAACGTCGACAAGCTGACCGGAGCCGGCATGCTGGCCAGTTCCAGTGTGGTCATCTCGACCATCCAGCGGGTCTACAAGGCACTCTGCGGCGACACCGTTTCTGCCGACGACGATCCCGGGCTGGACGGTTTCGTCCCGGACGAGCCGGTGACCGTCACTTATCAGCGGCAGATTCCGCCGGAGACGTTCGACCTGGTGATCGTCGACGAAGCCCACCGCTCGATCTACGGGGTATGGCGACGCGTTCTGGAGTACTTCGATGCACACATCGTCGGGCTGACCGCGACACCCGGCAAACAGACCTTCGGGTTCTTCCGGCAGAACCTGGTCTCGGAGTACACCTACCCGCAGTCGGTAGCCGACAACGTCAACGTCGACTTCGACCTGTACCGCATCCGCACGCAGATCAGCGAGCAGGGCTCCACCATCGAAGCCGGGACCGTGGTGCCGGCCGTCGACCGTCGCACTCGGGTGCAGCGCCTGCAAACCCTCGACGATGACCTCGAATACACCAAACGCCAGCTCGATCGGGCGGTCACCGCGACCTCGCAGATCCGGCTCGTGCTCGAAACGTTTCGCGATCGGCTGTTCACCGAGATCTTCCCTGGCCGAAGCACCGTTCCGAAGACTCTGATCTTCTGCAAGGACGACGCGCACGCCGAGGAGGTCGTCACTACCGTGCGGGAAGTCTTCGGCAAGGGAAACGACTTCGCGGCGAAAATCACCTATCAGGCGAAAGATCCGAAAGGTCACCTTCAAGCCTTCCGTACGTCGGCGAGCCTGCGGATCGCGGTGACCGTCGACATGATCGCCACCGGCACCGACGTCAAACCACTGGAATGCGTGTTCTTCCTGCGTGACGTGCGCTCCGCCGCGTACTTCGAGCAGATGAAGGGCCGTGGCGCTCGCACTATCGCCTCCGCCGACTTCCAGGCCGTGACCCCGGATGCCGCCGAGAAGACCCGGTTCGTGATCGTGGATGCGGTCGGGGTCACCGAACACGACTTCGTCGACCCGCCGCTGAACCGCGACAAGAACATCAGCCTGCAGAAACTCCTGGACAAGGCCGCCACCCTCACCCTGACTGAGGCGGAGACGGCGACCCTGGCGTCCCGGCTGGCGGCGCTGGAACTAAAGCTCACACCAGCAGAACGTGTCGAGCTCGACCAGGTCGCCGGGGCCCCGGTCCGCGACATCGTCCGCGGCCTGGTAGACGCCGTCGACCCCGATACCCAAGCGCGCATCACCGCGACAGCGGCCGATCCGGCCACCGCCATCCAAAACCTGCTGGATGCGGCGGTCCGCCCGATCGCCGCCAACCCCGACCTCCGCGCTCGAATCCTCGAACTGCGCCGAGCACACGACCGAATCATCGACGAGGTCAGCGTCGACGCCCTGGAAGACGCTTACGGGGTGGTCGACACCTCCCGCGCCCAATCCATCGTCGACTCCTGGCGCGACTACCTCACCGAACACCGCGACGAGATAACCGCGATCCAGCTGCTCACCGAGGCCCGGGACCGGAAGATCTCCTTCGCCGACATCCAGGAACTCGCCGACAGGATCCAGCGCCCGCCCCGCAACTGGACACCCGACCTGATCTGGGCCGCGTACGCCGCGATCGACACCACCCGGGTCCGTTGGCACAACGACCGGCGTACCCTGACCGACCTGGTCTCGTTGATCCGATACACCGTCGGGCAAGATGATCACCTCGTGCCTTACGCCGACAAGGTCCGGGAACGGTACGCGGGCTGGCTGCGCCAGCAAGAACAAGCAGGCGTACGCCTGACTGACACACAAAGGTGGTGGCTCGACCGCATGGCCCAAGTGATCGCTGCATCCGCCGGCATCACCCCCGACGACCTCGACAACGCCCCGTTCACCGAACGTGGCGGCATCGACGGCGCCATCCGCGACCTCGGCCCCGCAACCGCAGACCTGGTTGACCAACTCAACTCCGAACTCACCGCATGAACGCATCCCGGGGCGACTGGACCACCGTTCGTGTTTCAGATGTCGCACTTGTTCAGGGCGGCATCCAGAAACAGGCCAAGAGGCGGCCAGTTCGAAACAAGTATCCGTTCTTGCGGGTCGCGAACGTATTGCGCGGCAGCCTGGAGCTTGGCGACGTCCATGAGATCGAACTTTTTAACGATGAGATTAATCGGTTCCGTCTCGAAGCCGGTGACCTGCTCGTCGTTGAAGGCAATGGTAGCCCGGATCAGATCGGACGAGCTGCACTCTGGGACGGAAGCATTTCCGACTGTGTTCATCAGAATCATCTAATTCGGGTACGGCCGTCAAGTAAGATTCTGCCGAAGTTTCTCGCATACGCATGGAATTCTCCTACAGTATCAGCACATCTTCGCAATATTGCAGGAACGACTAGTGGCCTGTACACGTTAAGTACAGCCAAGATTAAATCCGTTGAGATTCCGATTTGCGATGTTGATCAACAGCGGCGAATCGTTTCTGTCCTCGAAGACCATATGTCGCGGATCGACGCCGCGGAAGTAGGGCTGCGCCGTTCGATGCGCAGGCTTTCAGCGCTCCAGCATGCTTTCCTTAGTTCGGTTTTGCTCGGAGCGGCCGTGTCTGGCCCGCGCGAATGCAAATTGTTGCCCGAGATTGGTATAGATGATGGCGTGTCATCGCCTTTACCGCATGGCTGGCAGTGGCTGCGGCTTGATGACGTTGCCGATGTGGCCGGCGGGGTAACGAAGGACTCCAAGCGGCAGTCTGACCCGGCATTCGTAGAGGTCCCCTATTTGAGGGTCGCAAATGTCCAACGTGGTCACCTTAATTTGGACAACGTTGCCACGATTCGCGTCGCTCCGAAGAAAGCTGATGCGCTTCGCCTGCAACCCGGCGACGTCCTACTTAACGAAGGCGGGGATAGGGACAAGCTTGCCCGAGGCTGGATTTGGGAGGGGCAGATAGATCGCTGCATTCACCAGAATCATGTCTTTCGCGCCCGCGTGCGAGGCGGCTTGATCGATCCACGGCTCCTCTCGTGGGCAGCGAATACGCTCGGCGCACCTTGGGCCGAGCGGAACGGTAAGCAAACCACCAATCTTGCCTCGATTAGTCTGTCGAAGATCCGGCTGATGCCAATACCGGTTCCACCGCGAGAAATCCAGCCTGGACTGGTGCAACAGATCAGTGACCAGCTCGCTGGCATCGACCGGCTGGCCAAGCAGGTGGTATCCAACCTGGCTCGCTCACAAGCCTTGCGGAGTTCGCTGCTTGAAGCAGCCTTCTCGGGTCGGCTCATTGGGCGAGCGAGCGACGTAGACATGGTTGAGGAGTTGGCGGGTGTCTGAGGCGCGGCGGCTAGTAGACAAGCTGTGGTCGTATTGTCACGTCCTGCGAGATGACGGTGTCGGCACGATCGAGTACACCGAGCAGCTGACCTATCTGCTGTTCCTGAAGATGGCGCATGAGCGGGAAACTCGTCCGCTGAGACCGGAACGCATCGTGCCCGAGACATGCTCATGGCAGCGGCTCCTCGACGCCGAAGGTGATGACCTGGAGGTCACCTACCGTCATATCCTGGAGGAGTTGGCGCGGCAGCCTGGCACGTTGGGCACGATCTACCGTAAGGCGCAGAACCGCATCCAGGACCCGTCCAAGCTCAAGCGTCTGATCAAAGATTTGATCGACAAGGAGAATTGGTCGGCGACCGGCACGGACGTCAAGGGCGACGCGTACGAGGAGTTGTTGTCCAAGGGCGCCGAGGACATCAAGTCCGGCGCCGGGCAGTACTTCACGCCGCGCGCAGTAATCCAGGCGATGGTTGACTGCGTACGCCCGACCGTTCGTGACACCGTGGTCGACCCAGCAGCAGGGACCGGTGGGTTCTTGCTGGCAGCTCATGACCATGCTGCCCGCAACGCCGAAACTCTGACCCCGGCCGAACGCACTCACCTGCGTGACGGATTTGTGCACGGCGTCGAGCTGGTCGACGGCACTGCCCGGCTCGCCGCGATGAACCTGCTGCTGCATGGGATCGGCACCCCCACCGGGGACAGCCTCATTGACGTCAAGGATGCCTTGATCGCCGACCCCGGTGACCGCTATTCAGTGGTGCTGTCGAACCCGCCGTTTGGCCGTAAGTCGTCCCTGACGATGGTCGGTGCGGACGGTCGTGAGGCCGGTGAGGAGCGAGCCATCTCCCGAACCGACTTCCGGGTCACCACCGCCAACAAGCAGCTCAACTTCGTGCAACACATCGCCACCATTCTCGCCATCCACGGCCGCGCTGCCGTGGTTCTTCCCGACAACGTGTTGTTTGAAGGCGGTGCGGGGGAAACCCTGCGTCGTCGCCTGCTCCACGACTTCGACCTGCACACCATGCTGCGGCTGCCCACCGGGATCTTCTACGCCCAGGGTGTCAAGGCCAATGTGCTGTTCTTCGACAAGAAACCCGCCGCGGAACGTCCCTGGACCGACCGGTTGTGGATCTACGACCTGCGGACCAACCAGCACTTCACCCTGAAACAGAACCCGCTGCGCCGTACCCACCTGGACGACTTCGTCGCCAGCTACCTGCCGGGAAAACTCCGCTCCGAGCGAGTTGAGACCGCACGGTTCAAGCCTTTCACGTACGAGGAGTTGATCGCTCGCGACAAGACCAACCTCGACATCACCTGGCTACGCGACGAGTCTCTCGAAGACATGGACAATTTGCCCGCCCCCGAGGTCCTCGCCCGCGAGATCGTCGAGGATCTCACCGCCGCGCTGGTCGAGTTCGAAGCTGTCACCGCCGCTTTGGAGGCGGCCAAGGCGGTAGATCAGCTGTAGTGAAGTGAAGCCGCAGCAGATCGTATGTGCCCCACGCTCCACGGTCGGTCGCAGATACCAGTCGAGTACAACATCGCGTGATCTCTTCCTTGCAGAACAAGTGTTCGACAGTATTGGTACCTTAGGGGAGGTGATCTGATGGCAGACCGCAGCAGCATCGAGTGGACCGAGGCAACATGGAACCCGACAACCGGATGCGACCGCGTCTCACCCGGGTGCGACAACTGCTACGCCCTCTCCCTTGCGAAGAGGCTGAAAGCCATGGGGTCCTCTAAGTACCAAGCCGACGGCGACCCCCGAACATCGGGCCCAGGCTTCGGAGTCACAGTTCACCACGACGCCTTGGACATTCCCCGTCGCTGGCGGGAGCCACGCGTCGTCTTCGTCAACTCCATGTCCGACTTGTTCCACGCGCGGGTTCCGCTGGCCTATGTCAGTCAGGTATTCGATGTCATGCGAGAGACGCCCAGGCATACCTACCAGGTACTCACCAAACGCGCGGCTCGACTCGCGAAGGTCGCCCCACTTCTCGACTGGCCGCCGAACGTATGGATGGGGGTCAGCGTCGAGAGCGTTGATCAGTTGAGCAGAGTCGATGGGCTGCGGCGCGTACCCGCAGCCGTGCTGTTCGTCTCCGCCGAACCGCTGCTCGGCCCCCTTCCCGGCCTCAGCCTGACTGGCATCGACTGGCTGATCGTCGGCGGCGAGTCCGGCCGCAACTGCCGGCCGATGGATCCAGATTGGGTACGAGGGATCCGCGACCAATGTGAAGCCTCTGGAACTGCATTCTTCTTCAAGCAATGGGGCGGACGCACACCGAAGGCCGGTGGACGTGACCTCGACGGGCGCGAACACTCAGCCATGCCCAGCCTCGCCTCTACCGCGCCGGCATGAATCCAGCCGCTCCGGTCGCTGCCTCACGGGTTCCCTTGCCTTGGTAGCGGTGAGAGACTGACTCCTGACTATTTGTAGCCAGGAGGGTGTATGCCGGTCAAAGGCGACGTGCCGTGGAAACGCGATGAGCACACAGGCGCCAAGCACGACATCTACCGTCGCTATCTGGAGCGATGGTTCCCCATCCTCCTGAACCGCCGATCGAAGCCATGGCCGTCAGTGACCTACGCCGAGGGCTTCTCCGGCCCCGGCATCTACAGCGGTGGAGAGTTCGGCTCTCCCATCGTCGCCATCAAGGCGCTTACCAGCCAAGTCCCAGCGGACAAAGGGGTTGCGCGGATCATCTTCGTCGATGACGACAAGCGATGCACCGACCTCCTCAATGAGACGCTGATCAAGGCCTTCCCGGAGCGACCACGATCTGAGGATGCGATGCCGGTCAAAGTCGTCACCGGCACCTGCAAGGATCATCTCGAAGCGGCCTTGGACGGGATGCATGCCTGGGGCAAGCCGATCTTCGCGAATCTTGATTCATGGGGAAATGCACCGATTCCGTACCGTCTCCTTAAGCGTCTCGCGACGAACGTGTCCAGCGAAGTCATCGTCACCTTCTTCCCTCAGCACTTCGTCCGGTTCGTCAGCGACATGGGTGAGGCCGGCGACGAACTCTTCGGAGGTGACCCCACCTGGCGAACCGTGACCGACTTGGCGCCCGCAGCAAAGAGCCGACACATCCTGACCTGCTACCGCCAGACCCTCAAGACCGCTGGATTCAAATACCTGCTGGACTTCGAGCTGGTTCCCCGGCACGGCCAGCCGCTCTACCTCGTCTTCGGCACAGGGCACCCCCTCGGCGTGCAGAAGATGAAAGACAGCCTGTGGGAAGTCGACCCCGTCCAAGGCGTCGGCTTCCGCGACCCGCGAGACGAACAAGCCGAAACCCTCTTCGATATTGACGAACCGATCCTCGGCCCCCTGACGCGCCTACTCGAACGGAAGTTGCGGGAAAACGGACCAACTAGCGTCCAAGACCTGCGCACCTTCACACTCTTCGAGACCGTCTACCGGCCGGAACACGTGATCCGGTCACTTGGGCCATTGCTGGAACGAGGAATCATCCGGACCGAGGATGACAGACCGCTGAAGATCCGCTCTTTGGTTCGCCACACCTCCACGCCATCAGATCCCCGCGCCGAAGCTGCTGTCGATGCCCCCTCGTAGTGTTCGCCTCGGGCGAGACGGAGAAAGCGAACTATGGAGGAAGATCGGCGACGCCAGCACGGAAGAAGTACAAGACGAGCTGCCCCGACGAGGAAGCGCAGTCTGCGGCGGTGCCTGTTCATGGCACCTAAACGGGGATAAGCGATCGGTGTTCCGGCAGAAGCCACTTTCTGGACATCGTCGCACCGCTTCTACTTCTTTCGAGTGACAAGAGGGTTTTGCGCCTTTGTGCACGAGACGTGTATCGCTCCGGACCCTAGGCGCATTCTCGATCACCATCATGCCTGCTCACAGCGTTTTGCCTCGTCGGCGGCATTTGCTTGCCTGACACATGGCAGCCAAGAGCGCGCCCGTCGACCCCGTTCCGACACGGGAAGAGTGTCGTACCCCCGATGTTTACTTCACGGGCTCACGGATCAACTGGTTCCGAAAGCCGGAGGATATGGGGACGTCGCTTGAAGAAGCCGGCGCGCAAACTGCGCTGGCCGAACTACAGGCCTCGCCAGACGATGATTACCTCACGGTAACATTGCTGGCGGCTGGCCTCGCCGAGATCTTGCACCGCAGAAGCCGGGCGCAGCAGGGTGAAACCATCGAGGAAGGTCTTCTGCCGCCCGCGTGGCGGGTGGGTTTCTCCCGGTTGTGGTGGCGGTGCGCCGAGCAGAGCTGCCCGCTCGACTGGGACGACCTCCGTCTGCTGCGATGGTGTGCCGAGCCGTTCTCGACCTGGCCGGTCATTCTCGACCTATCGCCGACTGATCTTCAGCAGACTTTGCTGGTCGATGAGCAGCTGTCCGAGTTCGCCGAGCAGGGCGCGCGCCTAGCCCACGTCGATGTCGAGGCCGAGTGGGTGGAAAGGCAGGTCTACGAGGCGCTCCGCTCGACCGCCGCAGCCAACGGCACCACAAAGAAGGAAGTCGAGGAAGCGTACGCGTACTTGCGGCGCTACCTGATCGACCACACCGTCATCACCGATCGAACGGTTCTGAGTCTCGAGCACAATTTCCGGGCCAAGGATAGCTCCGGCCGGACGATGGTACGCGGGCTGATCGATGTGGCCTACCGTAGCCGGCCGGTGTCCGGGCCGCAGCGGTTCCTGCTCTGCCCGGGATGCCACAACGTGGTCAACGACCTGGCCCCGGCCTGTCATACGCCGGGATGCTTGGGGGGCAATCCGTTGGTGAGTGTGCTGGAACCGCTTGCCGTCGTGTACGAGCAGCACCGCGCGACCCGCTTGTACTTCCATGACCCGGGTCTCGTTGAGGCGCGGATTATCGACGCGCTCCGCGACGATGAGCGGCTCGCCGGGAAGGTCCGCGTGACCGCGTATCCCGAGGTGGATGTGCTCGATGTCCTGGTCGAGTTCCTGTCGCCGGGGCCGAGCCCGGTGGTCCTGGAATCCTGGGGCGTCGACGCGAAGGACCAGGTCAGTGCTCACCTGCTTGGCCGGGGGTTCATTTGGCCTCAGCGTCTGCCGTGCACCGGCCGTTTCCTGGCATTGCCGATGCACCGAGCCCGACAGCCGCAGTACGTGACCGATCTCCGCTCGGAACTCGACGGCCGGGTCAGCGGTGTCGTCGTCATCGATGAACAGCGCCTGCTCAAGCGGATCAGGGAACGCGCCGAGGAGTTGCACCCGTGAGAGACAACACCAGCTGGCGCTCAGACCTGCTCGATCAGTTGGACGACGCAGGCTTCCCGTCTTCGATCATCGGTCCGGACGCGTTCTGCGCGATCGAACTCGGCCTGCATTTCCTGACCACCCACGTGCCGGGCGAACCGGTCGGCACGTTGCAGCCGCTGCTGTCCGGCTACGTGAAACTCGACGCCGACATCGACGCCGTGTTGCGCCGGGTCCGGCACCGGATGGGCGATGTCGGACGCCGCGGCTACTGGCGGCGACTGCTCAACAAGTACGCGAACGTGCCACCCGAATGGCGGTCATTCGCGCGGCTGGATGATCCAAAATTCCGGGTGTCTGACAGTACGGTGTTCGCCGCCAAACCGACCGTCTACTGCCCGGAGCGGGCAGTCGTTTACGACGCCGCCATGGGCGCTCCTTTGGAGTACCGGCCAGTCCGGCAGTTCCCGGCCGCAACGGCGGGAGAACGCTACTCGTTCGATCTCGACGACGGCCGTGTTGACCACGTCCAGTTCCCCGCCCAGCTACCCGAAGGCCCCCCGATCGTGGTCCTCGGCGCGCCTTCGCCGAGGCAGCGCCAGCGCGTCGAGGTGCTCTTCGACGACCTGGAACGGACCGCCTCGTGGATCGACGGGAGATTGGCGAACAGGCCGGACATTCGCAACCGGAACTGGTTCGAACGGCTGACCGAACGGGTGTTCTTCAACGCCGTCGACCCGAACCGGGCGGAACTGGTCCACCGGCCGCGATCGTTCTACCTCGACGGCGTGAACCACATTGTTGGTTTGATGAACTCCGGCAAGACGACCTTGACCGACCTTGTGGGCATCGACCGTGTTCAGTTTCATCAGGAGCGCGTCTGCTTCGTCGTCAGCTCGGTCGGAGATGTACTGGCCAAGGTTTCGTTCCTGCGCACTCTCGGCATCGACGCCGTCCCGCTGATCGGGAACTTCTCCCGTACCGAGCACGCCGGTCGGTACTGGCGCACCGTCGTGGAGGAAAGCGAGCGGCTGGTGCCCGAGTCGGCGGAGACCGCTGATCCCGCCGCCGCCTACACGGCTGTCGCCTGCTTGCTGGAGCCGCTGCGCCGGCACAACGGGCCCGGCTGGAAGCCCCTTAACCCGCAGACCGCGCCGTGCCGCGGCAGCCTGCGCTCGACCGACGGCCGCAACCGCCGACACGACTGCCCGCTGCTGGCGGTCTGCCCCACGCAGCGGGCCTACCGCGACGTCGCCACCGCCCAGGTATGGGTCACCACCCCACAAGCCCTGCTCGCCAGCCGAGCCGCACCGTCCGAGGTTTCGCAGCGCTGGCTGGAAGCCGTCCAACCGCACATGGACCACCTGATCATCGACGAAGCCGACTGGGTGCAGCAGATCCTCGACGCCAGCTTCGTGCAGAACGAACACCTCACCGGCGGGCCCGACGGCTGGTCACATCGCATGGTGGAACGCACCAACGCCGCACTAGCCAAACACAACATGGCACCGGCCGCCGACCCCGAGGTCCAAGACTGGAACGAATACCTACAGATTCACGAGCAAGCCGTTTTCGCCCTCAACCAGGTAGCCCTGGCGCCTCTAGCGCAGCAACTGAAAGAGCTGCTCGGCGACGCCCCGTTCACCGCACACTCGCTGTGGCGGCGCGTCACCCGCACCCTGTTCGGCCTGCCGCAGCAACGCGAGGGCGACAAGCAGCGCGAAGACCTCGCTGACGACTTCTACCGCGAGCACGTGCAGGACTTTGCCGAGAATCCTCTCGGGCCGCCGGCATCCGCGGAGCTCGAAGTGATCGTCGAAGCCCTCAACGCCCGCCGCCGTAACTCAGTCACGGTGGACGCCGCCCTGAACGCCTGGATCGACGACAACGCGCAGCGCGTTCGCCCCGACAACGAGACCGACGAGCAGGCCCGCGTCCGGCACGAGCGGCTCGAGCGACACCGACCGCTGCTGCGGCTGATTATCGAAGCTGCGGTCTGGGCGGGCTACATCTCGCACACGTTCTTCGAGCTGTCGACGATGTACCCCTCCATCCGCGCCAAGCTCGACCTGCCCGATGAGGAGCGGTTCTGGGCACAACAGCCGCCACGCGACTACCGGCCGCTGATCCCCGAAGCGCCGATGGGCAACATCCTGGCCTTGCGATGGGTCGACAGCCGCAACGGCGGCTCCCTGATCCAGCTGTTGTGGGTCCACGGCGTCGGCCGCTGGCTGCTGCACCATGCCCATGACCTGCTGGCCAGCGAAGGGGTCGACGGGCCACACGTCATCCTGACCTCGGCAACCAGTTGGGCACCCGGCTCATCCTTCTACCACATCCCCATCACACCGATCGCGGTCCTGTCGCAACCGGCTGACGAGCGGGAAGCACTCCTGAGCTCCACCATGGTGGTACGCAACCCGAAGACCGGCGAAAAGCCGATCTTCGTGTCCGGACGGCAAGGCGTCGAACGACACGACGGCCTGCGCGGCCTGGTCACCGGGCTCTGCTTGCCAGTCGCCGGCCGGCACCGCAGCATCATCGACGAGCTGCGATCACAGCTCCCGGCTGATCGGCAGCAAATACTGTTCGTGGTGCTGTCCGAGGCCGAGGCCCGCATCGTCGGCGATCACGTCAACAACCGCACCCCGCTGACCGCCCGGGTGGTGGTACCCGACGCCGCTGATCCCGGCCGCGACGGCATCCTGCGGCGCATGGTCGCGACATTCGGCAAAGGCACCGACGACGTCCTGGTCGCTGCGGAGATGTCCATCCAGCGCGGGTACAACATCCTCAACAGCAACGACACGGCCGCGCTCGGCGCGGTGATCTACCTGACCCGTTCCCACCCGCCGCCCTACGACCTGTCCTTCCCGCTGTCACTGGTCACCCAGCTTGCCATCGCCCACCTGCAGAACCCACCTAGGGTCAGCCAGCCAGCGTTCCCCGGGGAGGTCGACGAACTGGTTAAGCAGTTGCGCGCAGACGCCCGGATCATGTGGTTCGACATCATCGGCCGTCCGGTGCAGTTCCGGGCACTCGAACGCGACCAAATCCCGGCATTCGTGGGCAACACCCTGGTCCCGATGAGCCAGACGATCGGCCGCTCCATCCGCGGCAACCAGCGCACCCACGTCCTGCTATGCGATGCCGCGTTCGCGCCGCGGCTTGCTCGCGACGACGATGCACCGGACACCGAAACCACCAGCATCGTGCTGGCCATGGATACATACCTGCGTCGGCTGCTCGCTGCCCCGAAGCCCGGAGCCGGGGACGACGAACGTCGCCTGCACGCGATCAACACTGCGGTTTGGGAACTGATGGGCCACCTCATCCGCACCAACGACCCGCTGGGCACTTCACGGAAAGGCGCTTCATGACCGCCGCCACGCTCACCAACGAACCCGCCAAGCGGCCACGGAAGCCGATCGGCAACGAGGCGCTGCTTACCAGCTTCGAGATCGAGCCGGTCGCCGTGTGGATGAGGCCCTGCCTGGTCGCCACGATGCCGCAGGCCTGGCGCGACCGGCTCGCGGCGGAGTACCGCAAGAACACCTGGGTTCAGGAGGGCTGGTCACTACCCACCCGAGGCCTGGTCGAGATTCTCATCGCCGTCGACCCAGCGGTCATCCACGCCGACTGGGACCTCGCATCCGACACGTTCCTCGTCGCGTTCGACGGCGTCGACCCCCACATCCTCACGGCGGCGGTCGCCGCGTGGGCGAGCACCGAGGTCCGCCCCGACGTCAACTGGTTCGACGAACTCGACCCTCGCGAACTCATCTTCACACCCGCGGAGTTCGACGTTCTGCAACACGAGGTCCGGCACAACCGGACCGCGGCACCGGCCGCGCACGTCTACAAGATGCTGCCGACGTTCGTTGCCCTGCACGTCATCGAGCAGGGTTTGACACTGCTCGACGAACCCCGCCGGTTGATCCTCGGACCTCCCCAACGCAACAATCGCCGTGACATCGTGCTCTGGCCGCCGCAGCCGCTCGAGACCGACGCGACCGGCGAGGCCTTGGTCACGGCGAAGATCACCATCCATGTGGAGACCGCCCCCAACCAGCCAGGCCCGCGTGTGTACGCGGATCTGAGCATCAGCCGGTTCCCGCTGCGGCCGGTCACCTACGTCCCCTCCCGCGGCGACGGGCCACCCGGCGCGACCCTGTGGCTGAACGGACCCGAGGGATTCCTCCGCCAGCACGAACCCCATACACTGCTCGCCGCTCCCGTCGAGCAGACTTGGGCCAAGAAGGACGGGCGTCAATGGCGGTTCAAACCCGGCCTCGCGGCGGTACTAGCGAAACTCACCCACCTGCCGTTCCCCAACCCGGCGGCGGTCTTCGCGGATCCGGCCGAGGCCGCTGCCGCACGCGGAATCCGCGGGTACGTGCTCTACAGCGAAGGCACCAAGAGCGAAGCCGCCGACCTTGACGAACCAGGCGACCCTGACGGCCGCCGCCGGTCGAAATCCGTCCTGCACGCCGCCCAGACCGGGTTCGTTCCCGGTGACCACCTCGAAGCCCACACCCGGCTCGGCGTTCTCCTGCAACCCCTGGGCATCCGCCCTGCCGACCCGCTCCCGCGTGTCGGGAAACAAGCCCCGCCCCGCATCAAGACCAGCTTCGACCCGCAAACCCGCTACACACTCGAACTGTGGACACACCACGACCTGACCAGAAATGCCCTGCTCACCACCCTGGAAAGCCACCTCGGCCTGACCCGCCGCCAAGACGCCACCGAGCCCGGGACTATCCACTACACCGGCGACATGAACCTCACCGTCGAACTCAAAGACGGCACCGCGATGGCGACGGGCATCATGCGCAGCGATGACGACAACCGACCAGACAGCACCGTCGCTGGCGTCTACACCAGCCACGTGAAACGCGACCTCGGCACCGCACCCACCACCCGGGCCGCCATCCTCGAACTCGGCGACGAACGCCACTTCCAGCGACTGAAGAGGATCGACCCGAAGAAACCGCTCAAGAAAGCCTTCGCCCTCTCCGGACGACAACTGCAATGCCTGCGACCTGCCGAACTGTTCGTTCCCCCCAAGAACCCACGCGAAGACGGCAAAGGTAAACGACGCGAGCCCTACCCCGGCACCGACCTCAAACCCAGCACCGTCCACCGCTGCTCCGCAGCAATCGGTGACGCGCTGCGCCAACTCGGTCGCATCGGCGACTACCGGTTGCCCGCCGGCCTGCCCGACTTCGAACACATCGGTATCTGGCTGCACCACGATCGCAGCAATCGCATCCCCGTGGTCGTCCGCCACCACGGCGACTCTGAGCCAACCGCGATCCTCGCCAACCCCAAAAACGACACCACCAGCGTCATCGCTTACAAGGAGCTGGCGCACGCCCTCGCAAAAGGCCAAGGCCGCATCAAATCCGGCCCCGACCAAAAGGCCTACATCGCACGATTCCTCGCCAACGTGCTCGGTGTCGGCGCGGCCCGCGACCAACACGATCGGATCGCATTCGTTCGTGCTGAAAGCTTCCGCAGCTGGGGCTGGCCGTGGATGCAGGACAAACACCTAACCCCAGGCCTGCTCATCCCGCCCGGCGTGGACATCGATGACGACGCTGACCTGCCTCCCACCCTCAGCCCGCAAGACTGTCCCGGCCTGCGTATCGTCCGTGTACGCGACCGGACCAGCAGCATGCAGGTACCCCGTGCCTTCGGCACCCCCGGCAACGCCGTTCGCATCAGCGGGCTGTTCCGTCTGGACGGGCGCACCTTCTACGCCATCAATCCGCGCTCCGACCAGGCGCAGACACCTCTGGACGCCACCAAACTCGATCCCGACCTGCACGCCAACTTCCTGCGCGCGGCCACCAACCCTGTGCCGCTGGAGCTATGCGTCGCGTTCGCCCAGCCCGGCGACGACATTGATGCGCTGGCCCTGCTCACCCATCAACTTCGCCGCGCTCACGCTCATACCGACCAGGCCACCCGATATCCCGGAGTTCTTCACCTGTGCTCGCTCGCCGACGAATACCTGTAGGGGCAAACTCTGCCGCCCTCGGATAGCTGGAGGGACGACCTCGTTGCCCGGCGGCTGGATGGTGGTCGCTGGTAGACGCGAGGGTCCGCAGCGCCGGTGCCGATGCGGGACCGGCGCTGCGGTGGGCGCTTGCGGCGAATGGGTCAGGGTGTGCGTCTGCGGATGGCCGGTAGCGTCACAATCGGGCCCTGAGCTGCGGTTATGTGGTTCTTATTCTGCCAACTATGGTCCACCTCGGTTCGATCCCAGGGAGGTCCACCTCGGTTCGATCCCAGGGAGGTCCACCTCGGTTCGATCCCAGGGAGGTCCACCTCGGTTCGATCCCAGGGAGGTCC
>Ga0247737_1000324_pt1 | contig 18299 bp, 17 predicted proteins | sample UWRJL028104C2_FD_180937 | JGI IMG/M metagenome (GOLD analysis project Ga0247737, IMG submission 180937) | Plant litter microbial communities from Arlington Agricultural Research Station in Wisconsin, United States - UWRJ-L028-104C-2 | ecosystem: Environmental > Terrestrial > Plant litter >...
CAATGAGCATAAACGCATTTCCGAACCACAGCCATTTCAAGCTAATTAGGTCACCGAGCAAGACTATTGCATGAGTGTTAACGAATCCGCCTACAAATTGTTTTTGTTGGACTTACAAACGAATATGACCCAAAATAAGCTCATCAATAACCCAAATAAAGAGAGCATGAGTACTAGTTTTCTTCCATATTTATCGGCTAGCACTCCGTAACTATTCCACTGAGTTAGCCAGATTTTCTTTATTGAGCTAGAGAAGAAGCCTTACGGAATGGCCAACAGGATGCCTGGTATGCAACTGAATGTCGTGTCCCAGCCCCTCAACATGGCCAACTCTCCCTGAATGGCTGCGACTTTACATCTTTCTTCAGGAATCGGAAGGGTAAGATCTATGGAAGCGTCGCCTTGAGATTTATAGTATTGGCGACATATTATATCCTCCATCAGACGTATCGTGGGTGCTCTAATCATGTAGTCGCCAATCTCTAACAAGAACACGCTAATTGTTACAAGTGTGATTATGTGGATGTAATTGGTCTTGCTCTTTGCCGGTTCATCATGTGCTGTGCCTAACAAATGGCTCGTCTCTTGAGGTTCTCCCTCCAAGTCGCGCTGGTCTGATGATACAGCCATGGCCAAGTCAATTGGCACAAGTATGGAATATGAAAGTGATGTCTTAAACTAGAACTGAAATATCGTAGATAAAAGAGCGGTAGTGATATAGAAACAGAGGCCGCTCTATGATAGCAAGCCGAATATTCTCACCTACCTTACGACGCGTCGTGCCACGTAAGTATGCAACAGCGACGTGCGTTTGTAAAGTATGAAAAGAAATGAAAATGAAGCTGATGAACAACGACTGGCTTTAGGGAAGTACTCCTGCCCCATTGAGCGATGTCATCACCTAATTTACACGTCAAAGCCAATATCGAGAGTCGCTAAGACTTGGGGTGGCTGGGAAAAAAGCTCCTCGGGCACGGTTCACCACGAACAATCACTGTGTGCCTGGGAAGGACGCGCAGTCTGAAGTCCTGATAACGATATGACCCGTGCTTCGAGGGATGGCGAAATGGTACTTTTTGCTGCCACGCCATGAAGCAAGGGCAGATTGTCTAGATACCGAGGTGACATTGAGTATTGGTCAGCATCCCGGCTGGTTGTGATTGGAGCGCAGGGTACATTAACTGGCTGCCTGAAACCTTCCGTCGTCAGCACTGATGGAGGTTTTAAGCATGCTCCATACAATCCCATACAGTGCCATAAAACACCAATGCAACACCATCTACCATCTACGACACGCTACACTAGCGCGAAAATCATTGTCGATCTGATAAGCGGACAGGCGAGAATTCCGTATCTGCACTCCGTATCTGTATTCCGTATCCGATAATCTCACGTCACGTGGGCAAATTCTTGTTATCTGAAAGGAGAGGGTCTCTGAAACTCCCTCACACACTACACATTACAGCGCTTAATGGTGGTGGTTTTTTTGGTGATCTTAATGTCCTAGGTCTAACTACGACTGAGTGATTTCCTTGGTGATCGATCTGCAAATATGACCAAGTGCTAGTATTTGGTAATTATTGGTACAATTGGATCAAATTATGAGGCGAATGCCTACTAAGGGGATCGAGTTGCGCGAGACATCGAAACAGAACAAGTATGAACCTGAGTGATTCAGGAGCCCGTGGAAAATGTAACTACAAACTATGATTATTCGTTTGCTCAAACCGTACTCGCTAACTCCAGAGGTGCCCGTTTTGGGTACTGGTCTTATTCTGTTTCGTAGCCAGCTGACAGGAGAGCTAATTCTACGATGTCAAATTAGTTTCCAAGCCTTCTATATTTTCACTTCCGGTATGGGCCATATATCTTCACTACATGACCCATGAACGTTGAATGCCGAGTAATCTTTCTTGCTAGAAGACGGCAGACACTTGGTAAAATGTTACCAGGAGAGAGAAAATATTATGGTAGGAATTGGTGTCATTATTCTCATCTATATCGTCATCATTATCATGTCCGCCTTGTTTCTAAAGCAAGAGCCGTCCTTTCTAAGAAGGAGTTGAAATCCTTGATCTGCTTCAGTATGCCTCCATCACTACTCTTGTTGCTAACTTCGCTGGCCACCCGTTTGAGAACTAGTTCGATGCCTGTCAACTCAACTTTTCCGTGATTGGCGGTCTTCGCTTTCCCTTGCTCTACCACCATTTCTAGATCATGAATAGTGCTGTTGAGGGCATCGCGTTCCTGTAAATATGAGCCCCCCGAAAATAAAAAGGATTTGCACATGGAAGTCTACTTACCCGAGCATCTTGCGTCTCGTTCTCGTGCTTGATCCTGATCTCATCCATGCGAAGGGCGACCTGCTCTCGCTCTGCACGAACACGCAATATCTCTTCACGAAGTGCTAATTTCTTTCTTTGCTCATCTCGAACTCGTTTTTCTAGCGCAAAGGTGTTGTCGAGATTAATAGTCTAGACCGGGATCAGTGCTAAACTACAGAACCACTGTGAAATACATACATGCTCAATTAGACGAGTCTGTAGCTCGTTGCCGAAAGATTCAATCGCCCGGCATTTCGTATTATACTCTCGTCTCAATGCAGATCCATCGGCATTGACACCAAGTTCACGTAACATGTCTAGACTAGACGTGATTGTTTCCTCACATATCTGGCTCAGAACATCTATTGCATTCACTCCAACCCTTTTGGTGTAGGGAATTTCAGAGTTCAGAATGTCTGCATCTGTTTCGTCCTCCTCGTAGTAGAGCTTTTCGGTCATGCGATGAACAGTGACTGGTATAGGGCTTCCCAGTGGTGGATTTTGCTTTCTTGACTGTTTGGACTGTTTGGACTGTTTGGACTTTTTAGGAACAGTCTTGGGCTTTGATATTGCCGGCTGAATCCTGCGCGGCTGTTGTTGTTTGGTAATTGATGACCTGGGTGCCTTAGTGTGCTTCTTTCTTCTCATAATTGGCGATTCAATTGTAGAGGAATCTTCTGCACTTCTCGTGACCCTACGATTCTGGTTCTTGTTAAGCACTGCCGCAGCTTCCTGATCATCAATTTCTTCCGCTTCGTCCATTGAGTGGTCGTCGGCTTCCTCAACGATTCTAGATGAACTTCTCGGGGTTGAGAGGCGCGGTGAATATCGCAGTGTCTTAGAAGACTGGCCTGCATTATTGTTATTAGTATCTACACCTTGCCTAGCGTTTCGGCTTGTTCGTTGTCGCTTCTCCGTTAAAGACGTTTTGCCCTGTGCAGCATCACCCTTCTTGCGTTTGTTCTGCGTTATGGGAATAGCAGTATATACTGTCTTCACATCGGCAACATCTGTGCTAGGGACGCTGTCGTACGCTTCTGTGTCGTGCTGAGTTGGTTCATTAGAGGCTTCTCGTATGGAGTGCTGCCCTCGAAGCGTTTCACTGTTGATTTGCGCGCCACTATCTTGATCCAGCGCTTCTGAAAATCTGGATTTATTGTTGCTCAAGTTCAGTATAGACGCCACAGCTTCTGCTTGATCCACCACTTCTGGCCCTATCCTGTGGCTTAATTCATTGTCTGAAGCTTCTCCGCCGGCTACTTCGTTCGACTCGTCTTCCGGCAAAGCGTATATATCATGTACCGCAGCATGTAATGAGGATCGTGTGCTTCGAGAGGATGATGATGGAATAGGCGGCTCTTTGCTCGATAGCTGTCGTCTTTTGGCAGACGTATTGGCATCATTAATACTCTGGTTGGAAGGGCGGGTAGTTTTCTCAGCAGGTGTTGCTTTTGGCCGACCACGTCCCCTAACACTACCAGGTGTCCTACTTAACAGTTGAGCTGGATGTGGAGGGTCTTGCGACAAAACAGCTTGCTGCGGTTGCGCTGGCGCAGTAGGGAAGGTAAGTCCAAAGTCTACTTCTTTCACCTGTCGTCTCCTATCAACTGACATTAGTAGGTTCTACAGATTTAATGAGCAATGTCCAACTAACTGTGCTCCTCGTAAGCGTTGCTGCATACGCTCTTCGCGGGCTGCAAAATATTAGCAACCTCACCTCTGGCCTAGTGATATTGGAGCTACATACTCTCTGCCATGTTTGGTTCCATACTGCGTTCTCAAACGGATGGGTGGGGATTTATCCAGGCATTCTCAAATCACCACTTTCTTGTTGTTCGCGTCGCGTCCATGAGGACTCTTGCTTGGCAACAGGGCACTGATTAGGCGTTTCATGTCCCCGCGATTGGATGATCCTTTTGTGTTGCGCATGTGCACGTGATGAATTATGGACGTCACCTCCAGCCACTAACAATCGTAAGATCGTATATATTGCTTAGCGGGGTAACTATATAGTATTTATGTACTGACTACAAAGTGCAATCTTCACTATGGATCGTCTCCCACCAGGTTTTTCGACGGCTTTCCAGAAGATTACCATGTCAAGCACACGAAAAGATAGGTTTACAGAGCAGCAGGGGAAGAAGCCACCAAATCCTCTCAGCTATCCAAAGAGTGCAAAGGCATACAGTAGTGAACTCTTCAGAAATCCAACCTCCGAGTATCGAGGCCTGCCATTCTGGGCATGGAATACAAAACTGAACAAGGATGAATTGATTCGTCAAATTGAAGTATTTGAGGAAATGGGAATGGGTCAATACCACAATTTCATATGTCCAATTTTGCTCTCGAATCTGATTCTTTCGAGAAAATACCTTTAGGTAGTCGTTTCATTCACAGCATACTAACTGATACTTATTAGGGGGCTTTCATATGCATGCGAGGACTGGCCTTGATACGGAATACCTAGGATCCGAGTTTTTAGATTTAGTTAGTCTTTGTGTTGATGAAGCAGAAAAGAGGCATTTGCTTGCATGCCTGTATGCAAACCGTTTCTTTTCCTCCACTCAACTTAGCATTGCTTACAAATGATAGCTATGATGAAGATCGTTGGCCATCAGGAACAGCGGGTGGTAAAGTGATCAAGGAAAATCCGAATTTCAAACAGAAGAAAATGAAGTTTACCCCGAACTACTATGACGGTGATCTTTTGGCTGCGTATATCATTGAATTAGATGATCAGGGGTGTTTGAAATCTTACCGGACTTTGAAGGAATCTTACATAGAGGAACACCTCACTGATAGTAATATATGGTTTGCATTTGTGGAAACAAATGGTCCAGATGCGGTAAGTAAGCCCTATTTTGCATTTTTACTTCCACCCCCAACGTTTCAATTTGACTGAAGTGTAGCTGACGTATGCCAGTGGTTCAACGGCGAAACGTATGTTGATACTCTAAGCAAGGAGGCAATGGGCCGTTTCATTGAATTGACCCACGAGCGCTACAAATCCAAAATTGGAAGTAAATTCGGAACAACGGTGCCATGTATATTCACGGACGAACCGGAGTTTACTATAATGAACCAACTTGATTCACCTACAGCAAGAAACGATGTATTCTTCGCGTGGACGGGTGACTTTCTAAAGACATACAAAGCGGAATACGACTCGGACCTCCTTAACTTCTTGCCAGAGCTTGTATGGAATCTCCCAGAAGGGAAGCCAAGCGTGACTAAGTTTCGATATCGCGATCACTGTAAGCCCTTCAAATGGCCCAACAGATAGTGCTAACATTGCTAACATTAATGCTAGCATGTGAAAGATTTGTATCTGCCTTCATGGATCAGATAGCTACATGGTGTGAGGATAATAACCTATATCTCAATGGCCACATGATGGAAGAACCAACACTACATTCACAAACCTGTGCATTGGGAGAAGCAATGCGATGTTATCGCAAAATGCAAATGCCAGGCATGGACCTCCTGATGGACTGGACTGAGTACAATACAGCAAAGCAGGTTTCTAGCGTAGGCCGTCAGAATGGACTTCGAGGAGCAATGAGCGAATTGTATGGTTAGTGACTTAGAACGAGGGATGAGAGATCAGAAAACCTCAATTAATATTACGGATAATGACATCCTATAGGCGTTACACACTGGGACTTCTCATTCGAAGGACACAAAGGTTCGGGAGACTGGCAAGCTGCTCTAGGTATTACTATGAGAGTGCATCATCTCACATGGCTAAGTATGGTTGGAGAAGGGAAAAGAGACTACCCGGCCTCGATTGGCTATCAAAGTCCATGGTATGTATTTATATTTACATCTTTCAGCTTTTCTAATTTTGAGCCGAAGTCTTCTAAAAGCTGCCCTCGCCCTTGTGAGAGCCTTAATAATGTTATATTTAGGTACAAGGAATATGGTTATGTTGAAGACCATTTCGCACGTGTGGCAGTTGCCATGACCCGAGGAAAAGCGCTTACTCGCGTTGGCGTGATTCATCCTATTGAATCCTACTGGATAAGCTTTGGTCCAAATGGCAATGGCGATGAAAGAGGTATTCGGGACCAAGCTTTTGGTGATCTAACAAACTGGCTTCTTCATGGACTGATAGATTTCGATTTTATCTCCGAAAGTTTACTCCCGGACCAATATCGAAAGGGCCCTAGTGGAAAGTTATCTGTTGGTGCTTGCGCATACGATGTGATAATATTGCCAAACCTCAAAACAATCAGATCTTCCACTTTGAAGATACTACGAAAGTTTTCGAAATCGGGAGGTAAAGTTATAATTACTGGTAGTGCACCGTCGTTTGTGGATGCGGCCATTCCCACCTCCAATCTGGATATAGCAACTAGCAAGAGTATCCTGTTTAGTGAGCAAAGCATTGTTTCAGCGCTGGAGACATATCGAGATCTTCGAATTGTTATCAATGGAGACATCTCGGAAGACAAATTTCTTTATCGTAAGCAACCCCCTCATACTCAGTATCTATGAAATGAACAAGTTTGAAAAGGTACTACACCTTGTACCCAAGATACTAACAATATTTTCTTTTTAGAAATGCGAGAAGAGGGCGAACAACGTTTTGTGTTCATATGTAATAGAGACCGCAGCTCGGCTGTAGACACCACTGTCAAATTAAAAGGTAAATGGGATGTCATCAAAATGGACACCCTATCAGGTGAGGAATCGAGGATTGATGCGAATGTCAACCGAGCAGGCTGGACAACCTTCCAGTACAAATTTGAAGGCTGTGCTAGTCTATTGCTCCGCCTCTCGCTATCGGTCGGGTCAACAGAGTATGAGAAACCATGTCTGCCACTAATTGATCATCCTACTGTAGGATCTGGAATAGAGCTTAAAGGTACACGAGCCTTTATTTTTGCTATTGGAATGATGCTCGATACCACTCATACTGACTGGGAATTAAAGGTGTCAGATTGTCTGAGCCGAACGTACTTGTTCTCGATTATGCTGAGTTCAAAGTTGATGATGACGATAGCTGGAATTCTCAAGAAGAAGTTCTCCGTTTGGATAACATTGTTCGCCGTCGCCTCGGATTATATGAGAAAGGACAACGAATTAAGCAACCCTGGGCTTTCTCCAAAATAGAACGAAAGCCAGTTGCACGCCTGACACTTCGTTTTGTTGTGCAATCAGACTTTACTATTCCCGAAAGCTGCAAACTGGCGTTGGAAGACGCCGAACATACTAAAATTCATATCAACGATGTATTGATCCCAGTACCTGAAGAAACCAGTTCGGAAGACTGGTGGGTTGATAGAGATATCAAGACCGTGACTATTCCTCCGTACCTTATTCACAAAGGGTCCAACACAGTTACACTCTCATTCGACTTTGGCGCACTGACCAATGTTGAGCGTGTGTATCTACTAGGTGCATTTTCTGTCAAAGTGGATGCTCATGATACGACGCTTCAACCCCTCAAGGCCGACTCACTAACATGGGGAGACATAGTTAATCAGGGGTTTCCATTCTATGTGGGGAATCTGATCTATGATATTGAAATCACCATACCTTCTGCCACTGAAACCACCAAACCCGAAGCCACTCTTTCGGTACCTAACTTTTCAAGCCCGGTGCTTGCAGTAATCGATGCAAAGAGAGAGAAGAAGATTGGCATGATTGCTTTCCAGCCTCATACCTTAAGTTTAGGCAATTTAACGCAGGGCTTACACAAACTTGCGATAATTGCTTACGGGAATCGGTTCAATAGTTTCGGTCATTTCCATGCACCAGAAGGAGCTAGTAGAGCGAATTGGTAAGTCTCAAATTTCTTGTTGTCCTGTTCTTTTTACTCTCTGCAAATTAATTACTAATTCTTCATAATAGTGGTCCAGCAATGTGGAGAAGTATATATTCCCTCTCTTGCTTTCCAATAATTACTAATATGTTTCAGCCGGTGGAGATTGGTGGACGGATGAATATATTGTGAGACCTGTCGGGATCCTTGAGCCACCCTCTTTACTTGTTCGAACGGAGGTTGTCGAAAGTGAAGAAGAACTAGCTCGGAGACTTTCAGCAGAATGGGTGAAGGTTGACCGTGTTCTAGAATAAACGTGAATTCACTGACATCAAATCTGGTAAGTATGGAAAAGGGGACCTCAAAAATCGTTCTCTATTACTATATTAGATATACTTCTAGATTTAGACGCGTTAGGAATGATATTTCAGCTTTAAATGGTATATTTTACGTGACACTCTGGCCCTTTCACAAATGACTACTCGCAAATCCCACTGTATCAAAAGATGCACACAAGTTTATTTTACCACTTTGAAGCTTTGTGTTAAATCTTAAGCATCACTTTAAAATTTAAATCTAAAGGTTGCGTATTAATCGTGTCCAACGCCACTCCGTCCGCGATCCAACTTCCACCAGCTTACATAAGCAATGCTAAACTTCGCGCCTGCTCTTTGCCTTTTCTTTCTCAACGTCTTAAACATGGCACAATCCCTAAAAGATAGTTTTCTTGACCTCGAAAAGCACCGACAATTGCTTGAGGCGAATATAGAGAAGCTCAAACAGTCTCTAAGACATTGGCAGACCTGGGAAGCTGAGTATGAGGGGTTGAAAGAAGAGATCCTAGCTGCAGAGCCACCGCCGAATCGTGTGCAGCTCGTCGCTATCGGTCAAAGCTATGAAGGCCAACTTGTCACCCAAAAAGAGGTTAAAGATATCCTGGGATCCGACGGGAGATCTGCTGCCCAGGTAGTCAATCTGTTGGATCGGCGTATTGACTATGTAGAACAGAATGTTGTTACTACCAAGAAACAAATAACGGCAGCAGCTAATAAGCTGGCTGCAGCCATAGTTATCAGCACACCAGATGTGAGGAATGAAGAGGGGCTTCCAATGACGGAGATCTTTGAGGAACTGGACGAGGAAGGCAACGTGATCGCAAGTCATACTACCACTCCGGGCAGCGCAAGACCTCAACTACTGGAGGTTTTGAAGAAGGCTGGCGTTACGGAGATACCAGACTTGGAGGTCTCCAGCACAGCAGATACTGCGCATTCTGCAGTTGAAGAGCTTGAGGATGACCCATCTCGAATCCAAGAAAATGTCTCTGCCCCTCCATCCATGAAAAAGAGCGTTCATTTTACTACAGAAGCAAAACCTGTCGATACGCAGACGGAAAAATCTAGTATGGCGATAAAACTGGATGAGATAATGAAACAAGCTAAAGATTCTGACGAAATAAATTCTGGTCCCCCAATTATACCTGCCGACGAATCTCCAGAAGACGCAGCCCTCCGAAGAGAAATGCTGCAGTATGGGATGTCCGAGGTTGGGTCTGTGGTGGCAGAGCTTGATCTTGAGGATGGGAGTGAGTGGTCCGAGGACGACTACGATGGTGGAAGTACAGATGATGAAGACCAGTTTGGTCGAACAACTGGCAAGGCGGTTGATGATGAGCTGCGTGACAGGATGATTGAGCTTGAGAAACGTCTAGGGGTGCGAATGATGGAGAATGTGGGCCAAAAAGACGTTGATCCCGATACTATTGAAGAGGGTATTGGGAGGGTCACGATTAGCAAGCCTGCAGAAGTTTCAAGGCAAAGTGATTCAAAGAAGATCTTAAAAGACAATTCAGCAGCCTCTTCTGCAAAAAAGTCAGTCAGGTTTTCTGAGGATCTCGATGTTTCTCCAGCCCCTTTGCCTCCTATCAAGGACAATATAGGACCTGCCAAGGAATGGATTCCAGCACCTGTTACCGATATAATCGAGAGAACACAAGTTGCAGAATCGGCAAAAGCACCATTGCCAAAGAGGGTCTCAAAATTCAAGTCTTTGCAAACTACGACGCCAAAGGTTCTTAATGGGCCTTTGATGAGTACTGGGTCATCGCTACCCCTTACTCCTCTGAAGCCTAAGGGGCCGAAACCATTTTCTCAACCCATCTCTTTATCTGCTGAAAACCAGGAACCTAGAACTGCTCCTACAGGTCCTGAAGGTAGAACCCTAGCCTCTGAAGTTGTCGAGCGCGACGTTCCCACCAACGTTTCCACAACAGCACCAGATGAACTAGAACCTCAACTTCTTCATCAAGAAGTGGCTACAGAGTATCATCGAATACGGAACCGGATGATCCAGAAACAAGGTGGCTTCGCGAAAGAGGAAGAGAGCGAGCTTATCCCATTAACAGAAGAAGAGGGTGGTCCAAAGAGGATGAGTAGATTTAGGGCTGCGAGATTAGCACGATCCTAGACGCTTCCACAGCCAGCCACAGTGAATTATCTGTCTTCATTGTAAATAAGCTCAATGCTACCTTCTATTCCATTCTCATTCCTGTACTTTGCTCGATTTCCTTATCAAATTCGTGCCTGCCCTATTGTGTAGGAACAAAGACATTCAGACTATGCGCGGTAGTTGACCATCTACCATCGCATGCATCTACTGTTCCAAGATCGAACTTTAGGGCTTTCTGACCCCTTGACCCTCATCAATGGTCTTGGGGGCTCGTTTCACCCTTTACATCTACCTCGTAAATTCAATTACTTTTCAATGTGTCATATTTAAATGTACTGAATTAGGACCATGTGCGTAGACAGGGTGCAGAAAATGGTCCTCTAGAGATCCACAATTGATATTGAGTATAAACTCATTCCTAAAGGGCATTACACTCCTCCAAATTTGAGAGCTCACCTACGCATCAGGTCTGCAAATACTCTACAGTTTCCACTGTCACTAATGAATGAAATAAGAACTTGCTCGATTCTCGACGAGGAATAGAGGAGAAAAGATGGTGGTATTCCGAATGGTTGATCTGCTTCTGTTTTGATCGATCTTTGCTAGAAGTGAATCGGATGCGGGTTGGCTGCTCTGGTAAGTTGGTAACCAGTGCTACGAAGAGAGAGTAGCATTGTAGAAGAAGAGTAAAATGAGCTTTCCAACTATATAACATCAATGTCATATCTAAATATAGATTTAAGGTCTGACGGGCCGTCGTGCATGCATGACCCCCAATGCTTGACCTGAGTGTCCCCAGATTGTTCATCTTTGCAAGCCAATTAGAATCGGCATGGCTTTGAAGAAGCGGGGCACATAGCTCGTGATCACGCTTAGCATTGGTGCGGGTCTTGTTTTGACATATGCCTAGGCACGAGCTTTGTTGTTGTTTGAGCCTCATCTTACCTCTCCCCCAACCACAATAAATGTCCAAAAGCCGAATTTCGGACTCTACATTGACCATTCAATCAACTAGCAGACTGCTTTTTGACTTGGACTTACAAGCCCGCTTTTTGATACTCTCAAGCACTTGATTTCTGCATCGTCGTCGCGTCTCCAAACCCGCTTTCTTCGCGTCGTCCACCCAAACATACAGCTCTCTGGATACTTCTCTACTCGATTGTACTTCTCGCGCACTTCGTTTAACGCCCTCAGACTCTCTTGTAAACTGATAGCTACCACTGTAACTGGCGTCGGTATTTTTGACCATGGAATCTCAACGCTCCGCCATCTTGCGCGAGCTGGCTCAAAACATCACGAATAACTCTAATCGATCCGTCATCTCCTCTACTGGTTCCGATCACGGCACCGTTGGATCTGATGACACGCTTTTCTCTCACGAAAGCAATGAGTCAGATTTTGATGTCTCATACATACAGGCTTCGATAGGATTACTGGATGATTTTTTCGGTCTTGCGCAAAGTCAAAGACAGCCTTCCCCGGGAAGCCCTTCCTCGAAGCCAGTTCGAAAGTGGAAAGCTCCCAACGACATCTCGATTGTTACCAAGCGTAGCACTCGCTCGCCGTCTTTGTCCACGACATCTAACATCTCTGCCTCCTCTACGAGCTCTCAGCAACTTCCAGAGCTGCCTCGCCAGCCCCCTTCAGAACGCCGACAACCATCTAGCCCCAACGTCTCCAATCACTACAGCATCGCCGACACAAACGCCAGCAGTATCGGGCTTCAACCTCATCTCAAAATTCGAGAGGAACTTGCCCGTCTTCGCCAAAAGGCACGCGCACGTGCTGCCAGTATGAGTGATGTTACCACCAATGCCACCGCATCCAAAGCACCTATCGGCCGTCGACGAGCCTCAGTCGGCAGTACACAGCTTTTCGACACCCAACAGATATCCCAACACATCTCGATCATGCGAGAGACAATTGAACCGACGAACAACAATACAAATACCCTACCATCCAGTCCCTTGTACAGAAGCCTCCCAAGCCTGATGAACGAGAACAAAACAACACCAACACTTCGTATAAATCTTACATGTCGTCCCTTCCTAGTGAGAGCGAATACGACAATACTCAGAATTCATTTTGCTCAGATGGCGCCATTCTTCATGACGAGGAAGCATCCTGCAGAGTTATCAGCAACCCTCTTAGGTTATCAACGATTACAGAACGTTCACAGGAGACTTCAAGGAAATCTTCTGCCGAAATACCTCTCCAAAGTAAGTTCACTTCACCCTGTTACCCAACATTCGTAACATTCAAGTCTCAATTATTTTTGCTAATTAATCAGTCCCGGTCCATAAATCCCCACCCGAGATGTTTACAATTATGAACGCTCTGACTGGTAAGTTTCAGCTGCTTAACAAATGCAAATTCTGAACGGTTTGTGCTAATTTGAGCTTAGCAATCTCATTTGACAATGTCCCCGATTTATCTGGGAATGACTTCTTAGGTGAGTAACTAATCCTTCGAGTATTTCAGTACCTGTGTATGACATTCGTATCTCCATTTCTCATACTAATAAATTCTTCTGCAGCCACAGCGTTTGCCATCACCAATTCGACAGAAGTCACCCAGGTCGGCAAGCAATCCCTTGACCATGAGGGAAAAACAATACTTCTGACCAAGAACGAGGAAGTTATCAACATGAGTATCGAAGAGGCGAGAGAGGAAGTCAAACGACTTCAAACTATGATTAGAGCACTTGTTTCACGGGGACACGATCCGGAAATAGCGTCGCTGCAGATCGGCTCCACCGTCGAGAGAGATGCGAAGCACAAGTACACCACGGCTACCTTTCCAAGAAATGCTGTCGATACACGGGCCGAGAATGAGAGACATAATCTTGAGCTTGCGGCATTGAGACTGGAAGTTGACAAATTGAAGACGGAGAATAAGACCCTGAATGTGGAGAAAGAAGAACTCAACATCAAAAACAAGAATATGAAAGCGGAAAATGCTAAATTGAAGATGGATAATGGCACTCTGACTGCCCAAAACAAAGAATTGAAGATGGAATGTAAGCCCCTGAGGGCGGAGATTGGAAACTTGAAAGTGGAGAGCGAGAAGCTGAAATCAGAGAATGAAAGATTGAAGGTGGAGTGCGGGACCTTGAATGTGGAGATTGAGGAATTTAAGGCAGAGACGACCGCGAAGGTCATGGCATTCAAGGCCAAAGGCAATGCTCGAATTGAAGTGATTGAGGCAGAAGCAATGGCCCAGCTCGCAGAACGGGAAGGGCAGTTTGATGAATTACAGGGGAAGGCCATAGATTTGGAACAGAAGAATTTGGATTTAGAAAATAGGAACTCGGAGATGGAAGCAAGGATCAAGGGGTTGGAAGAAGCCAAGCGGGAGCTTCAAATGATCATGAGTACCAAGGAGAGGCGAGCACTGCAAATTGTTGATAGCTCGAAGGCGAAGAATTTAGAACTGGAAGGAATCAATAAGCGATTGGCAGGCAAGGTTTCGAGAAGAGAGAGAACAATCGCCCAGATGAAGAAGGAGATGGAAGCAACTGCTGTCCTCTTCGAGGAGAGCTTGCACAGGGTAGAATCATTGAAAACTATAAGCGCTGGTGGCATGGAGATATTAATTAGCGTTGTATAGATTTTATTGGTTAGGAAGGCAAGTTTTGCACCAAGGAAAGCACTGGTCACGAATTACATGTTTAATGACTTTCTTGGTCCCTGAGCCTTTGTATAGAAATGTGGTTTTGAGGCGTGAGGTTATTGTTGGTGTATTCTCACTACATGTATTTACTGCTGGTCATGTGACCAAGGTCACATGACCACTGTGGATCCCTAGTTGGGGATATCATCAACACCTGTATGTAGTTTACAATACAACACCGATTACTCTACGAATACAAACAGCACATACGTGATACCACGTAGTCGTGCCACGTATTCAGAGTCAATCGACAGTTATGTATAAATATGGGCCGGAGGCCATTATTAGCATAAATCTCCACAATTGAATAGTTATTGATGTCTACAGAAATCTGGTCTCAAACTAACTATAGAGCAAATTATTCTACGGGATGATCAGAGTCAATTTCCCGTCATATCTAAATATCTAAAACTTGATTACACTAGACAATACTTTCCAAATTCTCAGGCGAATCTTTTCAATCTTTAAATTTATAAGAAATTCATTTGAGTTCCAGTTGGTTACACGGATATCGACCGACGCGAAACAGAGAATACAGATACAGATGATGCTCTAGCTTTGAGGAATTCTCGACGGGCTGATCTCTTCATGAAAAGGTAGAGGACTATAACCACAGATTAAGCGATATTTGAAAGGGGTGTCACGTATCCGCAAGCCGGTTTTATATATAATAAAACTGTTCTGAGACGGGAAAGCATCGTTCTGTTGTTATTAGTACAGATACGACGTTTTGACAATTTTTTGCATAGAGAACTCAGCTGGTCGTGCTCCAGCTGTTGAAATTTACACAGAGATCTGACTAGTAAGATATTACGATGAACTTGCATTTATTGAGCTTTTGTCTATTTCATATCTATTAAATGGCTTGTATGTTGAAATCTCGTTTGCACATATGTCGTAGACGATATGGAACTCCACGTCTTAATCTGTTTCCGTGAAACTAAATTTATGTCGTAGTGAAGTATTGATTTTTATCTGCTCGGTGTTTCAGAAATCTGCAGGTTTATATGAGTCTAAGACTATGCGGAGAACCAGTAATTGACTACATCGGAATGATGAGTATTTTTTCTAGGAGCTTTGGATAACTCACAGTGGAATCTTATCCAGAAGTGAAGGAATTCCTTAGCAAACCTCACTGTAAAGATTAAATGAAACCTGAAAGCGACATACAATAGATGGAGTAATTTAATTATAGACATTGCATGTATCTATAGTACAGCCTGTATTAAAAAAAGACCTACTCCACAGAAAGGAAACAACGAAACATCCCCAAATTGATCTCTTAACCTCAACAATCAGTCCTCCATCATTAATAGAGACAAGTTAAATCCCCAATCCAACGAGCACAAACATTGAGACCACTCCTACAATTCCGTAAAATGCTCCGTGAGAAAGCTCGACCGGCCCAGGAGCAGCTGCTTTACTCGTACTTGATGCAGGTGGAGCAGCACCATTTGTACCCGATGGTGGGTTGGTAGGAGTGGAGGGAGGTGAAGCAGGAGGCGCTCCCTGTCCGGATGGTTTTGCGCTCCCTGCTGGATTTGCCGAATTTGTACCAGTCGAAGACCCAGTGACTACTTTGCCATCTAAGCCGAGACTACCTGGCTCCACTTTAGTCGCTGGAACACAAACAATCGAAGTCAGTCCTAGAAAGTCGCTAGGGTTGACATCCGTCCCCAATCTTCTCATCGCCATGAAAACTGGTAATGGTGCGCCGATTTGAACATTGTAGACATTTTCCCTGGCTGTACCGGAATCAACCAAAAATGCTTCAGGAATAGTCAAAATTGTGCTATCGCGGTCACTGCTACTGGAGACCGGACAATTTGATGTGTTGAACTGCGGCTCGAACGAAACATTGTTTACATTGAGCGTCTGGATACTTGGACACGGATTTTCTTCTGAGTCTACGACGTCGCGAATCTTTTGTCTAAACTGCTGACAGTATTCCTCCTTTTCCTCGAGGTCGGAAGAGTTGGCGTCGAAGTCACTTAGATTATTCAAGATGGCATTTACGCATGTAGAGGTAAGATAGGTGCTGCACGTGTTGTCGTCGGTGATAGGAAGCTGGCGCTCCTCACTCAGTTCGCCGATTTCGGGAACGACGATACACGCGTCGTAAAGGCTAGCACTGAAGTCCAATTTGGGTCTGAAGAGCAATCGTTAGTAAGGTGTGATGCAAAGGATTGAATCGGAGAAGTGATTACGTACGACGAGGTCTTCAAAGTAATGGGCTCCCGAACAGTGACATCACTGCCATTCTGTTGGTAGTTTACGAAGCGGGAAAACGTGAATGTGCTACCGAAAATGTCCGTCTTATTCGTGGACCCTGATGCGTTAAAACCTTGTTTGAGTCTTTCGTCGCAGAGGGCATTATTTGGTTGTTGTGCAACAAGGGGAGCTGCAAAGAACACCGAAGCCGTAAGAGCAAGTATGAGCTGATTCGATATGACATTAGCCATGACTGCAGATTATGGAAAACCAAGGATTAAAGCTATTGATTACTTTGAGAACTGTTTTCGGCGATGTCAAAGAGAGAATGATACCGGACCACCTCTGAGACTTTATATACTTGTCTACCATGGCTTGGCCACTTAATCTTAATGTCACTTAAAGACTCTAATGACCAAATCCAACTCTATCCAACTTGACCCCAATCTGACCCAATCTGACCCAACATTCTCAAACAGCATTACCTCAGCCGCACTTCCAACCGCAATGGTAACCACAATGTTAGTGGAAATTTTATAACCTGTAGGATTGTGGCACTGCAAGTGCTCATCTTTCTCAAATTCTGTGTTGTCCAGGCTCAGCTGACATCTTGATATGCTGGCAAGCAAGTAATGAGCAATATGTATGGACAACGCGCAAATAGCTCGCGTTGGTGTTGGTGTTGGCTGTTGGTGTATGAGCCTCAGCTGCGACCTTAACCTAGTACAAATAGCCTAACCGCCTTGGGCACAGATTAAGCGAACCCCTAATCAAGCCTGAGGCATGAACTGGATTCCTTCCTGGTCGCTGCTGACAGGATAGGATTATAGTTGGTCATTAATACCAACAAGCGCAGAACTTTTCGACCAAAGGGATAATATCAAATTCATTAACATAGTTCCTTTTATTGCCCATGTAGCCAGGTTTTGTTCCATTGGCAGTAGATTGTTAGATTAAAAGGCAACGCGAGAATGGCTGCGGTTGGAGTTGGTCTGCAGCATAGATTCCCAGAAGTTTGTTTGATCAACCAATCGTAGATGCCTCCAAAATATCAACAAAACAAAATGATAGGGTACCACGTAGTGCAACAGGCAGTATACCTAGCACAGACCCCAACATTCTGTTGGAAACTGAAGGATTCAAGGGATTCGGGCGCGTAGCTTTTGTTGGCCTTGATGACTTCTCTCGAGAACCTATCAGCCCATGTGTTGTACACATAGCTGAGATGAAAATAAATTACTCAGGCTCATTTACCAGTGAGTGCATAGGCAAGGTAGTGTTGCTAACACCATGTAACATGAAGCCAAGAAGTGAGTATTGTTTCGAAGATAGACCCAGCAGGGTATATCATGTCAACCAACAATGTTCAGCTGGACGAGGTCAGGTAGACGTGCCTTGTAGTGGCAACAAAGTTGGCGGGTCTGATACTCCCAACGATATCAAAGATCGTGGGAATGTTGTTATTTTGCTGCCTGTTGGGATCATCTCTGCTCTCCCAGAAATTGATAATTTAGAGAGGTTGGTTTCGCGATGAAAAATGCTGTAAAGAACAGCAGCATTCTTAGTACCTTATACAAGCTTCAACCAGGTGTAGTATTGTAAAACTATAATCCTTACTCACTTGTAAGAGTATTTGGATGGCTTTACCTAGCTTCGACTCCTGGTGCGATTAGACATGAATGAGCTTGGTGTTTTGGGGATATACCCTTTAGATTTATTCTTGTGCCACATGTTAATGCTGGTAAGTAGTGAACCATCACATTTAAAGCGACTCAAATTCTCACCCTAAAGCCTCTACCAACAGATCACTCGAGTTTGATCTGTCACAGGGGATAGAAGATAATACTGAAGAATAGCCTTTTGAGTAATTACCTGTT
>Ga0247737_1000325_pt1 | contig 18291 bp, 18 predicted proteins | sample UWRJL028104C2_FD_180937 | JGI IMG/M metagenome (GOLD analysis project Ga0247737, IMG submission 180937) | Plant litter microbial communities from Arlington Agricultural Research Station in Wisconsin, United States - UWRJ-L028-104C-2 | ecosystem: Environmental > Terrestrial > Plant litter >...
CGACCGCCCGAACTGCCGGGAAGGAGCCGCTCGACCGATTTCTGGCGCTGACCTCGGCCGTACGGGAATGGGCCTTGGCCGACCCGCATCAGTGGGCGCTCATCTACGGCAGCCCGGTGCCCGGTTATCAGGCGCCGCAGGACACCATCGGGCCGGCGACGCGGGTGATCCTGCTGATCGCGGATCTCGTCCGGGGTGCGTACGAGCAGGGAAAGATCGCCGAACGGGAACCGATCACCGGCCGGTACGCGGAGGAGTTGGCCGTGGTCGCCGCGCAGTTCACGCCCGGCGTGCCACCCCAGCTGGTCGCCGCCGCGCTTTCGGCGTTTCTCCACCTCGGCGGGGCGATCAGCGCCGAGCTGTTCGGGCAGCTCGACAGGTCGGTCGACGAAGACCGGCGCGGCTTCTTCGAATTTCAGATGCGCGGGGCCGCGTACCTCATGGGGCTGGTCTGACCGCTCTCAGCACATGACCGCCGGGAGTGTCGGCCGGAATGTCGTCGCGGCCGAAGAACTGGGCCGCCAGGCCGGACGGCCCGAGATCCTCAATGTGATCGAAGCCGAGACCGGTGAGCTGGCCGGCGATCTCGTCCGGCTCGAAATACGTCAGCCACGGCTCACCGAGCTTCGCCACTCGCGCCGCCCGGGCCTCGAGCGCTTCCCGCCGGTCCGGGGCCATCCGCGAGGGCGACTGCGCGTAGTCGAAGACGACCTCGTTCCCCGGCCGGGCGGCGACGACCCGCAACGTCTCGTCGAAACCCGCGCGGGTCAGGTAGGGCACCACACCCAGCCAGCCGCGCGATAGCGGGCCGCGCTCATCGCCGTCCGGCTGGCCTGACCGGTCCGCATCAGGGCTGCCAGCTCGCTCGGGCCATGTCCACGTGCTCCCCCTTCAGTGGCGTGCCCTCGGACCGCAGCCGCTGACGTGCTTCCTGCTCATTGCCGGGCGGCAAGCGCCCCGAACTGGTCACCACGCGGTGCCACGGCACACCGCCGCCGTGCCGGGCCATGATCGTACCGACCTGCCGGGCGGAGTTGCGCCCCGAGACGTCGGCCAGGGCGTCGGCGATCGCCCCGTACGACATCACGCGGCCCTCGGGGATGCGCTCAACGAGTGAAAGCACCTCCTCGACGTACTCCCGCGGTGTCACTCGGGCCACGATATGGGATGTCGGACCGGTCCCGGCGGCCCGCCCGAGCACAATTGGCCGGTGCGACAACTGGTGACCGGTGCGCGCCGGATCGTGGTCAAGGTGGGTTCCTCATCCCTGACCACGGCCGCCGGCGGAATCGACGACGAACGCGTCGACCAACTGGTCGACGTGCTCGGCAAGCTCGCGTCCGCGGGGTGCGAGGTGGTGCTGGTCTCGAGCGGGGCGATCGCCGCCGGGCTGGCCCCGCTGCACCTGCCGCGCCGGCCGCGCGACCTGGCGACCCAGCAGGCGGCCGCGTCGGTCGGGCAGGGGCTACTCATCGGGCGGTACGCCGCGGGGTTCGCGCGCCACGGTCTGACGGTCGGCCAGGTGCTGCTCACGGTCGACGACGTGACCCGCCGGGTGCACTACCGGAACGCGTACCGGACGCTGCGCAAGCTGCTCGATCTGGGCGCCCTGCCGATCGTGAACGAGAACGATACGGTCGCCACCGAGGAGATCCGCTTCGGCGACAACGACCGGCTCGCCGCGCTGGTGGCCGCCCTGGTCGACGCCGACCTGCTCGTGCTGCTCTCCGACGTGGACGCGCTCTACACCGGCAAACCCGCGGACCCGTCGTCCCGCCGCATCACCTACGTGGGCGACGACTCCGACCTCGAGGGCATCAGCATCGCCGCGCCCGGCCGGTCCGGGGTGGGCACGGGCGGCATGGTCACCAAGGTCGAGGCAGCCCGCATCGCCACCGGTTTCGGCATCCCGGTCGTGCTCACCGCCGCTCCCCTGGCCGGCGACGCGCTGGCCGGCGAAGAGGTGGGCACGCTTTTCCGCGCCGCCGACAAGCGTCCCGCCGCCCGGCTCTTCTGGCTCGCCCACGCGACCTCGCCGCGCGGACGGCTGCATCTCGATCCGGGAGCGGTCACCGCCGTGGTGGCCCGCCGCAAGTCCCTGTTGCCGGCCGGCATCACCGCGGTCGACGGCTCGTTCGCCGCCGGAGACCCGGTCGACCTGGTCGACGCGGGTTCCGGGACGCCGGTCGCGCGCGGGCTGGTCAACTACGACGCGGTCGAACTGCCCGCACTGCTGGGACGCTCTACCCCCGAGTTGGCCGCCGCGCTCGGCCCGGGATATGAACGAGAGGTCGTGCACCGCGACGACCTAGTCCTTCTATAAAAAGGTGTACGCCGTGACGACCGTATTGCAGCAGGCCGCCGATGCCCGCGTGGCCTCCATCGACCTGGCCGCCGCCACTCGGGCCGACAAGGACCGCGCGCTCCTGCTGATGGCCGACCGCCTCGTCGAGCGCTCCCCCGACATCGTGGTGGCGAACGGGGTCGACGTGGATAACGCCCGCACCGCCGGCCTGTCCGAGGCGATGATCGACCGGCTCGCGCTCACCCCGGCGCGGGTCGAGGCGATGGCCGAGGGGCTGCGCGAGCTGGCCGCGCTGCCCGACCCGGTGGGCGACGTGGTGCGCGGCTCGACGCTGGCCAACGGACTGGAGCTGCGGCAGGTCCGGGTGCCGTTCGGGGTGGTGGGCATCGTCTACGAGGGCCGACCCAACGTGACCGCGGACGCGGCGGGCATCTGCCTCAAGTCGGGCAACGCGGTGCTGCTGCGCGGCTCGGGTTCGGCGCTCAGCTCGAACGCCGCGATCGTCTCGGTGTTGCGTAAGGCGGTGGCCGACAGCGGACTGCCGGCCGACGCGATCCAGTTGCTCGACGCCACGAGCCGTGATTCGGTCAAGGAACTGATGCGGGCGCGCGGCCTGGTCGACGTGCTGATCCCGCGCGGCGGCGCCGCGCTGATCAAGGCGGTGGTCGAGGAGTCGACGGTGCCGGTGATCGAGACCGGGGTCGGCAACTGTCACGTCTATGTGGACGAAGCGGCCGACCTCGAAAAGGCGCTGGCGGTCGCGCTCAACTCCAAGACGCAGCGACTGTCCACTTGCAATACCGCGGAGTCGCTGCTGGTGCACGCGGCGATCGCCGACCGGTTCCTGCCGCTGATGCTGGCCGAACTGGCCGACGCCGGGGTCACGGTGCACGGCGATCCGCAGGTGGCGGCGTACTCCGAAGATGTGGTTCCGGCCACCGAGGAGGACTGGGGCACCGAATATCTGTCGGCCGACATCTCGGTGGCGATCGTCGACACCCTGGACGACGCGCTCGACCACATCCGCCGTTACGGCACGGGACACACCGAGGCCATCGTGAGCGAGTCGGTGGCGGCGACGCGAAGGTTCGCGGCGCGCGTCGACGCGGCCGCGGTCATGGTGAACGCGTCGACCCGGTTCACCGACGGCGGCGAGTTCGGGTTCGGCGCCGAGATCGGCATCAGCACCCAGAAGCTGCACGCCCGCGGGCCGATGGGCCTGCCCGAGCTGACCTCGACGAAATACATCGTCACGGGCGACGGCCACACCCGGAAATAACGGCGCCGGCCACACCCGGAAGTCAGACCGGCCACACCCGGAAGTAGGGAGGTCAGCGGCAGCCGCGGAGCACCGTGAGGGTCGTGTTCACGTCGAAGTTCGGGCCCTCGGCGCTGTCCCAGCCACCGTCGGTGCGCTGGGTCTCGCCGAGGCGCTTGCGGGCGCTCTGCAGCAGCCAGTCGTCGCCGAGGTTGACCCGACGCAGGGCCGCGGCCATCGAGGCGATGTCGGCCGGGGTCATGTCGGCCAGCCGGTCGCCGAGCACGAGCTGCACCCGCGCCGACTCGTAAAAATATTGCTGACCGTAGAGCAGGCCGGCGGCGTGCCAGCCGGCCGCGAGGAAGGACGGCCAGGTGCCGTCCGGCTGGATCTGATTGACCACCCAGGTGGCCGCGGCGCCGAGCGTGCGGCCGAAACGGGCGGGCACGTCGAAGTTGGGGTGCGCCTCGAACTCGGCCAGGGTCATCCAGAAGCCGGCGAGGCAGGTCAGATAGAGGGTGGCTTCGGGATCGCCGGGCATCGCCCAGGCCGGCGCCTCGGGGGCGAGCTCCTCAGCCTCCTGCCACGTACCGTCCTGGCGCTGCGCGCCGGCCAGCCAGCCGAGGGCCCGGTCGACCGGCTCGCCGCTGAGGCCGCCCAGGTCGTCGAGCTCGTTGAGGCGGAAGCAGGTGGCGTCGACCGAGCTGACCACCGCGTCGGTCGAGGCGGGCCAGCCACCGGCCGCGGTCTGCCCGGCCACGATGCGGTCGAGGACGTGCGAGTCGGGGCGCAGCCCGGTGCGGAGGTATCCCAGACGCGCCCGCTCGACGGGGTCGCCGTGCGCGACGACATAACCGATCGCAGCGTCGATGTCTACCACGACCGTGACGCTACAACCCGGACCTGCATTCCGCTGTGCCGTCTTGTGAACTGTCCACTAGGTCCGTTCCGTCACACCGCGATCACGCTGGGAAGTCATGGAATGGCTCCCCAGCGTCATCACCCGATCGCGGAATCAGTACGACGGCTGCGAGGGGTCGACGGTGTTGACCCAGGAGACGATCCCGCCCTGAACGTGCACGGCGTCCTTGAAGCCGGCCGCCTTGAGTGCCGCCAACGCCTCGGCCGAGCGCACACCCGACTTGCAGTGCAGCACGATCTGCCGGTCCTGCGGGAAGCGGGCCAGCGCCTCGCCGGACAGGATCTCGCCCTTGGGGATCAGGGTCGCGCCCGGAATCCGGTTGATCTCCCACTCGGCGGGCTCGCGGACGTCAACGAGGAAGAGGTCCTTGCCGCTGTCCTGCCAGTCCTTCAGCTCGCGAGCGGTGATCGTGGCGTCGAGGGTCGCCTCCTCGGCCTCCGGCGAGACCGCGCCGCAGAAGTCCTCGTAGTCCTCGAGCAGGTCGGTGACGGTGGGGCTGTCGCCGCAGAGCGCGCAGTTCGGGTCCTTGCGGACCTTGATCTTGCGGTATTCCATCTCGAGGGCGTCGTAGACCATCAGCCGGCCGACCAGCGGCTCACCGATGCCGGTGAGCAGCTTGATCGCCTCGTTGACCTGGATCGAGCCGATCGACGCGCAGAGCACGCCGAGGACGCCGCCCTCGGCGCAGCTCGGCACCATGCCGGGCGGCGGGGGCTCCGGGTAGAGGCAGCGGTAGCAGGGACCGTGCTCCTCCCAGAAGACGGAGGCCTGGCCGTCGAAGCGATAGATCGAACCCCAGACGTACGGCTTTCCGAGTAGCACGGCGGCGTCGTTGACCAGGTAACGCGTCGCGAAATTGTCGGTGCCGTCGACGATCAGGTCGTACTGGCTGAAGATCTCTTTGACGTTGTCGCGGTCGAGTGCGGTGTTGTGGATGACCACATTCACCAGCGGGTTGACCTCGTGGATGCTCGCGGCGGCGGACTCGGCCTTCGGCCGGCCGACGTCGGAGACGCCGTGGATGATCTGGCGCTGCAGGTTGGACTCGTCGACCGTGTCGAAGTCGACGATGCCCAGCGTGCCCACGCCGGCGGCGGCCAGGTAGAGCAGCGCCGGCGAGCCGAGGCCGCCCGCGCCGACGACCAGGACCTTGGAGTTCTTCAGCCGCTTCTGACCCGTCATCCCAACATCCGGGATGATCAGGTGCCGCGAGTAACGGCGGATCTCATCGATCGAAAGCTCTGCGGCCGGCTCTACGAGCGGGGGCAGTGCCACGTTAACTCCCCGGGTTGACGGTAAGGATCGCTCACCATTGTCGCTCGTGATGGCGGTCGTCGGCCATGACGTTCCTAACCGGCCCGGATCGCGGGACGTGGGAATTTTTCGGCGGCGTTCACAGCGACGGGCCGGTCAGCGCTTTCCCGCCGAGCCGAGGCCACGCGTACGCCCGGCAACCGCGCAGCGTGAGGGTCTGCTGCACCATGACGGGGGCCGGCCCACCGGCCTTCGGGCAACCCTGGTGATGGTGTCCCAGCTCGTGACCGACCTCGTGGTTGATCACATATTGCCGATAGGTGACGAGGGGAACCTTGGCCCGCACGTACGGAGCGGCCGAGAGCCGCCACCGGTCCAGGTTGATGATCGCCCGCCCGGTGGTCCGGCAGGACGTGTACGGGCGTCCGCTGACCGTGATGTTCGTGCCACCCCGCAGGCACATCTCCCCGGCCGTTTCTCGGGTGGCAAGAAGGACGGTGAAGTCGGCCGGGTCGGAACCGCTCACCAACTGGAGCCGGACCTGACCGCCGGCGGTCCAGCTGCGCGGGTCGCCGAGCGTGGCGGCGACCTGCCGGGCGAACGCGGTGACGTCCTCATTGCTGCCCTTCTCGACGGCCACCCGGAAGCGGTGCAGCCGGCCCTTGCCACCGACGACCGGGCCACGCGTGGTGGCGTACGTGAATCGGCCCGAACCATGAGTGGGCACCGCGCCGGGCGCTTGCAGCAGCATGGGGGTCTTGGTCGGCTTCGGGGGTGGGCTCACGGCCGGCGGCACAGCAGCGGTGGACGGCGGCGGGGCCGACGGTGTCACGAAAACGGGAGCGCTCGGCGAAGCGGCGTTGTCCTGCTCCAGGCGATGGCCCACCACAAAGGCCCCGGCCACGAGAACGATCAACGCGAAGGCGGCCAGCCACCATTTCCGCGACCGGCCGCGACCGGACGGCGGCCGGTGCGAGGGCGGCGCCTGAACTTCGTCGATCATCGTCGCCAGCGTCGCACACACCGATCAGCGACGCCCGGTCCTACGGATCTTGTGAGATCCGTATCGCTATCCGCCTCCGACCGGGGGCCGAACATCGTCAAGCATGCCCACGACGGCCCGGGCCACCAGGCGCGGCACCTCCATCTGGGCGACATGGCCGACGCCGGGCAGAATGAGCAACCGGGAGTCGGGCACCGCCCGAGCCACCTGAACGGGCACCCGCGGATCGACCAGCTTGTCGTTGAGGCCCCCGACCACCAGCGTCGGCGCCTGCACCTGAGCGGCCAGCCGCCACTGCGAGTTCGACCCCGGCAGGTACGCCCGGACGAAGCTGGCGACCAGGCCGCGCAGGGCGCCGAGATAGGCCTTGGGATAGTGCGCCACGGTGTAGCGCAGCTGGATCTCCTCCATCGCCTCGGCCCGGCGCTGCGGACTGACCTTGCTGGTATCGCCGAAACACGCGGCGAGCACCTGCTCGGCCATCTCCTCGGCGGTCAGCCGGGAGAACGCCCAGCCGAGCAGCCGGTCGGCCCCGGGCAACGCCAGAATCGGCAGGACCGGGCCCTGAGCCGTACGCCTCGGGTCGAGGAAGGGCATCGCCGGGGAGATCAGCGAGAGCGTCCGGATGAGATCGGGGCGCAGGGCGGCGACCCGCACCGCGATCGAGCCGCCCAGCGAGTTGCCGACCAGGTGGACCGGGCCACGCCCGTCGTGCGCCAGGTAGCCGATCAGCGTCGTGGCAAACGCCGGGATCGAGTAGCGCGGGCTGGGGTCGCTGTAGCCGAAACCGGGCAGGTCGACGGCGCGCGCGTCGAACCGGTCGGTGAGCAGCCCGGCGAAGTCGGTGAAGTTCTGCGACGACCCGCCGAGCCCGTGGACGTAGACGGCGGGCTCCGCGTCGGGGCGGGTCGCCGGGGTGTCGCGGACCTGCAGCATCGCCCCGCCGACGGTGACCCGCCGGGCCGGCCACGGTGCTGGTGCTTCGCCCTCCGGCAGCGAGCCGTCGGGGGCCAGGATGGCGCCCTTCATCGGTCACCTCCGTCGAGACCCCGGCCTTAGGCGCGGGGACGATGTCAACTCGACAAGAGTGCCTCAAGTCGGCGGTTGACGGCCGCCAGCGTCGCCCGCACCATCGCGTGCCGGTCGTCGCTGGTCACCACGGCCGAACCGGCCAGTTGCTCGACCCAGCCGCCCCACGAGAGCAGCAGCACGACCACGGCGACCTGGGCGGCGCCGAACGGCACAGCGGCGGCGTGCTCGACGAAGCAGCGGACCGGGCCTTCCGGGTGCTCGGAGCCTTCCGGGTGCTCGGAGTCGGCCAGCAGCTCGTCGACCGCCCCGGCCGTCGCCATCGCACAGAGTCGCAGCAGATAGCCGTCGACGGCGGGGCCGCTGGCCAGACCGGACGCGGTACGAGCGCCGACGCCGAGCCTGACCTCCACCGTGGCATCCGAGCCGAAGGTGTTGACGTGCACGTTCTCGATGACGACGCGGGGGCCGGGGACCTCGCCGGGGTAGAGCGGGCGCGGCGGGCTGGAGTCGGCGCTGGTCGGGACGACCTCGGCCGCCGCCTCGACCTCGGGGACGAGCCGGGACGCGGCGGCGTGACGGTCGCGGGCTTCCTGTTCCCGAGTCTCGCGCTCCCGAGTCTCGCGCTCCAGCGCCTCGCGTTCCCGGACCTCGCGTTGCTGAGCCTCGCGCGCCGCACGCTCCTGCGCCTCGCGTTTCCGAGCCTCGCGTTCGCGGACCTCGCGTTCCCGGACCTCGTGTTCGTGGACCTCGCGTTCGTGGGTCTCCTGCTCTTGCGTCTCGCGCTCTTGCGCCCCGCGCTCGCCGGTCTCGCGTTCACGCTCCCGCTCGGCGGCGTAGCGCTCCCGCATGGAGGCGAAGCGATCGGCCAGCGGGGACACGGACGGCGTCGCCGGCGGAACGGGCGGGGCCGAGACCGGGGGCACCGAGGTGGGCTCGGAGGGTGGACGGCTGCGGGGCACGAGTGCCGACGGAGACACCGGAGTGACGGGCGCGGCCTCGGCCGGCGGCGCGGGCACCTCACCGGGCATGGCCGCGTCGAGGCCCATCCGGTCTTGCAGCAGGCGGGCCACCCGACGGCTCACCTCGGCGGGGTCGGCGCCCTCGGCAAGATCGAGCCGAAGGCTGTGGGCACCGGTCGGGGTCGAGCGCAACGAGGCGTCCCGGACTCCGTCGACCCCGCGCACCGCGGCCAGGATCGCCTGCACGTCGAAACCTTCCTGCCGCTCCTGGGCCGCCAGCAGGTCGCCGCGGCGCAGGTGGGTGGCGATGCGGGCCAGGGCGGGCGTCTCAGCGGTGGCCTCCACCAGGGGCGTCTCCGAGACGCCCCTGGGCACGTCGGGCTGGGCGGGGACGCGCTGGGGCAGGCCGCGGGGGTTCGGCTCGCCCGGGGGCTCGAGACGTGCGGTGGTCTCGCCGAAGCCGGAATACGGGGTGGGCTCGGGCCGGGGCTCGTACGCCTGTGGTTCGTAAGCCTTCGGCACCTCGTACGGCTTCTGGGACTCGTAGGGCTTCTGCGGCTCGTACTGACTCTGGGACTCGTAGGGGCTCTGCGGCTCGTACGGACTCTGCGGCTCGTAGGGGCTCTGGGACTCGTACTGACTCTGGGACTCGTACGGGCTCTGGGGCGTATAGGACGTCGGCGGCGGCTCGTAGGAGAGGCGGCGCGGGAAGCTGGACGGGTCGTAGGCCGGCCGGGTGGGGCCGAGTTCGTCGGAAGCGACCCGCGGAACGCCCTGGACCGGGGTGCCGCCGCTCAGCGCGTGGCGGGGCGGCTCGGCCGTGACGTGCTCGGCCGTGCCCCAGTCGGTCCGGCGGCCGCCGGGGGTCGCGGGACGCACCAGCGGGACGGCGGTGCGCTGCTGGACGGCCGGCGGTGCCGGTTCCTGCGGCTCGTCGAGATCGCCCTCATACGGAAAGGGCGGGGCGCTGCTCGGGGTCGGGACGTCATAGGCGCGCATCGGACCGGGACGGCCGGGCACCAGGTGTCCGCTGCCCGTGCCGGGCTCGCGGCGTTCGCCCGTGCTCAGGCCGGGCTCGCGCGGGGCCTTCGCAGGCTCGTTCGCGGTGGCGATCGGGCTCAGCAGCTCGGAGAAGCGCGACCTGTCCCAGCGCGAACCGCTCGCCGCGGACTCCACGGACGAGGGAATTTCACCCGGCTGCGGGGCATCGACGAAGCCGGGCGGTGGGGGAGCTGGGGAGGGAACCGGGATACTCGAAGAGGGCTGAGCCGAGACAGGAACCGCCGATGACGGAAATGCCGGATTACGCGGAAACGAGCGCGCCTCCGTGCCCGGCCTGCGCCAGGCTGGCACCTCACTGTCCGACTCGGTCCCGGAGCCCGTGAACGACCAGGGACTATCTGAAGTAGCCCAGCCGTTCACCCGAGTGCGCTCACGCGACTCGGAGCCGTTGCCGCTGCCAGCGGCTCCGGCGTCTCCGGAATGCCCAGTTTCATCCACCGCGTGCTCCTCGCTCGCCCCCGCTGAGGCTACCGTGTGCTCGCAGTGGCGATAAGTTGCAGCGTCGCGACAATTACCCACCGGCGACAACACGCGCCGATCCGGGCAATCCGCGCCTGCGAACGGGGACCGACCCCTGGAGGTTCGAGACACATGACCGCTGCGTCCGGTGGAGCTCAGACGGCCCGACCCACCCGTCTGCCTCGCTCCGCACGCCGCAAGCAGCTGCTTGCGGCGGCCCAGCAGGTCTTCGTCGCGCACGGCTACCACGCCGCCGCGATGGACGACATCGCCGAGCGCGCCGGGGTCTCCAAGCCCGTGCTCTACCAGCACTTCCCCGGCAAGTTGGAGCTCTACCTGGCCCTGCTCGACACGCACTGCGACTCGATCATCGCGAAGGTCCGCGACGCCATGCTGGCCACCTCCGACAACAAGGAGCGGGTCAAGGGCGCCGTCCGGGCGTACTTCGACTTCATGGACCACGAGAGCGAGGCATTCCGGCTCGTCTTCGAGAGCGACCTGCGCAACGACCCCCAGGTGCGCCAGCGCGTCGAACGGGTCGAGCAGGGCAGCATCGCCGCCGTGACCGACACGATCATCTCGGACACCAACCTCTCCCCCGACGCCGCCCAACTGCTCGCATCGGGCCTCGTGGGGGCGGCCGGGCAGTCGGCGCAGTACTGGTTGGCCAACGGCCGCCGTACGCCCAAAGCTGAAGCAGAAGCGCTCGTAGCAGCACTTATCTGGCGCGGAATCGCCAGCTTCCCCCTTCAGGGCGGCGCATCCGGCGGAACGCTCGCCGAAATCGGATAACCTGGCACGCGGTAAGACCCGCGATAAGGGAGGGCCCCGTGGAGGTCAAGATCGGCGTGCAGCACACGCCCCGTGAGCTGGTGCTCGAGAGCGCGCAGACCCCGGCGGAGGTCGAGCAGGCCGTGACCGAGGCGATGGCGAAGGACAGCGTGCTGTCGCTCATGGATGAGAAGGGCCGCAAGGTGATCATCCCGATCGCCAAGGTGGCTTATGTGGAGATCGCCGACTCGAACACGCGCCCGTTCGGCTTCACCACGCGCTGAGTCAGTTCTCCACACGTGGAGGGTGCCCCCGTGCGCGGGGGCACCCGCCACGTGCTTCCGGCGCAGAAGTTAGCTCTGAGGTGCACAATCGTCCCGTCGGGTAGGATGGCTTTGTCGCCGTCGACGTCGATCTCTTCCGATCGCCGCGGCGACCGCGCGTGCGGCCCGCTCTCCAGCGTGTGGCCCGCGCCCTATCCAGACCGCGCCCCAGCTTCCGACGGGCGCACCACGAGAGGCACCCGTAAAACTTCATGACCGACATCGAGATCAACGAACCCGCTCTGGTACCAGTAACCAACCGCGCACCGGTCCGCCCCGACAGCCCCACCTTTGCCGAGCTGGGTGTCCGGGCCGAGACCGTCGAAGCGCTGGCCAAGGCCGGCATCACGCACGCCTTCGCCATCCAGGAGTACGCGCTGCCGATCGCCATGCGCGGCACCGACCTGATCGGCCAGGCGCCCACCGGCACCGGCAAGACCCTCGGCTTCGGCCTACCCATGCTTGAGCGCGTGACCGCACCCTCCGAGGGCGCCGACGGCCGGCCGCAGGCCCTGATCGTCGTCCCCACCCGCGAGTTGGGCCTTCAGGTCGCCCGCGACCTGGCCGCCGCGGGCAGCACCCGCGGCATTCGAGTGCTGCCGATCTACGGCGGAGTGGCGTACGAGCCGCAGGTCGACGTCTTGAAGAAGGGCGTCGAGATCCTGGTCGGCACGCCCGGCCGCCTGCTCGACCTGGCCAAGCAGAAGCAGCTCAAGCTCGACTCGGTCCACACCCTGGTGCTCGACGAGGCCGACCGGATGCTCGACCTGGGCTTCCTGGAGGACGTCGAGAAGATCCTGGCGATGATCCCGGCGGAGCGGCAGACGATGCTCTTCTCGGCGACCATGCCCGACCCGATCGTCGCTCTGTCCCGCCGCTTCCTGCGTCACCCGGTGACGATCCACGCCGGCCACACCGCCGACAGCGGCCCGTCGCCCCTCACCAAGCAGGTCGTCTACCGCACCCACCCGCTCAACAAGGTCGAGATGGTGGCGCGCATCCTGCAGGCCCGCGACCGCGGCCTCACGATGATCTTCACGCGGACGAAGCGGGCCGCCGACCGGCTCGCTGAGGACCTCGACTTCCGCGGCTTCGCTGTCGCAGCCGTGCACGGCGACCTCGGCCAGGGCGCCCGCGAGCGGGCCCTGCGCGCGTTCCGCAGCGGCAAGATCGACGTGCTCGTCGCCACCGACGTCGCGGCCCGCGGGCTGGACGTCTCCGGCGTCACCCACGTGATCAACTACGACTGCCCGGAAGACCCCGAGACATACACGCACCGCATCGGTCGCACCGGCCGGGCCGGCGCGACCGGCGTCGCGGTGACCTTCGTCGACTGGGAGGACATGCCGCGCTGGGTCCTCATCGACAAGTCGATGGGCCTGAGCATGCCGCAGCCCCCGGAGACCTACCACACGAGCCCGGCGCTCTACAGCGACCTGGACATCCCCACCGACGTGTCGGGCACGCTGCCGACCGCCGAGCGCAGCCGAGTCGGGCTGTCCGCCGAGATCGAGGAAGACCTCGGCGGCGGCCGTCGTCGCCGGGAGACCGCCCCGCGCGGGCGCGGTGGGCGGCCTCCCCGAGGCGGCTCGAGCGGTTCGAGCAGCAGTTCCGACAGCGGCCCGGCCGGCAACACCGACACCGAGGCGGGCGAGCGGCCCAAGCGGCAGCGGCGCCGACGCCAGGTCGACGAGGCCCCGGTTGCCGAGGGCGCCGAGGTCGCGGTGACCGACGCGCCGTCCGACGCGGTGATCAACGCCGACAGCGCGGCGGAGCGGCCGGCCGGTGCCACCCGGACGCGGAGTCGCCGTCGTGTCGCCACCCCGGTCTTCTCCGAGGGCGACGCCGTTTCCGACGAGTCCCCCGCCGCAGTCGATGACGAGACCTCGGACGATGGTCCGCGCCGCCGTCGCCGGCGCGGCGGCCGTGGCAACCGGGGCGCCGGCGGGTCGGGCTCCGCTTCGACCGAGGCGCCCGCCACCGAGATGACCGGCGGATCGGAAGCCGGCGTCGGCACGACCGCCTGACCAGATCGCGAACGCTGAAGCCCCTTGGCCCTGACCGAGGGGCTTTTCGCGCTGGTGGCCCGGCTCGAGATCGCTAGTGGCCCGGCTCGAGATCGCTAGTGGCCCGGCTCGAGATTCAGTGCGGCGCAGGCGTCGTGATACATGCGGACGGTTTCGGCGCGCACCTGGCGGCGCTCGGTGAGCCGCTCGGAGAACGGGACCCGCACCGGCACCTCGATGCCGCCGACGACTGCCTTGAACTCCAACGCGTCGGCGTCCAGTCCGGACACGCGGGCCGCGGTCGCCGTCGGTATGCCGCCGAGCGCGCGCACGATCAGCACATTGTCGGCGGCGTGGTCGTCGTTCATGTGCCGGGCGATCTGGTCGACCACCTCGGGCGGGAACGGCTCGGTCACGAAGATCTCCTGGTCTCTCAGCCCCAGCGGCTCTGCAGCTCGCCGAGCACCCCGATATTCAGCCGGTATGCCTCGTCGACCTCGCCGATGAACTCGTTCTGCTCGACGCGTGACCAGGGTACGGCGTCGAGCAGGCTGCGGTAGTGGTCCTTGAACGACGGCGGGTCGACACCGGCGAAGACGAAGAAGCGGTGACCGTCGGTGGGCGGCAGACCGTAGGACCGGGCGATCGCCGGGCCGAGGTATTGTCCGCCGGAAAGGTCGCCGATGTAACGCGTGTACTGATGTGCGACGAAACCGGTAGCCGCGCGGTGGGCGACGTCGCGCAGACGCGTGCAATAGACGGTGGTGGCGGGCAGCGCGAAAAGGTGGTCGGCCCACCGCGGCCCGTACAGAAATCCCAGGTCGGCCTCGAGCGACGGGAGCCGGCGCAGTTCCGGGAAGAGGAACGTGGCGACCACCGGGTCGTCGGCCATCGTGGTGGCGGCCGACTCGAGCGCCTCGTAGATGAACCAGTGCTGCGCGGTCAGGTCGGCGTAGGCCTCCCAGGGCAGCCGGCCGGTGGCGAGCTCGTCGAGGAAGCCACTGCGCCGAGCCTCGTCGTGCGCCCCAACTGTGTTTCGCCGCACCCGAGCGGAGAGCCGATCAGCTCCCGGCGGGTCGACCATCAACGACATCGGCAAAGCACCTCGCTTCCCGGCCCGTCAGCCTACTTATAGATCTATTCACCACTTTGCAGGGCGTAGGCGCCGGGATCTTACGCCGCGATCGTTACCGCGAAGCACGCGGCAGAATGGATGCATGCCACAACCGCTCACCGACGCCCTTGCCGAGCTTCGCGAAATGCTGCTCGCGCCCGGATTGACCCGTGCCGTCGCGGCCGGTCGCCGCCGCGGGTTCACCCCATCGGTGACCAGAGCCGAGGTACGCCCGGTGACGCTGAAGGTCGGCCCGCGCCTGCAGATCGTGACCGACGACGGCGCCCGGCCGTTCACCCGCAACGTCACCCCCGGTGCCGAGGCCGAGTCGGCGATCGACGAGTTGCTGGCCGAGCCCTTCGGGAACTGGCACGTCGAGACCGACTCGGTGACCCTGCAACTGCGCGTGACCAAGAAGGGCGACGCCCAGCTGCACCGGGCCGCGGCCGCTACAGCGACGCCGGCGGCCGCGTCCCACGACCGCCAGAAGCAGTGGCTGCTCGATCCGGGCGATCCGCTCTTCGAGGTGATCGGCGGCAACGCGGCGAAGCGGCGCCAGATCGACGCGTTCCTGCGGGCCCTCGCGGCGACGCTGCCGGACGAGCTGCCGTCGCCGTTGCGGGTGGTCGACCTGGGCTGTGGGAACGCCTATCTGACCTTCGCGGCCTACCGATACCTGGCCGGGCGGGGCGGCGCGGTCCAGGTCGTGGGGGTCGACGTCCGGGAGGACCAGCGGGTACGCAACACCGCCGTGGCCACCTCGCTGGGCTGCGCCGAGGAGGTGACTTTCGTGGCGGGCACGATCGAGGACGCGTCACTGCCGTTCGAACCCGACCTGGTGCTGGCCCTGCACGCGTGCGACACCGCGACGGACCAGGCGCTGGCCCGGGCCGTGGGCTGGAAGGCGCAGTGGGTGCTGGCCGCGCCGTGCTGCCACCACGACATCGCCACCCAGCTCAAGGGACGCCCCGCCCCCGCCCCGTTCGGCGAGCTGACCCGTCACGCGATCATGCGCGAGCGCTTCGCCGACGTGCTGACCGACTCGCTGCGGGCGGCGCTCCTGCGCTTGAACGGCTACAAGGTCGAGGTCGTCGAGTTCATCGACTCGGCCCACACGCCGCGCAACCTGCTCCTGCGGGCCCGCCGCACCTCCACGCCGCCCACCGAGGCTCAGCAGGCCGAGTACGAGGCCCTGACCGCCGAGTGGGGGGTGACCCCGGCCCTGGAGAAGATGCTCCTCTGACTCTCAGCCGATCTTGAGGGTCCACGCGGCGGTGTGGACCTGGCCGGCCACCTGGAAGTCGAAGAACATGCGGTAGCTGCCGCTGCTCGGGGCGGTCAGCCAGAACTTCACCTGGCCGTCGACGAGGGCAGGCTCGGGGTGCACGTGCACGTAGGCCAGATCACCCTCGCGCATGACGACGAGGTGGCCGAACGTGCCCAGGTAGGGATCCAGCGTCGCGCTCCGGCCGTCGGCGCCGGTGACGCTCATCAGCAGGGGCTGCGTCGACTGAGCGTTCGGCGTGCCGGCATAGGAGACGGTGAAGCCGTCGGGGCTGTCGGTGCGCGCCGGAGCCGGCAACGCCCGCGGCGCGTAGTCGCCGGCCACCGTCAGATCGCCGCCCAGCGTGGTGGCGACCTGCCGGCCGCCGACGATCGCGGTGAAGTCGGTGATCATCCGGTAGCTCCCGGGCTCGGCCAGCGTGAGGCCGATCCCCCAGGTGCCGTCGGCCGACATGGTCGGGTGCAGGTGCTGGAACCCGGTCAGATCCCGCCGCACGACGATCAGGTGCAGGGGCTTGTCATGCACGATCGCGTACGTCGTGACCGGCGCCCCGCCCGCCCCGGCGATGCGGAAGCTGAGCCGTTGCGTTCGGCCCGCCGCGAAGCTCGTGCCCTCGGGAACCAGCGCCAGCCCGTCGGAGCTGAGCGACAGCCCACCGACGGCCGCGCCGATCGGCATCGCGGCGCCGGGCTGGGTGACCGTGCCGTCGGAGCCGTGCGCGTGTGGCTGGCTCTCGTCCATCGTCATGCCCGGCAGGGCCGCTCCACTCGGTGTCCCCACCGCGGGCGGCACGGTGGCCGCGGCCGTCGAGTTGTTGAGCCGCCCCAGCCCGTACCCCGCGAACAGCACCACGATCAGCACCGCCCCGAAAGCAGCGAGGCGAAACCCGGCCCGTTCCCCCACCGGAGTCTCGGCGCCGATGCCCACCCCGGATGCCACGTCGGCAGGCGGTTCAGTGGTGCCGGCCCGGGAACCGTGGTCGGCGCCGGGTGGGTGGTCAGGCATTCGCGAGCTCGTAGCCGGCCTCGTCCACAGCTGCCCGCACGGCGTCGTCGGCGAGCGGGGCGTCGCTGGTCACGGTGACGGCACCGGAGGCGAGATCGACCTGTACGTCCGCCACTCCCGGCAGGGTGGACAGTTCCCCGCTCACCGCCTGGACGCAATGTCCGCAGGTCATGCCGGTCACGGTGTAGGTGCTGGTCACAGACATGTCAGAGCCTTTCGATCGTGCGAGAGTGGCCGTGTCAGGAGCGGATCAGGCGGGCGATCGCGTCCGACGCCTCTTTGACCTTGACGGTCGGGTCGCCGGCCCGCGCCGCGTCGACGACGCAGTGGGCCAGATGGTCCTCGAGCAGCCCGACAGCCACCGCCTGGAGAGCACTCTTGGCCGCCGCGATCTGGGTCAGAACGTCGATGCAGTAGGTGTTCTCGTCGACCATGCGCTGGAGGCCGCGAATCTGCCCCTCGACGCGGCGGAGGCGCCCCAGCAGAGCGGCCTTGTCCCCCGAATAACCATGCGGACCGTGCTGCGGTGTCGACTCGTCGGACATGACGCCAGCATACCCCCTACCCGTATGATCCCCCGCGGGCCTCGCCGCTTCGGTCGCTCAGCCGGCCACGGCCAACGCCAACGGCAGCACCGCCCCCGCGCCCGCCCGGCGCAGGGCGCGACCGGCCAGCGTCATCGTCCAGCCGGAGTCGACCAGGTCGTCGATGAGAAGCACCGGGCCGGACAAGCCAGGAAGCTCGGCGGTGACCTCGGGCGGAACTGTGAACGCGTCGTGCAGCACCCGAACCCGCTGAGCGCTGTTACCCCGCGCGTCGGACTCGGGGGGCGAGGCCGCCTCGATGACCCCGAGCAGCGGCAATCGGCCGATCTTGGCGATGTGACCGGCCAGCGAGCTGATCAGCTCAGGGTGGCGGCTCGACGCGACCGCGACCACCGCTGCCGGGCGCTGCGGCCAGGCGTCGTCGCCGTGCGCCCAGTCCTTCAGGATCTCGACCACCGCGGCGGCGAGGTCGTCGGGGATTGGCGCATCGGGCGACCCGGAACCCACGAGGCCGCGCAGACGACCGCCCCAGCCCAGGTCAGAGAGCCGACCGACAGCCCGCCCGGACTCGATCTGCTCGCCCGCAGCGATCTTGCCCTTGAGCCCGACGCCGACGGCGGCCAAGCCGGTCGGCCACATCTTCTTGGGCGCGATGACGACACCCGGATGGCCCAGGAACGCGTCGGCAGCGGCGATCGAGGCGGCGGACACCTCGGCGTCGAACTGTGGCTCGGCGCAGTTGTCGCACCGCCCGCACGGCACTGCTTCCGGATCGTCGAGGCAGCGGCGGAGGAACTCCATGCGGCAGGCGTCGGTGGACGCATATTCGATCATGGTCCGCTGTTCCTCGGCGCGGGCCTCGGCGACCCGACGAAGCCGGGCGGCGTCATAGGTCCACGGTTCCCCGGTAGCCAGCCAGCCACCGCGGGCCCGGCGGACGGCACCGTCCACGTCGAGCACCTTGAGCATCATTTCGAGCCGGTTGCGG
>Ga0247737_1000327_pt1 | contig 18276 bp, 21 predicted proteins | sample UWRJL028104C2_FD_180937 | JGI IMG/M metagenome (GOLD analysis project Ga0247737, IMG submission 180937) | Plant litter microbial communities from Arlington Agricultural Research Station in Wisconsin, United States - UWRJ-L028-104C-2 | ecosystem: Environmental > Terrestrial > Plant litter >...
CGATGACCGTTCGCAGCGTTCCTCTCCTTATCCTCGCGGCTTTGTTTCTCCGACGCACTTTCGTAGGCCTTCATCTTCTCGAGTTTCACTGCCATCCGTGCATGGAACTCCTCTACGGTCTCGCCCTGCTTCTGGAACGATCCCGGTTCGATAACGGTGGAAGGATCCGGATCAGAAACTGGTGCAACCTGGAATGGTTCCTGGTTGTCGTAGGCGCTGTCGGGGTAATCGGGTTCAAACGAGGGACTCTCGACTATCTCATGCGACGGGAGTACGAAGGATGAAGAAGCTTGAGTTGTGAGATAGCGACACCGTTTTTTGGAGGCTTCAATGTATTCCGGTGGCGGGTAATAGCGCCTACGCAGTTCCATAAACTCGTTGTCCGTCTCCATGTCTAGCGGCCAATCCTCGAGCTTCCCCCACAGTAACACTATATTGACGCCAGCCCGGACAAAGTTGTGTAGCCAAGGTCCCCACTTCGTATTCAGGGCAAATAAACCCCCACCTGCACGCGTATTCGTTGAAAAATTGCAGATATAGGTGTTTTGGAGGGTCGAGAGCCAGGTTGAATCGACCTCCATGTCCTGCCGCGAGTGAAGTTGGCTCCAGGCTGCATAGAAGCAAGTTGACTCGTATTCTCCGAGCCAAAGAGAGAGCGCAAACGAGACTACGGCTGTAAGGGTTACGAATGCTTCCCTCGCTCTAAGTCCAGAAGCAATGGCCTTCTCTCTCGTTGTGTGGAAAACGCGATATCCGAACTCGTGAGGCCATCGTGGAAAGTCGAGTTTAGGAAATAAAGCGGAATCAGGATGCCGTTCCAATAACTGGGCACCAATGGCGAGCAACGCGTCTTCTAACCGTGCCCAAGGACCCGCAATGGAAGCACTGACGCGGAAGCCAGGAGTTCGATATTTGTCATTACAATAACCAGCTTCAAGCGTATCCGCAATGGTGCTGTCGAGGACAGAGAGTCGACCAAGAACGGGTCCGGTGTGGGTGGCCAGGAGAGGATACCAACCGTAATAGATCGTTCCGTCATCCAGCATTCGTGGTTTCTTCTGGTTGGCCTTCCCCGGTACAGGCAAGTGCCTTTCCAATCGGCTGGGGAAAGACTTTCCACTGGGAGAAACCCACGTTCCCGAATCTTCGCGCCAAATGACCCTTTTCCGAACTTCAGGTAGTCGCCGAAGTGGTCGGCCGTATTGATCGACCATGGTATCTGAGGAGACGTCTTCCATATCTATTAAGATGAATTGTTACTGTTCTGCTTTGGATGGTAGATATGGCGTGACATACTGAGAGTCGGCCTAGAAGTCGTCTTGCTGAAATACCACTCGGGTGACCCCAAGCGATACCTATCCAACAGAGGGTGTAGGAGATTGTCGGCGAGAAGATAGGAACACTTGGGTGACCCCAAACGATTTCTATCAACTCAGAGGATAGTGGTGAGGCAGCGAGTAGGAGAAGTGGCGGTGATGGTGTACGGGTTGATCTAGATGTTGGATCAATACAAGAGTCCAGAATCGAGACGTGTGCGTGTTATTTGCGTTCGACATCGAACGCAAACAATCGCGCCGCAACATTGTTTGGTTTCACAAATAATGCCCAAAGCGTAACGTCACGCTCCGCTCTCTTTCTCTGCTCCCAAGTACCTCTCTACCGTCCGACTCCCTTTGGATGCGTGTCATTCTGGCGTCTAACCTTGGAATCACGCCTATCGTCACGCCCGGAATGATCATGCGGCTGCTCGCCGGCGCAAATCTCATCGACGTTGACTTCGGCCTCAAGGAGGACCGCGCACTGTTCAGTGGTGCCCAGAAACGTGAGTAGAATTTCGTATCTTCGCCCTTCGTCCTGTGCTACGCGTTTGGTCCCTCCATTTTCTCTGTTCGCATCATGCGTCTACTCAACCTTAACTGACAAATCTTCTTCGTAGTTTTTACCCTCATCATCGCTCTCGGCCAGTCGACGGTCTATGTCCTGACTGGATTGTATGGTCAACCCAAGGACCTCGGTGCCGGTGTCTGTCTCCTCTTCATCATTCAACTTATTGTCGCTGCCCTTATTGTTATCCTCCTTGACGAACTCCTCCAAAAAGGATACGGCCTCGGTTAGGAACTCAAGCGGGTCATTCCCACTGCGGCTGCTTTCGGCGGTGCTATCCTAGGCCTCTTCTCCGTCGCCGCTGACCTCTCTGGTGCAATCGGAAGTGGAACGGGTATTCTTATGGCAGTCACGATCATCTACGGATGTAAGTTCTACCTCTTGTGTATCAATCATCTACTAATAAGTTCTTTCAGACTGGAAAATCGGCATGCGCGAGTCTGGTGGCCCCGAGATGGCTGCCTTCGGTGACCTTATGTAGACCTTCAAAGTAGCGTACGAGATAGTTGACGTAGGCATCTGGATGTGACTGATGTCTTATTGGTCGAAAAGGGCGCGACAGGGAGACAGTGTTGAAGGCTCTTCATTGCGGCGACTTTGCATCGTTGTATCTCCGTCGGAAGAGGGGACCCGGCCCCCTTTATTATTACATGTACACGCTCGCTTCATTATGACCTTCATAATTCAATAACCCACTTTCGAGCACATGCCCTTAGTGTACTCAAGTACTCTCAGGTCGGCGAGGTGGCGATCATCGACGTTCTCTTTAAACACCCAACATCCTCTTTCTCGCTCCTTAGTTCCTTCACACTATGAGCGGCTGTTCGTCTCTCTCCTTTTCATGGTCATTCCTCCAAACTAACGCGTCTTTCCACAGTCCGGTTTCTGAATCTCGTCCGGCCATTCCTTCCTGTTCTTCCTGAGGTTTCTTCGCCGGATCGAAAAGTATGTTTCCGCTCATTTTTGCTATACGCTCTTCTCATGTGTTCCCTAGGTACCTTTCAACCAAAAAGTACTATGGACGGCAGTGACGCTCCTCATCTTCCTGGTCTGCTCACAAGTACCTCTCTATGGCATCATGTCGTCCGACTCGTCCGACCCCCTGTATTGGATGCGTGTCATTCTGGCGTCTAACCGCGGTACCCTCATGGAGCTTGGAATCACGCCTATCGTCACGTCCGGAATGATCATGCAGCTGCTCGCCGGCGCAAATCTCATCGACGTTGACTTCGGCCTCAAGGAGGACCGCGCACTGTTCAGTGGTGCCCAGAAACGTGAGTAGAATTTCGTATCTTCGCCCTTCGTCCTGTGCTACGCGTTTGGTCGCTCCCTTTCCTCCCCTCGCGTTATGCGCCTACTCAACCCTAACTGACATTTCTTCTTCGTAGTCTTCGCCCTCATCATCGCTCTTGGCCAGTCGACGGTTTATGTCCTGACTGGATTGTATGGTCAACCCAAGGACCTCGGTGCCGGTGTCTGTCTCCTCCTCATCATTCAACTCATTGTTGCTGCCCTTATTGTCATCCTCCTCGACGAACTCCTCCAAAAAGGATACGGCCTCGGTTCAGGCATCAATTTATTCATCGCCACCAACATCTGCGAGTCCATCGTCTGGAAGGCCTTCTCGCCCACAACCGTCAACATTGGACGTGGCTCCGAATTCGAGGGCGCCGTTGTCTCACTCTTCCACTTGCTTTTCACCTGGCACGACAAGGGCCGCGCTCTCCGTGAGGCATTCTGGCGCGAGCGTCTCCCTAACGTTATGAACTTGATCTCCACCGTTGTCATCTTCGCCGTCGTCATATACTTGCAAGGTTTCCGAATCGAGATTCCCGTCAAGAGCAACCGTTTCCGCGGCCAGCGTGGTACCTACCCCATCAAACTCTTCTACACCTCAAACATGCCCATCATGTTGCAGTCTGCCCTCACTTCCAACGTGTTCATTGTATCTCAGATGTTGGCAACACGTTTCCCCAGCAACCTGTTTGTCAAGATTCTTGGTGTATGGGAAGTGTGTAACCTTTAACTCGATCGTGATTTTATACCCTGTCTAACATAGTGATTAGCCTATGGACGATTCACCTCAACTCGTCGCCAAGTCTGGCATCGCCTACTACATGTCGCCACCGCATACCTTCAAGGAAGTTGTTCTTGACCCCATCCATACAGCCGTCTACGTCACCTTCATGCTCTCCGCCTGCGCTCTTTTCTCGAAGACCTGGATTGAGGTTTCTGGCTCAGGCCCACGGGACGTCGCCAAGCAATTGAAGGATCAACAGATGGTATGCCTCCGCCTCGCTCTTTATCTCGTTGTGATTTATCATATTGTGTAGGTCATGGCCGGTCATCGTGAGGCATCGATGTACAAGGAACTCAAACGCGTCATCCCCACTGCGGCTGCTTTCGGCGGTGCTATCCTTGGCCTTCTCTCCGTCGCCGCTGGCCTCTCTGGTGCAATCGGAAGTGGAACGGGTATTCTTATGGCGGTTACGATCATCTACGGATGTAAGTTCGACCTCTTGTGTATCAATCATCTACTAATAAGTTCTTTCAGACTGGGAAATCGGCATGCGCGAGTCTGGTGGCCCCGAGATGGCTGCCTTTGGTGATCTTATGTAGATATTCGAAGTAGCGTACGAGATAGTTGACGTAGGCATCTGGATGTGACTGGTGTCTTATTGGGGGAAAAGGGCGCGACGGGGAGACGGTGTCGAAGACTCTTTATAGTATTGACTCGTTGTATCTCCGTCGGAAGAGGGGACCCGCCCCCCTTTGTTACAGCATGTACACGCTCGCTTCATTAGGAACTTTATAATTTAATCGCCAGCTTTCAAGAACTTGATCTTAGTGTACAAAACGTTGTGAGGACTTCAATGAGGCCCCTCATGTTATCGCTATGTATGTATGTCCTGCCGCTCTTCTATACAAATTCACTCATCAACTCTCTCAAACTCACCACGAGATTTGTCTGCGATTGGGTGGAAAAGGCACCAAATGAAGCTACGATACTTTGTTGCCAGCAAGACAAATCGATCATTAGATGCGCTATGCCCATGTTCTTGTCCTTCAACTCTTATGTGAACTCGTTTTGTTTATGGCGAGGACAACTTGATATGAGAAATCCACAATAACGGTGATATTACGATGTATGCCAACTACCAGGTAGGTACTACGTTAGTTCTAATTAGGATATATGGCGCTGGGCCAGTTTTCGGGTTACCTGCACACCTCACAAACCTCGCATCTACCTTCGAGTCGGATTTCCACATTTTGCCCGCCTGGAGGAAAGGGAACCATTCCAGCTGATCAAATTTCGCTTTCAACGCCGTACGCATTGCCGCGACAGATTCATCTGAACCTTCACGCAGCTGCATGTACATCCCCATATACTGCGTGTTTGGATATCCTTGTCGACCATTGCTGACCGCCTTGCCCTTTGGTGGAAACATATTATCGAAGGCGATATCCCATAATTTGGGAGCAGTCCGACGAAGACAGTACCGGCAATCGAAGAAGTAGGTCGAAAGGTTGAGATTTTGGTAAGTCGTCATGTTGACAAGTAGGCGCTCATCAACTGTCAAGATACAGTACGAGCATTTGGTGAATGACAGCTGATTGCAGCATTTAGAAGTCACATCAAGGAGACCTTGCCTCCAAGTGGCCGTCAGCGACGAGTCTAATCCCGCATCCTGGTCCAGGCCTAAGGGCTCGTCAAGAGGTTGGAATTCCTCGTTATCGGAACCACCGTCTCGAGCTGGTGGCGGAAGATCAAAGCCCATCTCCTGCAGCGAGAATGTGTCGGCTGCTAGGCCTTGACCTTGATCGTACCATTCTGTCGTCGTTCGTGTTTTATTGGAGATGCGGTTCGGATTAGGCTCAACACCTGAACCCAAACGAAAGACCGAATTGAGAAGATTCTCGTGCACTTCTTTGAAGAAAAAGACACATGCTGCGGCTGACATGAGAATTGGGATATGTGACAGGCGGGGGCAGGGTATGTCTTCACCCATTCGCGCCTCGCGAGTAAAGTAGAGGCCTGTCGACACAAAAGGTATCGTTTCCGCTGTGGTTTTGCGGCGCTTCGGAGCAGGATCGTCATCGTCATCATCGCTGCTTTCCTCTTCCTCAAGCCGCGCGGGTAGTGTCATTGGGAAGGGTAGTGCTTCACGGTTCCGCAGATCGCGAGGGTGGATATGGGGAAGTATGAGAGTCAAGAGTTCTCTGCACGAAGGACCGAGGTCAGGTGTTGAATGCAGAGCGTTCAGCATCCAAGCCATTCCAGCGGTTAGAAGAAGAGCCGGATGAGTGGAACGGAACCTCGGTACCGATTCGCGTTGCCAATCGATAACGGTCTTGAAGGCTAAGGCACGATAAGCGCGGAGGCTCCTGTATTATTAAGTTTAAATCAGTGAAATATCAGGAAGAGGTTAGGATGAGCGACGTACCACCAAACTGATCGCGAGACGGAGATCAGGTATAGCCGGAAAAGCTCTGGATCGAGACCAACAAAAACGGATGTTGCCTGTGAAAGTGGGACTCTAACCTCGGCACGAGCATTTGAAGACGAGGACTCAATGGCGTTGCAATAGGTCGAATACAACCCTTGGAGATAGGTGGTCATATCCTTCGTTAGAAGATCATGGGCGGTGACATATTTCCCAGTGTGTCCGCCATCCATTAGATAGGTAAGTCCTTTGTCCGTGAGGTACAATTGGAGATAACGAATCAAGTCGGGTCCACCAACATCGCGAATGCGACATCCTGCAATTTCCACGAGGAGGCTGGTGAGATCGCGGCTATATTTGGAGCTCCCGATCGAAGATAGCCGCAGAGCCTCGGCTTCCGAAATGCCTAGGATATCGACCATGAAGTTATAGTGTGAGTCGGTTCGAAAAGCAAGGCACTGTTCGTCTGTGGACGTCACTTCGAGCCCAATATCGAAGTATGTGTGGTCAGGATCGACTTTCTCGCCGTCGATACCAAACTCGTAATAGAAAGCATTGATAGCGTCTTTAGCAGTTTCCTCGTCGTCGGGCTCGTGGCCCGTCGCAAATTTCACGCCCCTAACCTGGTGAAGGAACACAATGCCGTCGTGCCAAGGAACACCGTTCCGCTGAAGGTTAGCGCGTAGGAGTTGGCCAAACCGCGAACTATCAATGGCAGTAAGAGGCCTCGACTGGAAGCCAAGCTTCCTGCTATTCTTCGGCTGGGCTCTCCACATTTCTCCTCCATAAGTCGAAGGTAGGTCACGACCCTTGCTCTTGAGGAGATCAATGAGCGTAGGCCGCATCCCCTTCTCGTAGAATATAGCTTGTTCTTCTTGGGTGAGGGTGGGCGAGCGCCGTTGGACTTCCCCTGGGCGTAAATTCTGGCCGTATAGCCCTGGGATGAAGGCTCGCATCAACCCTCGAACTCCAAAGTTGCCTATGACAATGTTTGGTATGAGGTGGGGACCAACGCGGAAGAGGAGCTATATTGACAACGTTAGATGCGTTAGAATTGAGAGGGACAAGCAAGAGGGACAAGCACGTACGTTTCCGTACCGGAAAGGATAAACGATGTGAAGATCTTTCTTCAACACTTCGTAGTTGTTTGATAGGACGTGGATTGAGATGGGACTTTGGAGGTACATGTTCTCGCTGAACCCAAGGAAAGAGTCGATGTCCCGTTCGATCGTGAACTCCTCGTCTTCAGACATTTCATTTCGAAGAGCATCCACGCACACCTGGTGACCGTCGTGAACACCACTGACATTGAGACGAACGAAATCTTCAATAGTCAATGGATCACTCTGGAGGAGAGCGCAGAGATCGCAGTATTGCTTCAACGTGAGGTTTTTGCGAGGGAGGTCTTCCATCCAAGGTTAAAAAGGCTACGGAGCCACTGGTAGGTCAAGAGATGAACGGCTTAGGAGGAGATAAGTTAGTTTGTGGTAATAAGAAAGGAATATCAGTAACATACCTGAGACGACAGTGCAGTGGTTGTGCTAGATTGGATTATGTGTCGATGCGTAGTCGAAGGAAAAGGCTGAGGGAAGAGTAAGTCAGAGGGAGAGTAGAGTCAAAGAAGGAAGAATAATACCTGAGGTTTGCACTTATGTCTTTTATACGGGCACATACTGGACAAAGTGTCCCAGATTCCGGCGATGAGATATTCAAGGATCTTGGAATCCGATGCGGACTGAGTTGATACGCGTAGGAGGAATGTTCGAGGCGTCGATAGTCAAATAGGAACATGTTGCGCGACCGACAAGAGGAACTGATGAATAACGATGCAAGGGAGAACCCCTACGTCGCAAACATCATGCCACACAGGGGAGAACCCCTGCGTGGATGTACCAGGTACTGAGTCTAGTCGAGGAAGAGCGAAAGGAACGACGAAGTAGGAAGGAGTCGATGCGAAAGATTCTGTTGATTGTCATGTGATCGTTACGCGTCGTGATCGTTACTCGTCGTGACTTGATGAGATACCGATCAACAAACTCTCTTTCTCCTTCAGCCACCATCTACCTTTGATGTGGCAAGGAGAGCCGGAAATCGACCACATCCACGCAAGGGTTCTCCCTTGTGTAGGTGCCGACACGGAACGTAGGGGTTCTCCCCTGCATCTACGTGTGCGGACTGGAAGATCAAGGCTGGGAGTTCGACTATACCTCACTCGTTGCTGGTACGTTTCGCGTTCAATTTCATCTTGCCAATTCACACAGATTTCCGCTCAGATCCTCCGGCATTTTGGACCAACGAGACGACTGAGGCTCAACTGGATACATATTCTATTCTCTGTACGTCTACATGTTCCTTTCATCTTCTACTCAATTTAAGTTAATGTCCGCTCAGACATCTGCAATGGACCGAACGCAGCACACTGGCCGTATGGGGACTATCGCACCTGGACCCTTGGACACGACCTTCTACGAGTAGTGTATCTGTGCGTGTGTATATGTGTTTCTCTTCTTATTCGCAGCTGACTCTCTCCGCTCCATAGGCACACAGGGTGTGGTGGCGGCCATATGAAGATTATTATACTTGGACTCTCAAACACGACCTTCCGCGAATAGCGTTTCATGGCAGGTGTGTATACGTGTTCATTCCTTCATCGGTAGCTGACTCGTTCTGTTCCACAGGCACACAAAGTGTGCTGTCCATATGAGGATCACCATACCTGGATCCTCGAACACGACCTTCCGCGAGTAGTGCATCCATGCAGGTGTGGCGTCTACGTTATCTCTTTATTCGCAGCTGACCCATTCTGCTCCATAAGAAAACAGAACGTGCTGGCCATATGAAGATTATCACGCCTGGACTCTCGAACATGACCTTCCGCGAATAGTGTATCAGTGCAGGTATGCCATACATGTTCATTTCTTTATCCGCAGCTGACTCGTTCTTCTCTATAGGCGTCATTAAAAGATCTTCGGTGTTCTCTGTTGCAACGATGTGAAATAAGCTGGCTAGCCTGCACGCCCCCGAACGCACCTGTCGCCTTCACGCCTGCAAGACCAGTCATGTATCCTAAAGTAATACCTCTTCGGTAGTCGAGGCAAATATAACCAGAACTTCAAACCTCGTCTCTCCTTGTCCGACTCCGTTTCGCTGCTCATATGCCGAGTCATTCTGGTCCGTGCGGTTTTGTTAAAGCTTTCAAAGAAGATGGTGCCCCTTGGTTTTGGGTGAAGTGGCAAGACATCACAGGTGTCTACTATGGGCTCTTCCCGGACGACGACGCTCTCCTGCCCGATAATTGGACTCGACAGAAGGCGGAAGATATTCGTTCGTTCTTTACAAGATATCTCCAGGCCTCTTCAGAGGAAGATCGCCTCCAGATTGCGAACGGTAGAAAAACTTTCATTCCCGGTGTCCAGTATTGGAACGACTACGTCAATGGTCATTTTACGAAGACTTGGGGCGTATCTGTAATCATTATCCGCATTCTCAACAACCACAAGGTGCACCCTCTTCGAATCATGCTTTCCAGGAAGCCGCAGAACTTGGACAAGTGGCCTAGCGGTGACATGTACATTCCTCTTGTCGTCGATGATGTTGGCCATGCACTCTATGGCGATGAGGCCTTCAACGAGGATGGTCTCCTACCCACCGAAATTCGTGCAGTCACTCAGATCTTCATCCAGCGGACTTGGTCCAATCTTCGTGGCCAGATTACTCGCAGTCGCAATCGCCTTGCGAAAATGGAACAGAAAGCCACCTCTGCATTCAAAGGTTAGCTTGTTTATCAGGCGATCATATGTATATCTCACTAACGGCTGTGGATCTTTAGCCCTCGACCGGGAGAGACCTACGAAAGCGAGGATTACCACCGTCATTCGCACTGTCGCGACATGGAAATCCCTCGCTGAGGTCTTTGGCTCAACCGAAAACCTCCAACTGATGGAAGATATGGAGAACGAGCTCACTCGACTAATGATAGGACTCGGAGCAAACGTTAAGAGTGGCACTGTCCTCACTGCGCCAAGTATGTATCCATTTATATGACCCATGCGAGTGGGAGTTGACGTTTCATCCGATAGAACTCTGTAAAGTTACTGCTGCTATGCTCGCAACTTTGGCCACAGATGACGGAATTCGGGAGGCTATTTTGTTGTATCAAGACTATTTCAAGTCCTCTGAATCTCAGCCGGAGATGATCGAACCCGAACCCAGCCACTCTCTCAAATTCGCTGAGATGACGAAAGGAGCATCAATCGGCGTCGACTTCGAGGCCACTCTCTCCCCTGAAAGTCTCGCATCCAATCTAGGGTTCAAAGAAGGCCTTCCTGTCTGTTTCAATGCCCTTCGTCACAGAGGCGGTCTGACGCCATGGGATCCTCAATACCGGGAACTACTCGCCAGTGACCCGGCCCATGTCCAGTTCGACCCCATCGTACTACATCCTCACCAGCTGGCCGGCGTACATGCAATCATACGCAAAAATTTCACTCTTGAGCCATCTCCTGGTCAGTGTACTGGCATGCTGATCGCGGACGAGGTTGGCCTAGGGAAGACGTTCCTAACGGCGACACTTATTGCGTTCTTGATGACTATTTTGAGAGGACAAGGAAAATACCCTCTTCCGCCGATTCTCTGTGAGTTCTATAGATTCGCTTGTTAGCCGGGCACTGACTTTATGACTAAATCTACTATAGCAAATGCCTCATATCTTGCTGAGCATCAATGCCTCCCGCAACTTCCACATCTCATTGTCGTACCGGGAACCATTCTTTCCCAGTGGGAGGTGGAACTCAAAACGCTGTTTCTTCCTCAATCTGTGGATATATTCGTCTATACGGGTGGCAAGTCGCGAGCGGCATTTTGGGCCGCAGACGGACCATTCCACTCCTCGAAACTCGAACTTGGCTACAGGATTATCATTGCCACTCATACAGTAAGTCGTACGCCATGATGTTAGACTTTGAGCTCAACTCTGTTGTAGGCGGTTCAGGCGGATTTTAATCTGCTCTATCATACGCCACGAGCAGTCTCTGTTGGCGGAAGCGTTCCTTGGGACTTGCCTGAAAAGCTACCTAGTTATGATCATCACGTCTCCGAGACCCTCTTCTGCCTCAAGTACTTGCTTGCGGCGTTTGACGAGATTCATAACTTTCGCAACTGCGGCCCCAAGCACGCTGCTGCGCTTCTAATCATGGCTCTTGCTATCCTGAGGCTCGCCCTTACAGCTACGCCGCTCCACACATCTCCGAAGGTCAGTAATACATTATACCTCGGATATAGAGACAACTAACACTTATTCCTCAGGACATTGCTGCTATTGGTCGAATTATCGGCATCAACTATTTCCTAAGCAGAGCGGCTTGGGCCGAAGAGAAAGAAGACCTGAAAGCCCTTCGTAATGCAAAGCCGAAACCCAATAAACCGCCACCCCAACTATTGTCAGATGATGGTCACCCGTCGGATCAGCCGGTCGAACTCGATAACCATAATGAACCGCAAATCGACACTCTCAGAGTTTGCCAGGTGACAATCGCCACTCGCATGAACTTGCAATTCGACGGCCGAGTTATTCGGCGCTCGCTGGATAGCCTCGACTGGCAAGGCAAACCTCTACTCAATCTTCCTCCGTGCATCATTATCCATGGCTGCCTCGATTTGACGAAGCGAGAGATTGATATTATCGAGGACATTGCAGCCGAAATCAAACCCGAGTAAATATCTCAATCATTCAATCATTCTGTATATGCTAACAAGATGTTTATAGTGCTTCAACAAGTAACAGTGGTACGAAGACGATATCTGCTCATAGCTTCTATCTTATCTACCGAATGGGGACTGCCTACGCTCTCGAACCCGATGCCCAATACACGCCATTCACCTCTCTCGACGCCTGGTCAAACGCAAAATCGACAAAGATGGACATCGCTGCGAAGATCATTGCATATCTCTTAACAAGAGATGACGCTCCCGACGTTACTTTTTCTAACGGCGCTGCTATTTTCTCTCCGTTCCCCCAACTAGCTGATGGCCACGCTATCACGCAGGAGAACAAGGTGGTCCTATACCTTGAATTCCCTTCGCTCGGCCATATCATGCGGAATGTGAGTTATTTTCGCTATTCGTCTACTCTATCTAACTTAGGATAGGTGCTCGATCTTTACTCAATCGGTTACATGTGTATTGACGGACAAACTACCTTCGACCAACGAGCTAGGGCCGTAGAGAGGTTCAATAATGACCCCACGATCCGACTCGCTGTTATCTCGCCGGCATGTAGTGTCGGTCTGAACCTATCTCGCGCGAACGCGCTTATACTCCTGGTGCGTTACAATTTTGCTGTTGAGCAATGCTTTACTAATTAGCTCATGCAGGATCAGCCTTGGTCGGCGCAAGATGAGCGGCAAATTCGAGGACGAGTACATCGACAGCCTCAGAAGAAACCTGTTACCGTTTATCACCTTCTCGCAAACGAGACCGCCGACATCATCCTTTCCGCTATGGCGCGAGGAAAACATGATATGCTGGAGGCATTCTTGAGCAATGGTACCGGGAATATGCAAGATCGCAAGGGTGAGCCTAACTTCTTCGACAAGTATATTTGACATCTAACTTATATCCATCAGACATGTTAGATATGATACGCGGCAAGATGCTGGAAAAGGATGACGCTGACTTTGAGGACGATGAGCCGAAAACCAAAACCGAGCTTAGAGCAATCGAACGAGATCGGAAGAAGGCGATGAAGGATGAGGCGATGGCGTTGAAAGCAGAGGAGGCTGCGTTGAAAGCAGTAGCGACGAATGAGAAGGCGGAAGCGGAGAAGCTGGTTAAAGAGGAAAGGGCAGCGGCAGAGAAACTGGCCAGAGAGGAAAGGACGGCGGCAGAGAAGCTGGCCAGAGAGGAGAGGGCGGCGGCGGCGAAGATTGCAAAGGACGAAAAGGCAATCAAGAAAAAGGAGAAGGATGAAGCGAAGGCATTGAGAGATGCAGTCGCAGCGTTGAAAGCAGTTGCAACGAAAGAGAAGGCGGCAGTAGCGAAGATCGCGAGAGAGGCGAGAGAGGCAACTAAGCTGGCTAATGAAGAAAAGGCAGCAGAACGGAGGTTGAAGAAGGAGGCTGATGACGCCGCGAAGGTGTTGAGACCTACGAAACGAAAGTCAAAGTCGAAAAATGTTGTCAAGTCCAAACCGAATGTGGAGAGCAGCGACGGCGGCGAATTGGGTGGTGGTGACGGTATCGGCACTGGAGCGGACAGATTGGGAGAGTTAGGTGGAGCTAGCAGCGAAGGCGATGGATTAGTAGGCGGAGGTGGAACTAGCAGCGACGGTGGAGGACTGGATGCCGGAGGGTTAACCGCTTCCTCGAGAGCGCCATCCTCAGTGCCACCATCATCCGCTGCTCCATCCGATTATGATATGCACGACGGCGAACGTGAGTTACACACTCTCATCGCAAAAACATTACTGACCTTGGTATCCAACAGTTGACAGTTCTCGGCCTCAATCGAGCATGTCCATTGCCGATTATAGTGATCAAAATCGACCCGATTCACCCATGGTTGACGTCGAGCAAGGTTCGTCTTTGAAGTCATCTTTCGGTTTATAGTAGCTGATACTTTACGCTTTCTAGAAATTGTTGCAAATCCCGTTCCGCATCATGGGCGACGCCAGTTCCTCATCCTGAGTAAGTTTCAAACGAGCGTCTCTTTCTACTAAATTTGACAAACTATACTAGAAACACCTGAGAGTCCGAGGAAACGTGCACGTCCAGAATCCACTTCACCATTGCAAAGGATGGGGAAAGGGAAAGAGCCCAGTCGTCTGGGAACTGAATTGGATCCTTTCGAAGACCCAACGTTTGGCCTGCCCGTCTCGCCTCTCCATCACAAGTCATCGCCACTAAAACCGCCTGCTGCACCGAGGCAGCCACATCGGACTGCCACTGTGTCCCCGTCAACCATGCTGAAACCTCTGCCAGCTGTATTACCTATTACCCCCATCTTGAAGGCTATTCCGAGTGGATTGGCACCGCCTAGTAAGATACTTCTCTAGACTGTCAGCTTGCGAGTACTGATCTTATCTATCTAGAAAAGCAACGCAAGATCGACTTCAGTAATCATGGTGCGACTATCATAACTGCCCCGTCAACCTCGACTTTCTCGCAAATACTGCAATCATCAATCTCTACAACTCAGCATGTACCTTCAACGCACTCGACTTCCAGTTCAGCTCCCGATGCGGTTTTCTTGAGTGCGAAAGTTGCTGCTGCAGAGTCTGTGTCGTCCGCCGTCATTCAGTCAAAAACGAAAGCAGCAACAGACTACACTCCTTCCGTCACCATTGCTTCACACGCAAAAGCTGTTCCGAATACAAAATCGGCAGTACTCTCGGCTCCTGCTATTCCATCGAAGACGAAAGCGGGAACATCTGTCCGTTCCGCTGCTGTTCTGGCAAAAGTTGTAGCTAAGCGAGCAGCGACTACTGCCTCTTCTACCGGTGCTCAATCGCAGATGACGGACACACCAACTGCTTCATCAAGTCGTTTACAACCCTCTCACCTTCCGTCAAGTGATTCGGGTGAGTTTTGCAAGCTATATGTGTCCATTGTGATTCTTACATTTCTTAGCGCCCGCTTTTAACGGATACGAGCCTCCTTCGAATTCTGCTCATCATAAAGGTAAGACATTTATTCTCGTCTACATGTACTAATCTAACTTTATATAAGATTCCAACCGAAAGATGAATAATAGTGAGGAAGTTAGCGTTCCTCGCCCACTTCCAATGGGGGCTGCGATTCCGAATCCGCATCAGAGTGGGAGTGGAAAGAAAAAGACTCCAAATCAAGTAGGACGTAGATAGATCAAGATTATCTACAAAACTCTAGAAATATCCATATGATAACATATTTGACAAATAACCTACCATTCAAAGAGTTTTCGAAATGTTCAATTTTCGTAAGTTCACCCGAGAAAGCCGATGCTCGGAGACGAGTGACTTTCTCAAATACGTACCCAAATGGGCGCCCGCCATGTTGTGGGTTGGGGTTGGGGGTGTCTATTTTTAGAATCAGTGTGATCCTCCGGGAATAGCACATTCATGGGGAGCGCAAATGTGTACCATTCATACAATCCAGTCTATTTCAACCAACCAGTCCTCTTAAGCAGGAAATATGTCTGAGGAGATGTGCTTGTCCAGGAAGAGCATATGTGAGGGGCACGAACAGCAATCAACAGATTTTCGGGTCAAAAGTGCGAAATGAGATAATCATTGATTGTACAACAACCAGTGGTCGCATTTGCCCAAAATAAACTGAAACATGTTCGTAAAATGAGTATGAGTAAATGTACACATCCACGAAGAGCACATGTACATACATAAATTACCAAAGCAAGATCAAAAAGTTCTACTCCTCCAAAGTGCGAAGGTGGAGATTGTCATATTTTACAATGAGGAGTGATCGGATTTCCGCGATCTAAGATGGTGCTTAATTTGCAGATATGCGAAAATAGACCTGCTTGTCTCTGAAAAGCGGGTGTACTTGGGTGAGTTTCTGTAAACGAAATGAGATCTCCTACTAGCCAAAAGTGCGAAATGGGATACACACTCACCAAATGTGAAGAAGTCATCGGAATAATTCGATATAAAGTGGAGATACCTCAGAGGATATGAGAGAGTATATATACTCGTCCCCGAAGAGCAGGTGTACTTGGATAAGTCTCTGTAAACGAAATGAGATCTCCTACTAGCCAAAAGTGCGAAATGAGACACACACTCACCAAATGTGAAGGAGTCATCGGAATAATCCGATCTAAAGTGGAGACGGCTCAGGAAATATGAGAGAGTATATATACTCGTCTCCAAAGAGCAGTTGTACCTGGATAAGTCTCTGTAAACGAAATGAGATCTCCTACTAGCCAAAAGTGCGAAATGAGACATACACTCACCAAATGTGAAGGAGTCATCGGAATAATCCGATCTAAGGTGGAGACGACTAAGAATATATGAGAGAGTATATGTACTCGTCTCGGAAGAGTGAGTGCGCTTACATGAGCTTCTATGAATGAAATAAATTATTCTACTACCCAAAAGTGCGAAAAGAAGGATACACTCACTGAATAGGAAGGAGTGGTCGGAATATCATTATCTAAATTAGAGGTTGCTCAGATAACATGTGAGAGTACATCTACTCATCCCCGAAGAGCGCGTGCGCTTGCATGAGTTTCTGTAAGCAAAATCAAATCTTCTACTACTCAAAAGTGCGAAATGGAGGATACACTCACTGAATATGAAGGAGTCGTCGGAATATTATTATCTAAAGTGGAGATTGCTCAGATAATATGTGAGAGTATGTCTGCTTGTCTCCGAAGAGCGAGTCTGTCTGCACGAGTTTATATGGATCAAATGAATTCTTCTACTACCCAAAAGTCCGAAATAAGATGTGCACTCACTGAATATGAAGGAGCCGTCGAAATATTGTTATCTCAACTGGAGATTGCTCAGAATATATGTGAGAGTATATCTACTTGTCCCCGAAGAGTGAGTGCGCTTGCATGAGTTTCTGTAAGCAATATATATTTGTCTACTACTCAAAAGTGCGAAATAAGAGATGGAGTCACTGAATAGGAAGGAGTGGTCAGAATATTATTATCTAAAGTAGAGGTTGCTCAGATAATATGTGAGAGTATATATGCTCGTCCTCGAAGAGCAAGCTTGCTTGTCCGAGTTTCCATGAATGACATAAATTCTTCTACTACTCAAAAGTGCGAAATGAGAGGTGCACTTACTGAATATGACTGAGTCATTGAAATATTATTACCTCAACTGGAGATTGCTCAGAATATATGTGAGAGTACATCTACTCGTCCACGAAGAGCGAGTGCGCTTGCATGAGTTTCTGTAAGCAAAATATATTCTTCTACTACTCAAAAGTGCGAACTGAAGGATTCACTCATTGAATATGAAGGAGTGGTCGGAATATTATTATCTAAAGTAGAGATTACTCAGATAATATGTAGGAGTATGTCTACTCGTCCCCGAAGAGCGAGTGCGCCTGTCCGAGCTTCCATGAATGAAATAAATTATTCTACTACTCAAAAGTGCGAAATGAGAGATGCACTTACTGAATATGACTGGGTCATCGGAATGTCATTATCTCAACTGGAGATTGCTCAGAATATATGTGAGAGTATATCTACTCGTCCCCGAAGAGCGCGTGCGCTTGCATGAATTTCTGTAAGCAAAATCAAATCTTCTACTACTCAAAAGTGCGAAATGAAAAATACACTCACTGAATATGAAGGAGTGGTCGGAATATTATTATCTAAAGTAGAGATTACTCAGATAATATGTGAGAATATATCTGCTCGTCCCCGAAGAGCGAGTGCGCTTGCCCGAGTTTCCATGAATGAAATAAATTCTTCTACTACTCAAAAGTGCGAAATCAGACATGCACTCACTGAATATGAAGGAGTCACCGGAATATTATTATCTAAAGTGGAGATTCTTCACATCATATGTGAGAGTATATCTACTCGTCTTCGAAGAGTGAGTCCGCTTTCCTGAGTTTCTGTAAGCCAAATATATTTTTCTACTACTCAAAAGTGCGAAATGAGTGTATCACTCATTGTAGCACAACCACTGGACACATTTGCAAGAAATAAAATGTATTCAAGTCATGAAACATGTATGAACAAATGTATCTATCTATTATGAGCAGCTCTCTTCACCAAATACACAATTCTCCACCAACTCCAGACTCAACCCCACACATTTCAGCCAATCCAGGAGTCAACCCTGGGATTCAACCCTGGGGTTTTAAGGAAATAATCTCCTATAACCCTAACCCTAGGCTAACCTGACCCGGACGCTGGGAAGCGCCCATGTCACGTGACTTAAGCGCCGGCTGTGACACGGCCGACAGATAAAATTCTGCCTATAATTAGCAGAGCA
>Ga0247737_1000328_pt1 | contig 18249 bp, 18 predicted proteins | sample UWRJL028104C2_FD_180937 | JGI IMG/M metagenome (GOLD analysis project Ga0247737, IMG submission 180937) | Plant litter microbial communities from Arlington Agricultural Research Station in Wisconsin, United States - UWRJ-L028-104C-2 | ecosystem: Environmental > Terrestrial > Plant litter >...
TTCCGATCTGTACAATCGCTGCAGGGGGCCTTTACCCATACTACCTCCCTGTGGCTCATTCATAATTCCAAAGATTGTGACGACATCCTTGTACTGGGGTTGGGAGATGAACTCTGCAATAATACGGATATAGTCTAGGCCTCGTTGAGCGTTGGCATAGCCCATGGGGCCATTTAGGAAACCGATGGTTCCATAGCGACCAGAATGGTTCCAGCCATTCTGACTACCAGGCAGAGCGTGCAGGTCGAGGTTGATGCGCAGACCATACTTGCGAGCCCACTTGATGGCCTTGAGGAAATATCTATTATGGTAAATTAGGATCTGGCGCAGGAATGAGAGTATAGCCGGAACCAACTTACGTCCACGAAACTTTAGGCAAGAAAGGCTCGTCGTCGCGGGTTTCGATGGCCCACCAGCCGATAGGGATGCGGACAAAGTTCAAGCCAGCGCCTGCGATCTGCGCGAAATCCTTTTCCGTCTGCAATTCTAGTCAATAAATATGCACGAGACAAAAGATTCGGTACATACAATGAAGGTCTTGTAATGGTCTTCTAGCTGATTGATACCGCCACCAGCAGTGTCGGCACGCATGTTGGTACTGAGTGTCCATTCATCAACAGCGGGCGTTGGGGCAGTGAGATACTTCTGATATAGAGCAGGGGACCTGAGGAGGTGTAAGTGATTGGCAAATTATGGATTGCATGAGGACGAACATGAACTAGCAGGAAATTTGTCAATGTCAGATTGCGGAAAGATTTAGTTACGACTTACAGGTTCTGTGTTCAGCCAGCCTCCAAGGTTTACACTAGGATAAAAATCTAATTAGCTAATTAGGAATAGATTTGGTTCTCAAACTTACCCTCGAATTTTGTCCGTACCATAGGTGAATTTGTCTTTGAGGGCTGGAGTCCAAGATTGAGCTTGGGCTTTGTTATTGAATGGATCCTTTTCGTCGTAATACCAAGTGCCTCCGAAGGAATTCTTGTATGTGAATTTTGTACCATCCTCCATCGTGACTATTGAGCCATCGCCTCCCGTAACTGTATTAACTGACGGCTTGGGTCCACCAGTTGATGTTGGTTGTAATGAAGTACTATGATCTCCGCTTGTAGACGGCGACGCATTACCGGATTTTTCGTTGCCGGGCTTTATAACAAAAAAGTAGACAGGAATGATGATGGCAAGCAGTAGGAGGAGAGCACAGGCCACGACGGCGATAATCATAACCTTTCTCTTTGATTTGGCTCTTGGAGGTGTGTAGGCCGCGTGTTTTTCCTCCAACATTCTCCCACCAGTCGCACCCACTGGCGACATAGGTATATCCCCAGGATAGGGATCACGAGGGTCATCGCGATAGGAGCCTCCAAAAGCACCTTGGCCAGCGGGATCGTTCAGCGCATAAACTGACGAGGTGTATTCGGACCGGGGGAGGGTGTGTTGTGACGAAGCTATTGAATCACGCAAGGGCGCATCATAAAGAGCATGACCTTGAAAGCGTGGTTGTGCAGCTCCAGGTGGAATGAAGGGTTCGTCAGGGAGGTCGGTCGGGCCATTCTGAGGGGTGTGGAATGTAGACGAATGAGGATCTGGCGAAGGAGGTGCATTGTACAGGCCGTGGTGGTCGTCAGTGGTGAGAGGCAGAGGTTCATAGGCAATGTCGCGAGTGTCAGTTGGTTGCGACATGATGCAGGCGACACCGACTGGAGAAGAACATCATCATCACATAAGCTAAATGTACCGTCAGAAGATGATGGTTGACTGACCTGGAGGGCGTCAACGACCTGGAGAGTATCGGGAACGACGAAAACAAAGTGGGAGGTGAAAAGAAAGATGGAAAGAGCTTGTTGGACCCAAGCGAACTTTTTGCGTCCGACAAGCAGGAACTCGGGCTCACACAGCCCGCGAGCCTGTCACGGAGTCACATTGTCTACTTGTCGCAAATTCTGGGATCGGCGTCCCGTTCCCGCAGATTATTTCAAAAATATGCATGCAATAATCTGATCCCCATTACAGACTTCTACACCAGTACTTAGGAGGAAAATACGATAAAATATGTACGGGAGCCTATGGAGTGACACGCCAGTATCCTCTGCGGTTATGCCGCAGACATCCAAATCAGGCATCGCAATAGTCTTATTGCCGCTTAGCCTTGCGCCGGCTTTCGGACACCGCAATCAGTGCTATTCACCAGAGACCTCTTCGGTTGAGCTACACAGCTTACACAGCAGTGAAGTCCCTTATGCAACGATGTGTAATGACTCGGAAGCCTTGGACCACACCTTGTTAAATCCTGAAGAACACATCAGAGCTCCTAGGTCTGACCATTAGGAAAGCCGTTCGCTGCCTGCTGCCCTTGCGTTGCCTGTTGAGCTTGCTGTTGCTGCTGTAGAGCGTGTTGTTGAGCAGCGGTTTGCATCGCGAAAGCATTCAAAAGCTATTAAAAATCAGCATCATTGCGCCACAGATACGTGAGGTAGCAACGAACCTGCTCCTGGGTCAGGTTTCCAAGGTTAGCCGGCAACGAATAATACGGATTTCCTGTCGCGTGAGCACCTGCATTTCCGGATGCTTGCGCTTGTGAAAGTACTTGTTGGACCTACATGATGGAGAACGTCAATCATCTCGTCGTCGACAAGGTGACGCAGATAAAAATCATTACCAAGTTGGCTTGGGCCCCGGGCGGCAGCTGTAGAGGAATCTGCATCGCTCGAGCTTGCTGCAGTAGCTGGGCCTGGGCTTGGGCCGCCGTGACGGGCCGACCGTTTGTTGTAGCAGCTAACCTCGTTGGACGAGATGCAGCCGCAGCTGCTGCATTGACTCGTGCAGCTTGGTTGGCTTGTTGTTGAGCTTGCAGTTGCTGCAGTTGGGCTAGCTGTTGTTGTTGGAATTGTTGTGGCGTCATGGTTGGTGGAGCTTGCGGAGCTGCAGCCTGCGGTTGTGCTTGCGGCTGCTGGGCTGGCTGGGCTGCTTGGGCTTGTGGAGCTTGAGTTTGTCCCTGCTGGCCTTGCTGCTGCTGTGCCTGCTGGAGTTGGGCTTGCACCTGTGCCGGTGGTACCTAACCAAGTCAAGAATTGAGTAATAATCAAAAAGATGTCGATGAATAACTTACAGGCACCCCATTCCTTTGCGCCTGATCGCGCAATAGATTCTGTCTCATTTGCTCTTCTTGTCTCTTCCTCGCCAATTGCATATCATGTCCGTCTCGCTGATCTCGATCAGCCTTCATACGTGCTAACTCCAGTGGTGTATACTTCGGTAACTTGTTATACTGTGCGTGAGTCTCATGAATAGCAGATGGTTTCCTTTGGTTGGCTGCTATCCATTACCATCTCAGATATCAACGAATTACACGTATGAAGTGACTCACCTAGCATTTTCTGCATCGCTTCTTGTCGTTTCTTCGCTGCACGTTTAATCGAATCTTGGAGGAGGGCGTGCCGCCTACGTTTCTTGGGCTCGCTACCCATAGGCACACCTTGCGCGCTGGAGACGCTAACACTGGCCAACCGTTTCACGCCTCTGGTCGTCATGGGGCTGGATGAGATATTGCCAGGCGTCGAGAGGTCCTCGTTGGATGGTGCAGTTGAAATATCTGCTATTTGTAACTTCCGCTCGGAACCCCATCGCTCTTTCCACCGTTCAGCGCAATCAACGAATGTCCGTCTCTCTGTGGGCGTTGTCAAACGAGAGGAGTTGTAACATTCAGCAATAAGAGGCCAGTTGGTTGAATATCGTTCCACGAGCTGCTTCAACAACAGGTCATCGGCCGTACTCCACAGATGATCCGCCGAACCACGTCTGCGAGCGTCTTTGTCCTTGAAGAATGGGGCATGGTGTGGAAGACCGCTTGATGAATTAGATGGTTTTCCATCGAAAAGTTCTTCATCAAGAGTACATTAGAGTCAATAGATGAACATGATTGAAAAGTGACTTACCGTTGTTACTATCCTCAGGGAGTTTCGACCCACTCTCAACATCCGGCAACACTGGTGATGGATCAATGGGCAACCACTGACCATCCTTGAATCGCTTAGCAGGCTGAAGCGGACCAATCAACGTGGGCTTCGAAGACATGAACTTGCCAGTGGGATACAATTTGGTGTAGGTTGTATCCTCCAGCCGTCTGGTCGGATCGTCTCGATCCCAGGTCTTCTTCTCGAGTTTTTTCTTTCCTTCTGGGATTGAAAGCACAGGAGCAGCAGAGAGTTCAAGGATGTTAAGTGGTTGCAGATCAGGGAAGAGGGTAGTGAGATCCAGAGTGCTGTGCAAATCGTGTGCCCCAGATTCGTCGGATTCAGACTTCATCGTAGCCTTGGCAGCACTAGTTACATCGAGGAAAAGGTCGTCCTCATAAACAATCCGTTCTCGAAGAGGAGCCAGTGCAGACTTGGGGGTTTTTGCAGGAGTGGGTTCGTTGTCGCCATTGGTTGATTGAGAGCTGGACTTAGAACCTGTAAGGATGGGATTGTCAGACGAAGACTTGAGTGCCTGACCCGCTTCAAGCTTTAAGTCAGCATTGGATATCGGCTGCGGTTCAGTCGCGTCAGCCATCCGCATCAGCTGAAGCGCGGCTTGATCATCTACTTCCTCATTCTTGGGGTGGATCTCGCCAGAGTTATCAAGTACATCCTGAACAACCGAGGCAGGCTCTAGTGAGTCGACGACATTGGGTTGTTCCTTCTCTGTCTCATCCTCTTCGTCTTCATCCGAGTCATAGTTGATGCCCAAGAGCGTGTGGGTGGGTTTATCAGCGACCAGCTGACTCTCATCTTGCGAGATGTCCATCGCGGAAGTGTCAGGAAGATCCTCTTCAGCCTCTTCGACATGGGGACGCCTCCACTTTACGACAATGCCTGCGTGGTCCCGCTCTTCTGCTGTCTTCGCAAAATGCCACTCGAGAACCGCAGTGGATAAGTTATACGCCAGAGCCATCTTCCATCTCCTTTCCTCTCGGAAGTCGATTCGCATCCATTTCTACCAGTTGTTAGATGACGCCTGATCACATTAGTTGTCACCTACCATCTCCTCCATAAGATAGTCCCAGTGCGATTTCACAGAACCTCCCACACTCCTCTGCTTCTTAGGTTGGCGGAAACTCCATCTGCCCTCATCCTTGAGCGTATTGATGCGTTCTATTGTACGAATTAAGCGTAATTCAGCCATAGCTACCTGAACACAGCCGTGAGTTCATGTAAAACGTACGTAAAGTTTTAAAAAACTCACCCCCCATTCACGAGTGCTTAAACATTTGCTCGCACGCGATACTTTCTTCCAAACGGGATTTGCTGAAAGAGTTGCCCCCCATCTTGTTAAACCCATTGGGGGACCATCGTCTTTGTCGCGTTTTGATTCTCTATCTCGACCTTTCTCCCTGTCAGAATCCCTCTTTTGTCGTTTCCGCGGTTTTGCTTTCTTGGTAAATTCAGCTGGAAAGACTGAAAGTGGTGGTAGAGTGTAGTTTGGGTTGAATCGGCGTTGGTCATCATAGTTCGGAGAAGAGAGCTTTTTATCTGCCGAGGGTTCGGGTACGAGGTCCAGCTTGTAAGGTTTTTCGTCGGCTGCCGACGCTGGGGCAGGTATCAGAATTGGTTCATGGACACTGGGGGGTAGAGGTAATTTGACGGGAGAGTAGCTCGCAGGTAGAGGGGAGGTCAAGGTTGGTTGATCTTGTAAGGGAGCGACAGCATTAGGAACAGGTTCGGCGACAGAGACATCCCCATCCATTTTAGCATCCATCGTCTTCGGTAAAACGGGCTCATCGTCAGGAAGCTCCTGGTCACCTGCTCGAGTAATAGCTGCAACCTCATCCTCTTCCATATCCATTGCCTCATCCTTCGATGAATCCAGACCGTCCACAGTCTGGTCTTCCAATTTTCCTTTCATTTCAACGTCCGCCGCAGATGGCGCGAGGTGTGCAGGAATCATGACAGCTTTTGGAACTGGTCCCGCAGCGGTGATTGTGGAAGGTGTGTCCTTTGTTGCTTCTACTAAAATCCCAGATGGGGTGTCCTTATCCATGGCTAAAGGAGCGGCTGCCGAATCATGACTTGAAAGCGCTGCCACTTTCCCGGAAATAAGCTTCTCCATGACCGTCTTTGAAAACCCACTTCCAACGTCGACAGAACCCAACTTGGGCCCAATGAGATCCAGTTCGTCATGATCATCGTCTGAATCCGCGCCAGTCGAAGGCTTCCGCGACTGAATATGGTTGGGGCTGAATAAATCTCGGGAAGGGGTTCTCGAACTGGCGTCCGCGGATGACCTGTTGGTAAGCTGCGACTTGTCGAGAGTGAATGAAGAGGGATGAGGAAGTTCTTCGACGCGTGAGCGTTTGCGCGTATTTCGTGTTGGTGGGGACGATCTACTTCCTGCAGGTTGGGCAGAACTAGATCTAAGTAGATCAAGGGACGTTCGGAATGAAGCCTCAATCACATCGTCCGATACATTGGATATGGAACCTTGCACTAGACTGCTCAAAATGTCAACAAGCAAATAAGGTGAATAGAGACGGTACATACTCCTTTTCGATATCAAAACGTTGCAGAAAAGCCAGAAGTTCGTCGTCGTCATCTTCCACAGCAGCATTGATGTCCTGCTTGTTTCGCATCATTCGAAATAGTTCACGCAAAAATTCATTCCGGCGGGCAACAATGACACTGTACTATACTGTTTAGTGCAAAACAAAAATGAAGCGAGATTGAGACAGACTTGAGCTTCACAAGATGCTCTTGAAGTCGCGAATCATCCGACTTTGACGACATGTCCTGCCTCCAGAGAAACGCCTAGTCAGCGAAAGGCAAAAGCAACATCGGCGTGGCACCGGCCTCCCCAGGAGGAAACATTGGCTGGCTTGTATTTATTACCTAATATAGCTGCTATCCCTTCTTATCCTCCAGCAGCCTCGGTCCGGTCTAGACTCTGCACCAATTTGTGACGCCCCTTTCGTCGTAAAAATCAGGAGAAATCAGGCGTTGGCAATCCTAATTCTTGACCACCTAAAGACGACCATGTTCAGGACGCTCCAGAGAGCCTTTCCGAAGAGCAAGCCTCGAGCTTCTCTTGAAACTGACCTGACGAAACTTGTTCAGAGTAAACCGCATAGTTTCGGAAGGCCTCAACACTTCAGCTCGTCGGTAACGACCAGAGCTCCTCTCTCGCACTTTTCACCATCGTCAAATAAATTTTGTGGCTCTCAGGGAATCAAAGTGTCTCTTCAAGCTGCAGTGTACGCTATAGCGTTATATGGAACGGTCGAGTATTTCACGAAGAAGGTTCGTCACATCCTCAATTTCTCAGAGTGCCGCCCCGACGGCTGATGGCATTGTTAAATCCAGTCTGAAGAAGCTTCTGGTTCGGCGACAGTATATGCTTCCCCACAAGAATTGCAGATTGCGATTAGAGAGCTCCGTTCCCTCTTTCCTGATCCTAAAGTCGTCATCACAGATCCACATGCCCTGAAAACATACGGTTCCTCAGAAAATTCGTATCATCCTGAATCTCCTCACGCTGTAATCGTAGGTCAACTTCAGTCTTCTGCTATTCAATTGCTCAGTGGGTTTCAGGTGCGACCACATAGCACAGAGGACGTTGTCCAGATCGTTAATGTTGCGCGAAAATATCGCGTTCCCATCACCGCATATAGCGGTGCGACCAGCCTTGAAGGTCATTTTTCGGGGGTAATTATGGTTCCGCCATAAACCTCAAGCCTCCTAACCAATTCATCTCCAGCATCCTTCTGGAAGCATTTGTCTTGACATGTCTGGGATGGACAGAATTTTGACTATCAATGGTGTGTAATGTTCCTCCAGGTCCTACTCATCTCACAAGCATGGTTTGGCAGTGGATGATGCAGATTTAACTTGTCAATCAGGAGCAAGATGGGAGGATATTAATGCGACACTGAAGGAGAAGGGAATCCCTTTGTTTTTCCCGGTAAGTGGCAATCTTCTGACTACGAATTCACCAAACCCACGCTCTACGAAGCTGGATCCAGGACCAGGAGCGGTGAGTCTAACTTCATTCTTATGATTGTTATATTATTAAGATTACATACAGACTATCGGGGGGATGGTAGGCACTGGCTGTAGTGGCAGTGAGTCTCTCGGTCGATCATGATAACCTCGTCGTTGACATTTATAACAGCCAATGCCGTTCGATATGGGACTGCTAGGGCAGAGTGGTTTTTAAACTTGGTTGGTCACTTTCACCACCCAAGTGCCAATGAACTGCGCTCATGGTACGGCAGACGGTCGTCCTCCCAAATGGCCAGGTCATCAAAACCCGCAGACGAGCTAGAAAGTCAGCTGCTGGTTTTGATACCACCAAGCTGTTTATTGGTGCTGAAGGCACTTTGGGAATTGTCACGGAAGGTGAAGCCAACATTAGCATCTCGACGCTGCTTGAATTGAGACTTCCTTCTGTTTAGCGACACTTCGTCTAACACCCCGCTTACCCACAAAAGTGGCGATGGCACAATTTCCTGATGTGCAGAAAGCTGTCAGTGCCGTTCAAGAGATCTTACAGTCACCCCAAGGCCCGCATATTCGTACGAACTTGACTTTGTGGTCCTCTTGTGAAGAGTATGAACTCATTTTTACCGTTTTCAGAGTGCGTGGAGCTTTTAGATGATCACAGTAAGTTTATTTTACATTTTACGAAGTCCAGCAATCTTGACAGACTGGATGTGAAGTGATGGCCGCAATCAACAATGCTGGTCTGGTCGACAAGCCGTATCCTATTAAAGATACGCTTTTCTTCAAGATACAAGGAGATGCGACATCCATAAAGCATGCTTCGCAAGTTGTACAGAGTATTGTTAAGAAACATGGGAGCTCTCAGTTCCAATTTGCTTCTACCGACCAAGAGGCAGAGGAGTTGTGGCAAAACCGCAAGTACGCCTTAATGTCAAGCCTAGCAGCCCATCCTGGCCTACGATGTTGGACTACAGACGTCTGGTGAGATCCTCATACTCAAGAGTATTATATGGCATTGATAATATCTCTTTTCCAGCGTACCGGTCTCGCGCTTACCCCAATTGGTTTATGAGACCAAGGAAGATTTACGCGACGCGAACTTACGCAGCACCATTGTTGGACATGTAGGAGATGGAAACTTCCATGCCTTAATCCTATTCGATCGTGAAACAGAGTTTGACGCTGCAAGCGGTGCTGTCCACCGTCTGGTTCACCGTGCTATTGCACTAGATGGAACATGTTAGTCTGTCCGAAGATTCACGATATTTATCTCTGATTTTTTCTCTACTCAGGCACTGGTGAACACGGCGTCGGTGTGGGGAAGAAAGAATATCTCACCGATGAACTTGGACCCCACACTGTTGAACTCATGAAGACCGTCAAAAAGGCGGTCGACCCTTTAAATATCATGAATCCTGGCAAGGTCCGTGCATACTTCCTATGTCCAAATCACAGCAGTTTCTCATCATCCCACTCCATGCAGTTATATCCTGACGATGACAAGAAGTAGATCCAACCAGGCATCTAAGTACTGAACATGTATCACTCTAATGACATTCCTTGCGTTAGGCCAAACGCCTCTATCTGTCCAAAATCAAGCTTTGAAACTTTGGAATTTTTCCATAGCCTCTCGGATTTCGGTCTCAGCGAACACTGCCGCTTCTTTGGCGACAGCCAGCTTCTTCTCGAGCTCGTCTGCAGTCATTGGCGTCATCGTCCCGTTATGTTCGACCGTCCCAATACTGTTGAAACGGGCCAACGTGTTCCCATTGCGAGGCAGGAAACCATTCCTGTCCCAGCCATTATCGTTGAAGGAAAGAACTGCCCGAACAGCAGCCGTATTGATGTCCCGGTGAAGTTCCTCCAACTTCGATAACTGAACCTCCATCCAACGCGCTCGGCGCTCAAGCGCCAATGTCAGAGCAGCAACTTCATCTTCTTTTCCAGGACCATCATCTCCTCCATCATCCAAGAAGTCATCTCCTTTCAACATATCTCGCAAGACACCATCGAACGAGGACGAGTCATCCCAAGTAGTGCGTGGAAGGAGGCGTAAAAGATCGGAGATTGTTTGTGTAAGTGTTTCAAGAAGTTGTTGGAATGAAGAAACTGCGTTGTCGATGGACCCTGACGGCATATTATTGGCGAAGGACCCTCCGCCAACCGACAAGGCTGACAACGCGTGGACCAAAGGGCCATATTCCAATGGCATCTTCGCTGGCGACAGAAGTTTTTGAACGTCAAAGAAAGGGCTTTCGCTGAGATTCATGCTAGGGTTCATGACGTCGATCTGTTCAAGAAGTGTTTGTATGGGGGTGGGTCTTTGGCTTCGGTCCAGGGATTCGGAACGGGAATTAGCTGAGCTTGAGCTGGCTGTGACCCCCACACCTCGAGCAGTATCGGCCATAGTGGGTACGCTGACGTCCTCGTGAGTATCTTCATCCTTAGAAATTCTAACCGGTTTTACGACCGGCTTGTTCTTCTTGGGTTTCTTAGACAAGAGGGGCACTTGAGCTAGTGAAACCTCTGCGATTGGAGCAGTTTGCTTTGGCGTTGGATTGGGTTTTGAAGCCTTGGCTGGTGTCGGAGCCTGGTCGTTGCGCTTCGTGGTTGAGGTGGAGGAATCGCTGGTCTTCGTGTTCTTCCTGACAATAACTGGTTTTTCGGTGACCAGTTCCTTTCCAGAAACTTTCGTTTTCTCTGGACGAGTCGTTGCTTCGGCCTGTGGAGCTACCACAGTAGCTTCGACTTCAGGATCCTTGTCATGCGAAGTCGTCGTCGACAGCATTGCATTTTCCCTTTCAACTGCCTTCTCCTTCTCAGCCGCCCTTTCTCGAGCAAGCTTGGCCTTCTCGACCGCCTTAGCCTCCGCCTTCTCCTGGGCTAATTTCTGTCGCTCAAGCGCCTTCTCAGCCAGTGCAGCCTTTTTAGCAGCTTTTCGTTCGGCTTTCTCCAGGGCTTTACTACTAGAGACAGCAGATAAGTCCCTTGTTGCTGGCGGTTCCACTGGACTGGTCACAGTTGGAGGGTCGGAAGAACTTGACATCAAGGCAGGGAAGTCCTCGGAAGATAGAAGTATTGGAGGGGTATATGAAGTCGTAGGGACTAAACCGTGTTTGAACGGAAGTAAAGCGAATGTCAGCGTTGCATTAGACGTCAACACCACACCAGCGAGAAGGGGAGGGAGAGACGATAGGGTGGATAGTTGTGTTCTTGTTGATCGATCGAAGCGACTTTGTGACCAGATGTGAAATGGGATTGGGCGTATCATTGACGATAATAGAAATTCCGCACTGAGAAAGCACGGTGCTCGGTACACTGACCTCCCTCCCCTTGAGATAGGACATGATAGACTCACCATGTGACGCATTGCCCCGGCCATCAACCATAATTCCATTCAAATGTGCTTGCATCAAGCCTGGGGACGGTGTTGGCTTTTGAGGACCCGAGAGGCCAGGTGGTGGGCCATATGTCATGGCTGTGAAGGGCTCATTACCCAGTGCGAAGCTTGCTGACATGATAGCGGGATCTCCAAATTGCGGAGGCGTAAACGGCTGATGTTGAAGATCTAAGCAAGATTAGAGTTTGAGCCACATAATCATATGACACGCGAGATAATTACCCGTAAGAGATCTCATGTCGTTCATCATATTGGCTCGCTCTTGACTAGAGAGGATGAAATTCCGCAACTGGGCCTCGCTCAATTCGTTGTTAAGCGAGTGGACACGGGTTTGCGGTTGTAGAAACATTGGTTGGGCTTGAGCATGTTGGTGCATAGGTGATCCGGAATGGGATACAGAGGTTTGTACGTCATGTACGTTGTGCTGCCACGAATGCAACAAAGAATTTGTGCTCTCCTCTGAACCATGATAGAAAGGATGATGGTCGCCTGTGTAGCTCAGTGAGGACACAGAATGCAGGGGAGATGACGCTGCAGTGGACGATTGACGGCCGCGTGCAAATCCAAAACGCGAGACCTTTCGCTCTTCGTCTACGGGGGATTGTGGCAATCGTTGGGAAGAATTTAGTGACATTGAACCGGTATTTTCAGGGGCCGATTCGGAGAATGGGTTGAAAGACCCCAGATAGCCGGATCCGCGAGTGTTCTGTGAGTGCGCTGGGCTCGAGCGTAGACTGGATGGATCATATATGGGATGGTTGCTGGCTTGCGCATATCCCAAGGACGGTGATTGAGTATAAGGAGACCCAGAGCGCAGCGCCGGGAAAGCGTCCATATACGATCCGTGAAAGGGAGTTGAAGATACCTCAAACTCTGGCAGTGGTTCGTCAGCTTCAGTTGGATCTGCGAGCTTTGGGTCCAGGTTGAAACTGAAGCCTCCATCTTCGCCGCTCAGTGTTTGCAGCGTGCGGTCAAAGTCTGGGAAAGGACCGAACGCGGGTGTCAGGGACACCGTTGACTCCCGTCTGGCTTTCACATCATCCAAAAGAGCGCGGGCTGCTGTAGACATCTGGTATGATGTTTGAGATGCGATCAATGGCGTCCGAGGCGAAGCGGTCTCTGGACGAGGAGGACGATTAGACAAAGAAATGCCGGGAGGTGCAGGCAGGCCGGGAGGAACAGAGAGTCCTGGGGGTGCCGAAAGACCAGGAGGTGCTGACAATCCAGGTGGCATCGACAGACCAGGGGGGGCTCCCAGAGAGGTGATATCCACTGACTTGATTGGAATTGGTGGTGGGTTCGCCGAGGATGAACTGGCAGAGTCTGGTCTATTCGGGACAGAAGTCGCGTCCTCTGGTAGACTTGATCCTACATCAGAATCCACCGTTGAAGGCACTGGCGAACTGGAAGTCTGGGGGGGTAGAATGGGTTCCTTCTGTTTTGATAGCTTCGTATCAGCGTCTGCTCGGCTTGACTCTGCAGTCGCAGCTGGGGTTGAGGGACGTGATTGCGATGACGACGCCACTTTGCGCTCTAAAGTGGATTTCGTGTGACTAGATCTAGTCTCGTTTACAGAAGATGGTGCAGGGTTTATGGTTCGTGTTTGTCTTGTGACATTCGCACGACGAGGTTGCCTCGACACCATGGAAGTTGCCAGGCCAGCCGAGATTGTCGTTGAACCCAACCCCAACGAGGTAGAAGTAGAGTTTGAAGTGCCTTTCTGTGCCCATGACGCAGCACGAGGCAGACCAGCTGTAGAGTATCAGAATATGTGGACTGCCCATAAATAGTACCTACCATCTTCGTCCCCTTTCTTCGAAGTGAGTGTGCGTACGCGACTCTCGGTCGCCTTCATGGTATGTTTCCTGGGACACAGCATGACGATGTTATCTAATGAGGATTTGTGTGAAAAACTCACAGAGTGGTTAAATCTTCCTTGGTGAAGCAATCTTTCTCATCTCCCCATTCATGAAGATTCATGCAGCTGTGATCACTGCACGATGCACCACGTAGAAAGGCCATACAATACTTCGTTGTACCATAGCTCGCCCGCATTATGTCTCTGCCTCCGCCAGGGGAGGCGGTACCGTCCACTGCGGCTATCGCTCGAGCTGCATCTTCTCTTCGATGGTAAGTGATGTACAAGCCAACGACAGGACCTCCGCCGCCAGGAGAATTACGCTTCACAAGAAGAATCTTGGATATTTTACCATATTGCCCGAAGTATTCGTTAGAACGCAGAGTAGGAATCAGCTAGAACAAAGGTTATTCAGTGCGGTGCAAGAAGAATATACTACCTACCTCTTCTTTTGCAAATCGGGGGCCGATGCCAACGATGTAAACGACATTCCTCTGTACGACGCGGACGTTGGCGAGATGGCGCCTGCCTAAAGCTTCTAGATCTTTCCTTTCGCGGTCCCTCTGTTTCTTCTGTTGGGTGAGGCGTTTATGACTAGCAACGATGAACATTTATGAAGACGTTTTTAATGTGCAAATTAATGTGCAGACTTACTCTTGAGTCGCGATGGGTTTGAATTCAACAGCGTCGTCCGTATAGATCCTTCGGCACGCTGGGCAACGCTTATTCAGGTTTTCTTTGATATGGTGCCAGCAAAAGCGACAGATCTTGTCACGCATGTTAGTTAATGCTGCACATAATCTCAGGTAAGGTCGCACCTGATAGCCACAGACACAAGGCTTGAAGTTCAGATCTGATATGTCCATTTCTTCAAGACAGAGAGGGCAGTCCGCGTCTTCCTATAAGCGCGAGCGGGATAAATTGTCAGAAAGTCAAGAATAAGCCAGTGTCTCGCCATACACCTACCGCTTCGTCGTCACTCCAGTACGCGTCTTGAACCCCAGCCAGAACATGAGATTTGGATTGAGGGATGGAGAAACCCGCATGCACAACAGGCGCCGGAAGGGAATGGTGTGGGTGAAGTCGCGTAGTAGACATTATACTAGAGTTCGCGCGAGGTATTACTACGAAAGCAGTCGAGCTGACGGTGATGGTATAGATGCAAGTCTAAGGATTAGAGACGCGGTGGAAAGATGCAATGAGGCCCTCATTGTCAAAGCCCCAGCGCCGATTCCCACGCGCCTGGTGTGCTCTGCTTGGTCATGCTTGGCCCTGATTGACTTGTTCATCTAATCTGCCCGGAGATGACAGATAAGATAAAGATTTACAGCCGGAATTGACTCATACTAAGTAAAACCTTTACACCTGCACAGATGGATACACAGACTCCTGCAGACACGCTCCCTTCATCCATGGCGTCGATTACTCTGTGAGTCTTATAATTTGGTGTCTTGATCATTGAGGTTTACGAGTCCCAAGTGAGGCAGCAACGAACCAGGCAGAGGCAACGCCCCATGAGCAAATCGTCACTCCATGGGACGTGCATGGCTCGGTGTCGAGTGACGGAAAGCAGCAAGCAATTGATTATGATAAACTCATTGACCAATTTGGAACGCGTCCTATCGATTCCAAGCTTTTGGAACGTTTTGAGAAGTTGACGGGACACAAGCCTCATGTATTCCTTCGACGAGGCATGTTCTTCTCACATCGGTGAATATCATTTCAGTTATGAATGCGGCTTATGCTCATGATATGGCAGAGAATTGGATAGAATTCTAGACCGATATGAACAAGGAAAGCCCTTCTATCTTTACACTGGCCGCGGTCCAAGTAGCGACAGCATGCACCTCGGACATATGGTTCCATTTGTCTTTTCAAAGTAAGTTACACCCTTCTTCCCGACTTCACGTATCTGATATATTATTGCTAGATGGTTGCAGGACGTCTTTGAAGTTCCCATTGTGATCCAACTTACGGGTACGAACTTCTGTTTGTTGGTATACACTAACTCATATTGGTGTAGATGACGAGAAGTTCCTGTTCAAACATGAACTGAAGCCAGAGCAAACAAAGGCCTTCTCCAGACAGAATGCGCGAGACATTATTGCTTGTGGCTTCAACCTAGAGCGCACATTCATATTCAGCAACTACGAGTTTATGGGCGGTGCTTTCTATGTGAATGTCTCTCGGATATCGAGGCAAATCACTTATAATCAAGTCAAGGCGACCTTTGGCTTTACAGAATCGTAAGTGTAAAAAAGAAATGGAATTTCCTATCTACTAACCAATCGTCAGTGACAACATTGGCAAAGTCCACTTTGCGGCAATCCAAGCTGCCCCTAGCTTTTCCTCGACCTTCCCGCAAATCTTCGGCACTGCTGCCGACATTCCCTGCCTCATCCCCTGCGCCATTGACCAAGATCCTTATTTCCGCCTCACTCGCGACATTGCCCCAAAGCTCAAGCACCCCAAGCCAGCTCTGATCCACTCCAAATTCTTCCCTGCTCTTCAAGGTCCCCAGACCAAAATGAGCGCAAGCGACCCCAATAGCAGCATATTCATGACGGACAAGCCCAATCAAATCAAAAACAAGATCAACAAACATGGTTTTTCTGGCGGAAAGGAGACGGAAGAAGAACACAGACGGCTAGGAGGAGACACAGACGTCGATGTTAGCTACCAATACCTGAGGTTTTTCTTGGACGATGATGAAGAACTGGAGCGGCTTGGAAAGGTACGTTCATCGAGCGATCTCTGGATCGCGTGTACTGACTGAGTCCTATAGGAATATCGTGCGGGCACTCTCCTAACTGGTCAGTTGAAGGGGAAATGCATTCAGCTGCTTCAAAATTTCGTCGCAGAATTCCAAGAGGTCAGCTCCGATTCCAGCCCTACCTTTCCCATGATGACCAACTTTCTTTTAGCGACGGGCGAAGGTGACGGAGGAAGTCGTCGATGCTTACATGGACGCTTCTCGGAAAATTCCACTTTCTCAGCGTAAACCTGTTGCCCCTGCCCCTGCCGCACCTCCTGCTTCATGAGGTTAATGTGTCATGAATTTATTCCATATCACCAGCGCCTATCTTGTACAGCCACTAAGAGCACTCCAACGCCCGAATTATTTTCGGTCTAAGTCGCCCCATATTCCCTTTCTTCTGTACCATCTACACCCTTCTTTGACCAATTAAAGAGGCCATCAATCTTACCCCTCTCCCAGCTATCCAAAGCTTCGAGTGCAGCAACGCCCCAGTCAAAAGTGCTATGCTCTTCATGTGCATGCGGACCGTTTACAAATACGATAAGACGGTCGCTAGTCGATTGGATAAAACCGGCCTCTATGCTGCTTTTGATTAGAGCTCTTAATGGCTCCCAGAAAGACAACACATTGAGAAGGACGACAGCTGTAGGATTTCATAAGCACTATCAGCAAGGAGGGTACTAGAAAATGACTTGCGTTTATCGTGCATCCCGATTTGACTCCAGGTCGTAACCTCTAATACCTATGGATGAAATAAATGAATGGATTTTCTGGAATTTGAAAGAGAATAAAATGCACTTCTTCGAACGTCCCAAATCCTCCAGGGAGACCAATGAAGCCTTCAACGCGTTTCGCCATCTCAACCTTCCGCTCGTGCATGGATTCCACTATGATCTATGATAGAGCATCGTTCAATTTCTCTTCGTTAAATTCATGGGGTACGAGGACGCTTACCGTCTCAACCTAAAATTAATTCAGCGAGAGAGTGAGCATAAAAGGAAGCGATGCACTTTCAGAAATATTTAGACCTTTTCTCGCCCTTTCTCGTTCAAGTAGACTTTGATTGGATTTTTGACCTTTTCATCTTCACCTCCTGCTGCAACCATAGCGTGAGGAATAACACCGGTTACCTTCCCTCCTCCTTCGAGAACGGCAGCAGAAACGACACCCATGATGCCTTTCGATCCTCCTCCATAGACGAGGGGACGGTTCGCAGCTGCAAGTGCACGTCCTACAGCTGTTGAAAGGTAAACAGTGATCAGAAATCGTTGCTCCATTGAAAGATATATTCACAAAGAGACGAACATGTCGCAGCCCATGTAAATTCCTCGTATTTTCCGGTGGATGAACCACAATACACGGCTACAGCTGATCCTTCGGCCAGAGATGCAGTTGATAGCGACATGGAGTCGATCTAATTGCAAAAGATCGAGGTAGTTGGGTTGGCAAGCCCAAACGCGATGTTCTACGTCGATGATAAGCCCAAAGAGTGCGGCATGTCGGATCTGACTCGAGCTGAGGATTTACAGAAAAACCGCATGGTCGCGCCAGTGGTTACGGTCCGAAAGGAGAAAGAAGAATTGAAAGCTGGATGGTTCTGCCACTCGTGTGCCTTTCACTTCCACAGCGGCAGTATTATTATTTCACAACAGTTTTTGCCATTTGGAGTGGTTGGGGAACGGCTATAGAGTATTCAAATTTATTTGCGGCCTACAGAACTTGGTAATAAAAATAGCTCTCAACGGCAGAAATCCGTAATGTGTGCTCATCTACAAAAGTAGAAAGACCAACGATTCGGAGCTTGTCACCGCCGTCTCGGTGGTCCCTTTGGCTTTGCAAAGCCCTTTGGCTGACTTGAGACTGCAGGCGTATCGCTAGGAGGATTGTCATAGCCAAGTTCTGCCCTGAGGTAGGCCTCGTCCAACTCTTTCGGGTCTGATGTCTCCACTTTGCGTGATGCAATGGCTATTGAAGGCGTAGACGATGAAAGTATTGTTTTTGCCGATTGATATGTAGTGGTTGATCCAGACGAGTAGAGCATACGGTGCTTCACGGGGGAGCTTGAAGGGCATGAGTAGATGAAAACTGGGGACTCGGTCAAATTTTGAAGCTATGAAGTGGGCTCAGACGTACCAATTTCTCGATTGGACGACTGTCCAAAAGAGTGGGACCATGCAAAAAGGGCGTAGCATGGTTCCGACGAAGGGAGCGACGAGCCCAAGGATTCCACAGTGACATCCTCAGATGATTTCAGTTGTAA